>Ga0187783_10000119_pt1 | contig 58641 bp, 52 predicted proteins | sample 1015_SJ02_MP02_2_FD_132471 | JGI IMG/M metagenome (GOLD analysis project Ga0187783, IMG submission 132471) | Tropical peat soil microbial communities from peatlands in Department of Meta, Colombia - 1015_SJ02_MP02_20_MG | ecosystem: Environmental > Terrestrial > Soil > Wetlands > Peat | place... | reverse complement strand
GCGCTGAGCTTCGTGGCATTGTTCCCGGACCTGATCGAGTCCGCCGAATTCTCGCCGCGCCCGCCGTCGGGCCTCGTCGGGCGCGATGCCCGCCGCCAAGTAATCGGCGATTTGCCGCTCGATGTGAAAGCACAACTCCCGATCGAGCTGGTGTTCCGCCCGCGACTTGTCGACCAACCGCTGCCACCACTGCATCAACGTCTCCTACTCGGCCGTGCGCAGGATTAGGGCCACGGCGTCCGCCAATTTTTCCCAGCTGCGCATCTCGGCCTCAAGTTGCCTGCGTCCGGTCAGCGTCAGGGAATAGAACTTGGCCTCCCGCCCCGTCTCCGTATCCTTCCATTCCGCCCTGAGCCAGCCGCGATCCTCGAGCCGGTGCAGGGCGGGGTAGAGGGAACCTTGCTGCAACTGAAAAAAGTCCTTGGAGATTTGTCGCATGCGCTGGGCGATGGCGTAGCCGTGGATCGGCCCGAGCGCCACCACCTTCAGGATCAGCATGTCGAGGGTACCCTTCAGCAATTCGGTGCGTTCATCGTTCATTGCTTGCGACACCTAGAAATCCAATGCGTAGATCTTCTACATATATGGAAAGGGGCTCGCCTGTCAACACCAAAAAGAAAGAAAGCAGGGGGCTGGCGGAATTTTCTCTTGACAGGCTGCTCGCCCGGTGCTAGATAGATAGCATGCATGCTAGAAATGTAGCAGAAAGCCAACTGGCCGATGCCTAGGGGCAACCCGCCGCTCCTGTCTCGTCGGGAACGCCAGATTATGGACGCGCTCTACAAGCTTGAGCGCGCGACCGTCTCCGAAGTCCTTGCTGCGCTTCCCGGAAAGCGCAACTATTCGACCGTCCGGGCGCAGCTCCGCGTGCTTGAGGAGAAGGGCCATGTCCGCCACGAGGAGCGCGGCCTGCAGTACGTCTATTCACCGACCGTGCCGCGCCACGTGGCCCGCCGCTCGGCTCTTCGGCACCTGGTCGACACGTTCTTCGAGGGCTCGGCGGAAGGTGTGGTCGCCGCCCTGCTCGGGGGAGAAGCGGCGCGCCTCTCCGATCAGGAGCTCGATCGCATTGCCCGCATTGTCTCCGAGAGTCAAAAGGAGAAGGCGAAATGAGTCTGTCTGAAGGTGTCGATTCCGGCGCGGCTTTTCTCCTCATGACCGCGGTCCAGGCAGGCATCGTTCTTTGTTCGGCCTGGGCCGTTACCCTCGCTCTGCGCAAGCGCTCCGCGGCTTTGCGGCACGAGGTATGGCTGGCCGGAATTCTGGTCTGCCTGCTGGTTCCCGCGGCCAGTCCGCTGGTTCCCGCGTGGCATTCAAAGGCGTTGGCGTTTGCCGTTGCGCGCCTCGGCGCAACCGGCGCCTCTGTTCAGGATCGAGCCGTGACTGCTAGCTATGTCGTCAACGCCGTCTCGGGCGGGAGGGTGGTTGCGAGGTGGGTCGAGATACTATTCGGAGTTTGGGGACTGGGCACGATACTGCTGCTCATCCGCCTGGCCGCCGGCTTCGCACGAATGGCGAGGGGCGGTCCGCAGGCGCGCCGGTTGGACGATGTCGGGTGGACGCAGGAGGTCGGGCGCATTTCCGAGAGTCTCGGCATCGCGCGACCTGTCCAATTGTTTCAATCCGCTGACCGTCGCGCCATGCCGCTTACCTGGGGCTTGTGGCAGCCGAAGATTCTCATTCCGGCGTCGGCCATCGACTGGCCGAGCGACCGGCGCCGCGTGGTCCTTCTCCACGAACTGTCGCATATTGCGCGTCGTGATTGCGCCAGCCAGATCATCAGCGAATTCCTGCGCGCCATACATTGGTTCAATCCCCTCGCCTGGCTGGCCGTCGCTCGCCTGCGTCAGGAGAGCGAGTGCGCCTGCGACGATTCGGTTCTGAACTCGGGCGTTCAAGCGCCACGCTACGCCCATCACCTGTTGGTCCTGGCACACAACCTCAGGCAGTCAAGGGAGGGTCGGCTACCAGCCCTCGCCATGGCTCGCCCGGCACACCTTGAAAGGAGATTCGCTTCCATGTTGAATCCAAAGATAGACCGCCGCGCCTCCTCGACAAGACTGAAACTGCTCACCTCCCTGGCCGCCCTGTGCCTCCTGCTCCCCGTGGCCGCCCTTCGCCTTGCGGCGCAGAACCAATCCGGCAAATTCACCGGCACGATCTACGATCCCAGTGGCGCGGCCATTCCCAACGCCACGATCATCATGATCGACCACGCGGCGGACACGCGAGACATGACCACCTCCGATGCCGCCGGGAAATTCCAGTTTACCGGCCTGCCGCCGGGAGAGTATGAGTTTGAGGCTGTGAAGACAGGTTTCAAGGTCTACGCCGTTCCCACCGTGACGCTTGACCCCGGGCGCGATTCGACGCTTGACGCAAATCTTGATGTCGGTTCGCTCGACGAGAGTATCGCGGTCACCGGCCGAGGGCCGGCGAGCGGCACCGCGGCGACCGGCTCAGTTGTGAACGAGAAACCGAAGCGCATTCGCGTCGGCGGAGACGTCGAGCAGGCCCACATCTTCACCCAAGTGCTGCCGGCGTATCCGGAATCCGCCAAAACGGCGGGTGTGGAGGGCACGGTCGTTCTTCACGCCGTCATAGCAAAGGACGGCTCACTGCTCTCCCTGCGCGTCATGAACGGCCAAATCGACCCGGCCCTGGCGCGCTCAGCGGTCGAAGCCGTCAGTCATTGGCGGTATCGTCCAACCCTGCTCAACGGTGATCCCATCGAGGTCGACACCACGATCCAGGTCACCTTCAGTTTGACGAAGGGCTGAGCCGGGCTAGGAATCGGTAAGCCGCGCTGAACCGCTGCCGCGGAACACAACAGCAGTAAATCCTCAATTTTCCCGTGACCGCTCTGGTTACGCGCCTGCGGGCCGGCATGTGGCGTTGCTGGGAAGCCGTATCTCGCCTTTCGTCCGAAACGCCCTAGCCGATCGTGCTCCGCTTGGTTTCGCGAACAGATTGCTGTAACCTTTTCCACTTTGCGTCACGATCCAAGCTGCAGCTCGATTTTACCTGGGGGGCGATAATGCGACGGTTTGCGATCCTTGCGATTCTGTTTTCCTTTTGCATCTTGATTCCGATCAGCGCCGATGAAGAACCGCTCGAAGGCTTTACGCGCGACAGTTCAGCCGTCGAACGCCAGTGGGAAGCGAAGTTCCGCGATATTCCCTCTCCGCAGAACCAGCGCAGCTATCTTGAACGCCTTGCCGCGCACCCGCACAACGTGGGGACTGCCTATGACAAGCAGAACGCGGAGTGGATTCTCGCGCAGTACAAGCAGTGGGGCTGGGACGCGCATATCGAAACCTTCGACGTGCTCTTTCCGACGCCGAAAGAGCGCGCCCTAGAACTAGTCGCACCGACCCGCTTCGTGGCGGCTCTTGAAGAGCCGCCCGTCGCGGCCGACCCCACCTCGAACCAACAAAGCGAACAACTCCCGACCTACAACGCCTATTCGGCCGACGGCGATGTGACCGCCCCGCTCGTATATGCGAACTACGGCCTACCGGAAGACTACGACGAGCTCGCCCGTCTGGGCGTCTCCGCCCGAGGCGCGATTGTGATCGTCCGCTACGGGGCCTCGTGGCGCGGAGTGAAACCGAAGGTAGCTGCCGAACACGGCGCCGTGGGCTGCATTATTTATTCCGATCCGCACGAGGACGGCTACTCTGTTCAGGACGTTTTTCCGAAGGGGCCTATGCGCCCACTCGAGGGTGTTCAGCGCGGCAGCGTGATGGATTTCGCCACAACGCAGCCCGGCGATCCGCTCACCCCTGGCGTTGGCGCGACGCCGGATGCCAAACGTCTTCCGGTCAAGGGCAATCCTGCGCTGACCAAGATTCCCGTACTGCCGATTTCCTACGGCGATGCGCAGCCTTTGCTCGCCGCTCTGAGCGGTCCGATGGCACCTGAGCCATGGCGCGGTTCGCTGGCCATCCCCTATCACGTGGGGCCCGGGGAAGCGAAGGTTCACCTGAAGGTGATGTCAAACTGGGACATCAAGCCAATTTACGACGTCATCGCAAGAATCCAAGGCTCCTCATTCCCCGACGAGTGGGTGATTCGCGGCAATCATCACGACGGGTGGGTCAACGGCGCGGAAGATCCCATCGCCGGCCAAGTGGCCGAACTCGAGGAGGCGCGCGCCTTTGGTGAACTGCTCAAGCAAGGCTGGAAGCCGAAGCGAACGATCATCTATTGCTCCTGGGACGCCGAAGAACCCGGGCTTCTCGGTTCGACCGAATGGGGCGAAGAGCACGACGCCGAACTCAAGCAGCACGCCGTTGCCTACATTAACAGTGACACAAACGGCCGCGGGTATCTGTTCATGGAAGGTTCGCAAAGTCTTGAACACTTCATGAATGGGGTGGCCCGCGACATCGACGACCCGGAGAAGAACATTTCCGTGCGCCAGCGGGATTTTCTGCTCGAGCTTTCTCGCGCTCACAGCGAGGAAGAACGGAAAGAACTCCGCAGCCACGCTGACCTGCCCATCGGCGCGCTCGGCTCGGGCAGCGACTACACCGTTTTCCTCGACCACCTGGGGATTGCGTCGGTGAACCTCGGCTATGGTGGCGAGGATCCAGGCGGGATCTATCACTCGATCTATGACGATATCTACTGGTACGAGCATTTCGGCGATCCGACTTTTGCGTACGGACGCACGCTTTCGCAAACGGCTGGCACGGCCGTGATGCGCCTGGCGAACGCCGATCTGCTCCCGTTCGAGTTTACCGATTTGGCCGACACCATCCAGATCTATCTGAAGCAGCTCAAGAAACTGGCCGACGACGCGCGGGACGCAGCCATCGAGCGCGACAAAGAACTCGATGAAGGCCTCTTCAACGCCGTCAGCGATCCCAAGCATCCCACCTACGCGCCGCCACGCGAAGACGTTCCCCCCCATCTCGATTTCGCACCCTTCGACAACGCCGGCGACGTGCTAACCGCCGCCGCGCAGCGTTACCACGACGCGCTCCACCGAACCGGGGTGGCCGGAATCTCCGCCGGCACGCTTCAGGATCTCAACCAGAAGCTGATCGAGAGCGAACGCCGCCTCACCACCGAGCAGGGCGTCCTTCGGCGCGCCTGGTACAAGAACATGATCGACGCCCCCGGCGTTTACTCCGGCTATGGCGCGAAGACGATTCCCGGCGTGCGCGAAGCCATCGAGCAAAAGAACTGGGCCGAGGCTAACTCCGAGATCGTTCGCATCGCCTCGGTTCTGAACAGCGAGGCGGCGCTGATCAACTCTGCAGCCCAGGATCTGGAATCCCGCCGGCCGTAGCCGGAACGAGGCGCGTTGCGGGGTCATGCGCCACGGTGGGCGCGGATGGGGCCGATCCGAGGAACCCACTGGCGGCCGGATATCTTCTTGACGGGAGACCGTCCGGCCCATCACCCAGGTGTCGGGCGACGCGAGTTGGCTTTCATCGCACGGCGGAGCCTTCCAATCTGGGCCGGCAACCGGTCGTTGGTTTTCGTCTGCTGTTCGCCTGCTGACTTGGTTGCTTGGCACGCGAACCATCTGCTTTTCCGGAACTTTCTGCTTCGCGTCGCGGAATATGTAACGAGAATCGCGGCAGGCCGTCCCAGTTATTGAGATGACCAGGCCCACGCCAGTCGGGCGCGCTAAACCTATGGAACTGACCGATGATGGCCTGTTGCGACACATGGCCGCAGGCGATGAGGAAGCCTTTACGCTCCTTTACCGCCGAAAGCAGCCGGCCATTTATCGGTTTGCCTTGCACATGACCGGAAATGCAGAAGTCGCTGAGGACGTGACCCAAGAGGTTTTCATGTCTTTGATTCGTGACCCCCGTCGATTTGATCCCGCGAAGGGCACGCTCGGCGGGTTCCTTTTCGGCATCGCACGCAACCACATTCGCAAGCGCTGGGAGCAGGATCGCCGAATTGTCGGTCTGCCCGAAGGGATAGGCGATATTGACGAGCTGGCGGCCTCGCTTGGCCGGTTTTCGGCCATGGGCAACGGATTTGACCGTGCGAACGGAAACGGCCGCGCCGCCTCGGCGCGCCCGGTCGATCATCTCGATTCGATCGAGGCGGTCAGGCGTGTCCGTCAGGTGATCTCGACCCTGCCCGAGAATTATCGGGAGGTCGTGGTGCTTTGTGAGCTTGAAGAGATGAGCTACGAGGAGGCCGCCACCACCCTCGAGTGCCCGGTCGGGACCGTGCGTTCGCGCCTCCACCGAGCCAGAGCCCTGCTCGTTGAGAAGCTAAGTGATTTGCACTCGGAACCGCGCGCCTTGAACGCGGCCGTTGGCGCTCCCGATACCTCGGGCAAGAGGACTTGAGGTGAGTGGCGCGTCGCCAGCTGTGTGTTTGGTGTTCACAACGCGGGCTCTTGCCTATGCGTTTTCCCGGCTCTGCGTCTGAGGCGGGTCGCGAGGTGCAACTATGAACTGCTCGGAATTTGACCAGCTCCTCCACGATCTCGATCGTCCGCGCACTGCGTCGCGCGAGAGGGAACTGGCTCTCAGCCATGCCGAGGCGTGTTGCCGCTGTGCCCGCTTGCTGACCGAGGCTGAAGCCCTCAATTACGCGCTCGGCCAGATCGCGTCCCGTGATCGTCAGGCGGAAGCTCCTGGGCGAGTTGAATCAGCCCTTCTGCGCGAATTCCGGGCCCTCGCTGCGCGCCGCCGCGGGCACGTTGTCGTGAAGCGCCAACTGGCCCAATGGTCGTTGGCCATGGGCGCCATCGCAGCCATAGCCCTGCTGGCTCTCGGCCTCGGGCACTTCCGCATGCGCGCCCTTAGGGGTCAGATTGCGCTGAGTCCGGCTGGCTTGACCAGCGCTAAGAATGACGCGCCAGGAATTGATATCAACACGAACGATGCGCTGAACGGCAGCTATGCGAGTGGGGAAGAAGTTGGCGCATTCCTTCCTCTACCGGACGCCGACGACTCCGGATCGCTTGATGGCGGCGCCGTCCTGCGCGTCGCGATGCCGCGCGCCGCGCTCGCATCCTGGGGTCTGCCCGTCTCAGGAGTCGCTGGAGCGGATGCTATCCCAGCTGAGCTCCTGGTCAGCGCCGACGGCACGCCCCAGGGCATTCGGCTCTTGTCCCGAATCGACGAGTGATTCGACAGGTGGTCGGAAGGGGAAGGATGGGGCTGTTCCTCAGTCGCGCTCTCGCCCTGTTCTAAGGGAACGAGGCGGATCGCAGCGGCTGAAGCAAGGATTTTTCGGCTCAAGCTCGTATTTTAACCCGGGCCCTGAAACGGTATTTTGACTTGAGGAGGAAGGACATGGCACTAAGATCCAAGATCGCGCGGCTCGCCCTCGGCCCCCTAGCGATCGGATTGCTGTTTTCAGCGGGCATTGCTTGGACGCAAGATGCGCCGCCACCGCCGCGATCCCAGATGTTTCGCGGTGGCGGAGCAGACGACATTGGCTTCGTCGGTTTCGAGGCGGGCATCGCCGGCAAGACCGTCACTGGCGCACCCTTTACGGCGAACGTTTCAACGGAGGTGTCGCGCAAGCTCGCCGACGGCAATACCATCAACCGCACAACCAGCGGGTCGGTCGCGCGCGACAGCCAGGGCCGCGTTCGCCGCGATATGAGCGTTGTCGGCGCGGCGCTGGCGACCGTGGGCGGCAGCACACCGCCGAAGACGGTCTTCATCAACGACCCCGTTGCCGGAAAGAGTTACATCCTTCATCCCGACAGCAAGACCGCCGAGCAGCTTCCGGCGCGCCGCTGGGGACGCAACGCTGGTGCGCGTAACGGCGTGCGCAACAGGCCGCCTGAGAGCAATGTGGTGACCACCGATCTCGGCACGCAGACTATAAACGGGGTCCTCGCCCAGGGAACTCGCACGACGCGCACGATCCCCGCCGGTCAGATCGGAAATGAAAAGCCCATCGTGATCGTAACAGAACGATGGTATTCGCCCGATCTGCAGACCTATGTCATGACCAAGCGAACGGACCCGCTTATGGGCGAGGTCACATTCCAGTTGACGAATATCGAGCGCCAGGAACCCGATGCCGCGCTCTTTGAGCCTCCCTCCGACTATACGGTCAGGCAAGGCCGGTTCCGGGGGCCAGCTCAAAATCAGCAGCCGCCATCGCAGCCCTAGCCTCGCCAAGACCTGCTCCCCGTCGCAACACTTGCGGGCGGAATCCCCAACACACGCTCCGCCCGCAAGCCCCTTTTTACCCTCGGGAGTTCCTACCCTGTGCACCTTGCGAGGGATTGAGGCCCCTGACGCGGCCCAAATATTGCTCCCAGAGGAGAGTTATGTTAATCTCATGTACGGATTTGTTAACTCGTTGGGGACAAAAGGCTTAGCATCGGAGCTCCCGCCGATTGACCGTTAAAGGACAGATCCTCCGGTCCGCTTCGATCGTAGCCTTCGTCACCGCTATCAGCCGGATTTGCGGATACTTACGCGATCAACGCGTGGCCCTTCTGCTCGGGACTTCGCCCGCTGCGGACGCCTTTATCCTGGTCTTCCGCATCCCCAATATGATTCGGCGCATGACTGGCGGAGGTGCTTTCTCAGCGTCGTTCATCCCCTTGTTCACATTGAGCTTACGCGAGCGATCCAAACAGAGCGCGCTTCGTTTTGCGCAGTGCATGATGTGGGACATTGCTCTGGTCATGGCGACGGTCGCAATACTCGGTTCCGTGTTTTCAAGGCAGGTCGTCGGCCTGTTCACACTGTTCGGCAGCACGCACCTCTCGGTGAATCTGGCCGTTTACCTGAACCGCATCGTCTTCCCGTGCGTATTCTTTATTGCCCTCGCGGCATTGGCTTCGGCCGTGCTAAACAGCTTTCAGATCTTCGGTTTGCCGGCTTCAACAGGTGTTTTTTTCAATCTGACCGTCATCCTGTTTTCCTTTGGCGTTTTCTATCGGCCGTTGCTGGCCTGGGTTCCGCCTGCTTTCCGAACCCCTGCCATCGCCCTGGCCGCCGGAGTGCTGCTCGGGACCATGGTGCAGTTCATAATTCAAGTTCCATCACTCGTCGAGAAGGGGATGCGCTTCGCCCCTCAGTTCTCCGTGCGCGATCCTTCGATCAAGAGGCTAGGACGGCTGATGGCCCCCGCCTTCTTCGGAGTCGGCGTGTACCAGATCAATTTCTTCGTCGATACGATCTTCGCGACTGCGTCGCGCATGCCCGCCGGCAGCGTGACCTCGCTCTATATTGCGGATCGCATAATGGAGCTGGTGCTGGGGAGCTACGCGATCGCCATGTCCACGGCCCTCCTGCCGACGATGTCGGAACAGGTGGCGAGCGGCCGATTCTTCGAGATGAAACAGACGTTCGGCTTCTCCCTGCGCGTGGTTTCCTTCATCACCATACCCGCCTCGGTCGGACTGGTCTTACTGCGCCACCCGATTGTCGAGGTACTGTTTCAGCACGGACGGTTTGTCGCCGAATCGACGGCCCTTACGGCACACGCCCTGATTTTCTATTCGATCGGTCTGCCGGCCTATGCGGCCATCAAGCTGATTACTCCGATGTACTATTCAACCCAGGACACGCTTACGCCGGCGCGGGTGGGCCTGTGTGCTCTCGGGCTAAATATCACTCTCAATTTTCTGTTCCTGATTTTCCTGTTTCGCTATTTGTCGAACGGGACGCCTGCGCTGGCCAGCTCACTGACCGCTTACTTCAACTTTACGTTGCTGTTTATGAGTTTTCGCAAGCGCTACGGAAGTCTCGGGGCAAAGGGAATTATCGCCTCGCTTGCGAAGATGTCCTGGTGCACGCTGGCTATGGCCGGGGTGTGCTTGGGCTGCCTGCATTACTCGAACTTCGATCTACTGCGCAGCTTCATCGCTCGAACCGGGTTGCTGGCCGGGTGGATTCTTCTCGCCGTCGGGGCCTACTTCGGCGTGGCCTGGTTCTTGCGCTGCGAGGAACTCCGAGAATTCTTGCTTTTGTTGCGGCGAGGAGGCACAGCGGCTGTTCCCGCCGCGGCGCTCGAACCATGAGCAGAGAATCGAAGTCACTGATCAGCGGATTTGCCTTATGAGAGCGCCTGAAGCCCACATGCGCGACCGAACCGCCTCGGACAGGAACCGATCCGGGCGGCTCGATTCCGAGTCGAAGCGGGCGCCGCGCGCAAGGGGCGCGAACCCGTTCACCTGGCAGGACCCGCACATTGCCAGTTTCCTGCATTACGCGCGCGCGGAGCGGGGACTGTCGACCAACACCATGCTCGCCTACCGGCGCGATTTGGCGAAATACGCCGAATTCCTTGCCGGTCGGAAGGCTACCTTGCTCGGCGCAAGCCGCAGCGACGTGCTCGATTTCCTGAGCAGCCTCTACGGCCGGGGACTCGACAGCCGGTCGGTTGCGCGTTATTTGGTGACTCTGCGGAACTTCTACCGCTTTTGCCTGACCGACGAGCTGATCAAAACCGATCCCGCATCGAATGTTGAGTCCCCCAAAATTCACCGTACGCTGCCTCATTTCCTGAGTGTTGCCGAGGTGGAGAGGCTTTTGGCTCAACCGGATGTGACAACGCCTCTCGGGTTACGCGACAAAGCCATGATCGAGCTGATATATTCGACGGGCCTGCGCGTTTCCGAGCTCTGCGGCCTGCGCGTCTACGACATTCAAATGAGTCAGGGGAGTCTGCGTTGCATCGGAAAGGGCAACAAGGAGCGTCTCGTCCCCATGGGCCGCAAAGCGACCGAACTCCTGGCCACCTACCTGCGCGATTCGCGCCCCAAGCTTCTTCGCGACGGTTCATCGCCCTATTTGTTTCTCGGCAAAATGGGCGGAAAACTCGATCGCATCCAATTCTGGCAGGTGCTCAAGGAACACGGCCGCAAGGCTCGACTGCGCGAGTCGCTGAACCCGCACATGCTGCGGCACAGTTTCGCGACGCATCTGCTCGACCGAGGCGCCGATCTTCGTTCGGTGCAATTGATGTTAGGCCACGCGGATATTTCGACGACGCAAATCTACACGCACGTAATTGAGGAACGATTGAAGCAGGTCTATAAGGCGCATCACCCGCGCGCCTGATTCGTCTGCGCGGCACTTCGAGGAGGCGCAAAAGCCCATGCCCGATTACATGTTTTTGCTGGAAAGCAGGCTCTCTCCCGAGCAGCGGGCGGTGCTTGAACGTGTGCAGGAACTCTCGCGCACGCAGGATGTGAACATCTATCTGACCGGCGGGGCAGTCCGCGACTTGATTTCAGGGCAGCCGATTCGCGATCTTGATTTCACGATTGAGGGCAATCCCGCGCGTATGGTCGCCGAACTCGAGAAGGGCGGCGCACGAGTTGTGTTCGATAGCGAGCGGCTTCGCCACTATGAAATGATCTTTGCCGGCGATGTAGACGGCTCGATCTCCGCGGCGCGCGACGAGTATTATGAGCGGCCGGGCACCAAGCCGGAAATCCGCTTCTCCAGCATCATGGAGGATCTGCGGCGGAGAGATTTTTCGATCAACGCCGTGGCCATTTCGCTGAACACGCAGTCCCGCGGGCTGCTGCTCGATCCGACGAACGGTTTGGCCGACATAGAGAAACAGGAAGTGCGCGCGCTCTCGATTCACGCCTTCACCAACCAGCCCATCCGGCTGATGCGGATTCTCCGGTACTGCGCGCGAATGAGTTTCACCATGGAATCGCGCACCCAGGAGTGGTTCGACCTCGCCATCGAGCGCGGCCTGCCAGAAAACATCCAGCCCGCCGACGCTGGCAGCGAGATCCGCAGCCTCGGGCGCGAGGACAACCCCGTGGGGGCGCTCAAGCAGTGGGAATCGCGAGGGTTCCTCGTCGCTCTCCATCCTCAGCTCCAGCGCCGCAAGCCGGATTACGATCGTTTGATCAAGCTCGGTAAGGTGCGCGCGAACTTGTACGGCGCCGGTTTGCGGCCCCGTCTGCAGCTCCCGGTGATCTATTACATTCTCAGCCGACTCAAGTGGAGGGAGGCGGCATCGGCGCTGCGCAACATGGAGTTTCATGCGCCGGAGATCGAGGCGATCGCCAACCTCGTTCCCGAAGCCCAGAAGATTGTGAAGGTCCTCAAAAGCCGCAAAACGCATGCGCCGAAGGATGCCTATTTTTATCTGGCCTCCCTGCCTGCCGGGATGCTCGCCTTCATCGAGGTCGAGATGCCCAACGCCGCGGCCATGTCGAAGATCCGCGCCTACGTGCAGAAGTGGCGGCCCATGCGGCTGGCCTTGCCGGTGGCTGAATTGGACGCCCTGGGGGTGCCGCGGGGAGCTAAATTCGACAAGGTGCTCGAAGACTTGTTCGATCTGCAACTCCGCGGCCGCGCGCGAGACCCGGAATCACGCGCAAAGCTCCTGCGTCAATTGGCGGGCATAAAGGAAGAGACCAAGAAGCCAGAGAGAGAGAAAAAAAAGAAGCGCAGGGGGAAAGAAGCTGCCGGAGAAGGAGAGGAAAAGCAGGCGGCAGCCAGGGTCCCGGAAGGCGGAAGGGAACCCGCCAGGCGCGGGCCTGGCGAGGCGCCGAATGCGCGGGCCGCAGGAGCGTCGGGGACGGCCGCGGGCGGTCATGGGGCGAGGCCTTCCGGACCGCAGACGGGGGCGCGCCCGGGCGCTCGGCAGCCGGCCAGCGGAGGATCCGAGGCCAAGAGCCCGAAGCATGCCCGAGCAGCACCGAGTCACGCGGCTCGTGCAGGTTCCAAAGCGAAACCCCGACAGGCCAGAAAAGCGCGACGTTAACCTCCCAAGAAACTCCCATTCGAAGCGCCGCTTTGGCTTTGGAACCGTCTCCATCAAGAGGCCGCTTTCATGCAAGCAGTTTACATTCGGCAACACGGGCCGATCGCGGACTTGAAGGTCAGCGAAATCCCCAAACCGTCTCCCCGGGGCGGCGACGAACTACTCGTCAGGGTCGAGGCGTCGGGAATCAACCCGAGTGACCTCGTAAGCGTGGAGGGTCGGTTTCCGGATGCGGTGCTTCCTCGCGTGGTCGGCCGGGATTTCGCAGGGACCGTGGTTGAAGGGCCACAGGATTTGATGGGGGTTAAGGTGTGGGGCTCGGGAGGTGATCTCGGCGTTTCGCGCGACGGCACCCACGCGGAGTATCTCGCCATTACACGGCGGGCCGCGGGGCGTCGCCCCGGGAACCTCTTACCCGAGGAAGCTGCGGCCGTCGGTGTTCCGTTCATCACGGCATTTTCCGCCCTAGTTCGGCTCGGCCAAGTCAGACAGCGGGAGTGGGTGATTGTCTCCGGGGCAGCGGGAGCCGTGGGGCAGGCGGCCATTGAGATCGCGCATGCAAAAGGGGCGCGGGTGATTGCTCTGCTGAGGGACGCGCGCGAGCGGAGGGTTTCCGACTCGCCAAAGGTCGAGGCTTTCGCGCAATCCGATCAAGGTAATCTCGAAGCGGTCACGCGCAAGGTGACCAACGGCAAAGGAGCCGATCTGGCTCTGAATGGGGTTGGAAGCGGCGTTTTCGCCTCGATGCTCGGAGCGCTGGCTGTGGGTGGTCGACAGATCGTGTACTCGGTTGCCGGAGGGAAAGATGCGACCGTCGATCTTTTGATGTTTTACAAGCATGCCTTCTCGCTCTTTGGCCTAGACACGCAGAAATTCGATGCGATCTGCTGCGCGCGCATCTTGCAGGAGCTCGACCCGCTGTTTGAATCGGGCGAGATCGACCCTCCGAAGATCGGAGCGCGGTTCCCTCTCGTTGACGCCCCGGAAGCGTACAGCCGTGTGGCGCAAGGCAAAAGCGGCAAGGTTGTTCTGCTGATGACGTGAGAGCCGGAGCGGTGGACCGCGCAGCAAGCCGGCGAGTGCACGCCGGTGCGCTCGGCGGTAACATCGTTCGGTTGCCGGCTGCCGGCAGCAAGCGAGGAATTGCGGGTGAAGGGCCGAGCCCCAGCTTCGACTCACAAGAAAGTGGTCGTGTTGCTGCTCAACGGCACGGCGATCAAGGGCTACGTGAACGCGAAACTGCTGGGTCCGGCCGAAACGGTCGAGCTGCTTACGCGCGAGGGCGACTACGAGTCCATTCCCACCGAAGGGGTGAAATGCGTTTACTTTGTGCGCGAATTCGATGCGGATTTTGAACTGGAACGCAAGGCGTTTCTGAGCCGTCCGAAACTGGATGGGCTATGGGTCCGGTTGCGCTTTCGTGACGATGAAATCCTAGAAGGAATTGTCTCGAATGATTTGCTCGGCTTGCTCAATGCGGGGGTGCAACTGACGCCCCCTGACCTGCATGGAAATACGCTGCATATGTTTGTCCCTCGTTCTGCTCTTCTGGAAATGAAGGTGCTGGGCGTCGTCGGCGTTTCGCGGCGCGCGCCCCGGCAGCCCTCCGAGGCGGGGCCGGGTGCGATCCCGGCGCAGCCGAAGCTCTTCGGCGAGTAACCAAGCGCTACAGAGACGGCCAGCGCCCGGGCTGGCCGGAATGATGTAGAGTGGCAAGTCGAATTCGCGCAAGGAGAAAACGATGAAGCTGGGGGAAATCGCGACGAGGCTCGGGTGTGCCCTGGAGGGTGATCCCGGAATCGAGATAACGGGCCTGGCGGGAATCGAGGAGGCCCGGACGGGTGAACTGACCTTTCTCACCAACCGCAAATATCGTAGGGCGCTGGACGGGACGCGAGCTTCTGCGGTGCTGGTATCTCGCGAGGAGCCGGTCGCGCGGCTTGCCCTGCTGCGCTCGGCGAATCCGTACCTCGACTTCGCGCGCGCCATCGAATTCTTTCATTCCGCGCCGCGCTACACTCCGGGCGTTCATCCAACCGCCATCATCGCGAAGTCGGCGAAACTCGGATCGAATGCGCACGTGGGGCCATACTGCTTCATCGACGAAGACGTGGAAATCGGACACAACGTCGTGCTGCACAGTTTTGTGGCTGTGTATCGGGGCGCGCGCATCGGCGACGATTTCTTTGCGCATGCACATGCCTGCGTGCGCGAGAATTGCGTGATCGGGAATCGGGTGCTGTTGCAAAATGGAGCGGTCGTGGGCAGCGACGGATTTGGGTTCGCGCGCCAAGCGAATGGGCGCTGGTACAAGATGCGACAGGCCGGTCCGGCGGTCATCGAGGACGATGTGGAGATTCAGGCACATACAGCGATCGACCGCGCGACCATCGGCGAAACGCGCATTGGGCGCGGAACGAAAATCGACAACCTCGTGCAGGTCGGGCACGCCTCGAAGGTTGGCGAGGATACGCTGCTTTGCGGACAGGTCGGACTTGCGGGAACCACGCGCGTTGGAAACCGGTGCATTCTGGCCGGACAGGTTGGAGCCGCGGGACATTTGAGCATTGGCGATGGCGCAACGCTCACCGCACAGAGCGGTGTCCCGACCGATGTGCCTGCCGGCGCGATCTATTCCGGCTATCCGGCGATGGACAACCTGGCGTGGAGGAAGTCGGTCGCCGTATTCAATCGCCTTCCTGAGCTGCAGCGCGAGTTGCGTGAGCTGCGCGAGCGGGTCGAACGCCTGCGCAGCGAACGAGCAGGTGATCTGTGATGGGCCGGGGACACGGCGGGGTGCCGGGGTTGGGCGGGCAAGCCGCTGAAGGGTCGAGGGGAAGCGAACAGCCGGCCGGCTCGATCAGAACGGGGAGGGACGCCGTCGCGTTCTGGACCAACCGCTGTCGATCGCGCCGGTCGACCGTTCTGGCTACCTTCTGTTTCCTTTTCTGCTTGGCCACGCCGCTTTCCGCGCCATCCCAAGACCGGGCGAACTGGCCGGCCTGGTGCCGCAACCTGCCGCGGCCAGAGTACAAGAAACTCGAGCGCATCCCTTCGCCGGACGCCTGGTTCGAAGTGTACCGGGTCGCGCCGCAGGTGTTCGCCATATACGAACCCCGCCAATTCGAAGAAGCGATCTCCTTTCTGATCTTGGGCCGCCAGCGCGCAGCCCTGTTCGATACAGGTCTCGGCATCGGCGACATACGGAAGGTTGTCCACTCGCTTACGCTCCTGCCGATTGTCGTGATCAACTCCCACACACACGACGACCACGTCGGCGACAATTGGGAATTTAGCGATATCTACGCCATGGATACGAGGTTCACGAAAATCAACGCGCGAGGTTCGAGCCTAGACGCGCAAGCCGAGCTTGCGCCGGGGAACCTTTGCGGCGCACTGCCGGCCGGGTTTGATCGAATGACCTACCGGACGCGGCCCTTTCATATTACGCATTGGGCTCACGACGGAGATACGATCGATTTGGGCGGACGGACACTCCAAGTCATCGCCACACCCGGCCATACGCCCGACGCGATTTCTTTACTCGATCGGCCGAACGGACTGCTGTTCACGGGTGACAGTTACTACGCCGGCCCCATCTGGCTTTTCCGGCCAGAAACGGATTTGGATGCCTATGTTCGCTCGGTCGAGCGGATGGCCAAACTGACCCCGCAATTAACGTTACTGCTGCCCTCGCATAATGTTCCTGTGGGAGATCCCGCCGAGCTTCCCAGACTCTTGACCGCTATTCGCGAGGTGCGAGCCGGAAGGGTGCGGCCGCGCGATGCCGGCGGGGGAAAGGTTGCGTATCAAATCGAGGAATTTACGTTTCTGATGAGCGCCGTGAGGCGGTGAGTTGTCGCGCGGCAGATGCTTCTGAGGTTCGACTGGCCTGCCTGAGGCAACCAACAGCCTGCCCGCCCGGGACGGTCTGTAACCGGCGTCAAGACTAGGGGGCTCTAGCGAGCGCTGACCGGACCGCCTATCTTATTGAGCGTTTCCTGCGCACGCGACTTGTACGGGCTATCGACGTGTATAGCCTCCGTCAGAACGGTACGCGCTTCGGGAATGCGTTGCATTTTTGCGAGCGTGAAGCCGAGCCGGTAGAGGTTGCGGCCGTAGTAGAACGCGTTGGATTTCAGCAGGGGGTTGGCCTGCTTGAAGGCTGCGACGGCGGAGGAATTGCGGCCGCGCGCGACGCTAACCTCGCCGAGACAAGAGTAGGCCAGTCCCGTTTCGAGCGACACTTGCTCCTGCCACTGGTCGTCGGTCACGTTGTCGGGCTTTTTCTGCTGCGGGAGAACGGTGAGCGCCTTCTGCGCGTTCGCGGTCGCCTGATCGAGCTGCTGATCGTTGTCGCTCCAATGATCGGCGAGAAGAAGAAGCATGGAGACGTCATTGGGATCGGCGACCAGAGCAGCTTCCGCGCTTGAAATCATCTTGGGCGTGTTCTGTGCCTGCTGATAGGCGACGGCAGCCTGCTCGCGCGCACCGGACGTGTACGGGGAGTCGGGAAATGCCGCGGCGTACTGCTCGAAAAGGCCGGCGCGCGCGGTCGGATCGGAGGTCTTGTAGGCCGCTTGGGTCATGGCATATTCGACGTAGGCGACGTCGCTCTGGGCGTTGCCCAGGGCGGTCTGTTGCGTTTGCGCCCACTGCTCGGGAGCGATTCCTGGGGGCGCAGCTCCGGCCTTATAGCGCGCAAGGATTTGCGACACTTGCCCCCCGAGCGCGTACAGCTGCCGCGTATCGCCCATTTCCCCGGCGGCACGAACCATGTTTACCGCCGTGGCGAGATTGTCGGGGTCGAGGGTCAAGGCCTTCTGACCGTATTCGAGGACCTTCGCGTAGTTCTTCTGAGCGAGATAGGTCTGCACGTAGAGCTGATCCCCGAGAAGTTCGAGATCACCCTTGCCGTAGTCGGCCATGAATTTGTCGATGAGCGCGATTTTGTCCGGACCATCCGTGGCCGCGTAAATTGGCGTGAGGGCTCTGTCTTCATCGGATCCCGCGGCGACCACCACAGTCTTGCCGATTTGAGCAGCAGCGGGGCCGCCGAGAAGAAGCAAGGCAGCCGCCAGCATCGGAATCTGACGCATTGGCACCTCCTCAAGGATCGCGCATGCGCATCTTAGTCCTCAAGGAAGCGCTCCGACAACGTTTTTTGGCGCGGCTGCTCTAGACGCATCGCGCGCCTCTAGGCCGCTCTTGTTATGCGGTCGGTTAAGTAGACGGAATAATAACATGCCGCCCGCGTCTCCGGCCGTGCGGTCTTCCGAGCTCGCACTCCTTAGACGCCGCCGGGAGTTCCGACATTTTGATTCGAAAAATACTGGACAGAAGGGAGCTACACCCGTTCTAATGAGACGGGGGTAGGACAGGCGAAGATGCTGAGGGGGCAAATAGGCGATGAGACAGTTCGCGCTCTTGTTCGCAGCAGTCTTTCTGTTCGCAATCGGAACTCGGGCTCAAGACACGCCAAACTATTCTCTGTTTAGTTCCCCGTTTGAACAGCCGACCAGCGCATCGAGCAGCACGGGTTTCACCACCGCGCCGCTGACGCTCGCATCTGCTTCCTGGCGATCGCCTTCGGCATCGGCTAGTCTCGGCGAGGCGGATCCCGGGACGGCTGCCGATCCAGGGCCCGATCCGGCTCAGGGGGTGTACGGGGTAAGGCCGCATTATAATCTCGAAGGGTATGTCGGCTACACCTGGGTCCGTTTCTACGAGATCCCGGCGATTACTCTCAGTACCAACGGTTTCAACTTCTCCGTTATCTATTTTCCGAGGGATTGGATCGGTGCTGACGGTGAGTTTGTGATGACGCTCGGCAATCAATTCCCCTACCAGGCAAGATTCCTGCTCGGACTGGGCGGTGTGAGGGTTCGTTTTGCACCCTTCCGGGAGAACATCGAAATCTGGGGGCACTTCCTGGCCGGCGCTACACACTTCACGCCCCAGACCGCGTATGGCGGGCAACAGACGTTCGCGTATGAGGTCGGTCTCGGGGTCGACGTCAACACGCACCACCCGCGCTATGCCTTTCGCTTCAGTGCCGACATGATCGGCACGACCTATTTCAGCACATACCAGCTGAGCCCCAAGCTGTCCGCCGGTTTTGTGTACAAATTCTGACCGCACCAAACGGGGCGACGAGCCCGGCCTCCCAAGCGCCGGCAAAATTGCTCGCTTCGATTGCTCTGGAGCCGGCGCACTTCGGCCGGTCTTTCCGTCCCGGGACATATTCCCGCACGTTTGATTCTCGCTGGCCGGGGCTCTGCCCCGGGCTCGTTGCGCATCCCCCGCTCCTGTGTTACTTTCGCCTGCCGCCGAATGCACGGGGCATTTTCCGTGAAAGCAGATCGGATTCTTAACCCCGCAAATCGCGAGGAGGCGTCGCTTCTCGGCCAACTTGATCTGAAGCGGCTGCCCGCTCACATTGCCATCATCATGGACGGCAACGGACGCTGGGCTGAACGGAGGCATCTGCCGCGCATCGCGGGTCACCGTAGTGGCGTGAGGGCGGCGCGGGGCATAATCGAAACCTGTGCGCAACTCAGCATTCCATGCCTCACGCTGTACGCCTTCTCGGTTGAAAATTGGCGACGTCCGCGGGCAGAAGTCGATTTTCTGATGCGGCTTCTCCGCGAATACCTCAAGCGCGAACTGCCGATCATTCACCAAAATAATATCCGCCTGGTTGTCATTGGTCGGCCGGCGCAGCTTTCCGAACCCGTTCGCCAAGATCTCGAGGGGGCGATGCGGCTCACGGAGCACAACTCGGGCATGAAACTGGTTGTGGCCCTGAATTATGGCGGGCGCGCCGAGCTGGTCGATGCCTTTAACGCGCTGCTCGAAAGAGTTCGCGCTGCGAACGTTGCCCCCCTTGCTGTCGATGAACAGGCCATTTCCGACCACCTCTACACAGCCGGTCTGCCCGACCCTGATCTCCTGATTCGCACGAGCGGCGAAATGCGCCTCAGCAATTTTCTGCTGTGGCAGATCGCCTATGCGGAGATCTACGTCACCGAAACGCTGTGGCCGGATTTCTCTCGCGCGCGTCTGTTCGAGGCTCTCATCGAATATCAAAAGCGCGAACGGCGCTACGGCGGGCTTGGACGCAAACGCGCCACGTCCTCTGCTTCGGCCCCGGAAGGCTAGCCCTCGTGGCCCTGCGCATCGTCACGGGAGTCGTTCTGATTGCGGCCGTTGTCGCGCTCGTCCTATGGGGACCGGCCTGGCTGATCGCAACTGTGGCGGCCCTGGTCGCCGTTCTGGCGCTTGTCGAATTCTTTGCCCTGGGTGACCGCATGGGGCTGCGCGCGTTCAAGAAATGGACGCTCGCCTGCGGCGCCGGGTTTTATTACGTGCAGTACGCGGCCGGAATGGCGGTGACGCGTGAGTTCGGCGGCATCCTTCTCACGCGCAACTTCCTGGTACCGCCACTCTCGATCGAACTGGTCTTCCTGATTTTTCTCTTCGGGTGCGTGGGAATTGGTCTCGCTACGCGCCGGCCGCTTCAGGAGGTCGTTCCCGCCATCTCGATCAGCTCGGCGGGACTTGTTTTCCTCGCGCTGCCGTTCAGCTATCTGCTTCGGCTAGATGAAGTCGACCACGCGGGGAGCGCGTTGGTCCTTTTCACCCTGGCTTTGATTTGGGCCGGTGACACGCTCGCCTTCTTCACCGGCAGGTTTATTGGCCGCCTTCCCATGGCGCCGGTTCTTAGCCCGAAGAAAACCTGGGAAGGCGCGACGGCCAATTTGGTCGGCTCCCTCCTGACCGCCTGGATCGCAGCGAGATGGATCGACGCGGACGTGACCACGTTGCTCGTCATGGCCGCTGCGGCGAACCTCGCCGGACAGATGGGCGACCTCATCGAATCGGCTTACAAACGAGGCGCAGGCGTTAAAGATTCCGGCACCATCGTGCCCGGCCACGGTGGCGTTCTGGACCGCATCGACAGCCTCATTCTGGCCGCGCCAGTCGTTTGGGTAATTTATTCCTGGCTGATCTCCCGATAGAAGCTCAGGCCTGGGGCATTCCGGCCGGGAAACCTAGTTTCCGGGACCGGGCGGATACGGCGGCAAATCGGGCGGACGAGGGGGCAGCTGCTTCGGATGCTGCTCGATCTCCCGCATCACCATTTCAATGGCTTTCTCAAGCTGCGGGTCGTGGCCGGCCGCGACCTTGTCGGGCGTGTTCTCGACCACGATGTCCGGCTCGACGCCGCGATTCTCGATCACCCAACGGCTGTCGAGCGTGTAGAGTGAAAACTCCGGCCGCGTGACGTAGCCGCCATCCATCAGCGGGATCTCGCCGCGAATTCCGCGAACACCACCCCAGGTGCGCGTTCCGATTACGGGGCCGAGCTTATAGTACTTAAAATAGTAGGTGAAATAGTCTCCGTCGGATGCGGCGAAGTGGTTCGTTACGCAAGCCATGGGGCCGTAGAACGTGTTGCCCGGCACAGTGCCGCTCTTGAAATTCCGTGCCGCCTCCATACCGGCCAGGACACGGCGCAGCCGCTCGAAAATGATCTGATCGACGAAGCCGCCGCCGTTGTATCGCACGTCGAAGATCATCCCCTGCTTGCGAATCTGCGGGAAGTATTGCTTGACGAATTCGTTTAGGCCCGACGCGGACATGTCCGGCAGGTAAACGTAGCCGACGCGACCCTGCGTCGCCTGATCGACTTTTCGGCGGTTCGTGCTGATCCAATCGAGTTCACGCAGGCTGTATTCCGTGCTCAGCGGCTTCACGACCACCTGACGCGCGCCATCCTCGACGGGCTTCGAGTTCAGCGTCAGCGTGACGTTCTCTCCGGCTGTGTTCTCGAACAGCTCGTACGGGTTCTGGGGTACGTGCAGCGTTCGCCCGTTGACCGCCAGCAGGTATTCTCCCTCCTTGGCCAGCGCGCCCGGTTCGGTGAGGGGTGAGCGATGGGAGGCATCCCAGTTCTCGCCCGGGTAAATCTTCTTGAACCGGTACAGCCCGCTCGCCGAATCCACTTCGAAATCGACGCCGAGCAGCCCCACGTTGATGGGGTGGAGATCGGGATAATCGCCGCCTCCAACGTAGGTGTGCGAGTTTGAAAGCTCACCAATCATTTCGCCCAGGATGTAGGTCAAGTCGAATCGGTCGGCCACGTAGGGGAGAAGTTGCGCGTATTTGTCACGCTCCTTGGCCCAATCGACTCCGTTCATGGAGGGCTCGAAGAAGTAATCCCGCTCCTGCCGATAGACTTCGTAGAACATCTCGTTCCACTCGGCGCGCGGATCAATCTCTGCCTGCATCCCGCCCAGGGCCAGCGCGCCGTCCCCGACGCGATGCGGACCTCCGGGAGAGGGAGTCGCGTCGACAATTCCATACGTTCTCGCAGCGCCTCCACCCGGGGCCGAGTAGACGAGCTTCTTACCATCGAAGGACAGGGCGTAGGAAGTCGCCCCGCTCACGAGCACGGCGTCCTTGCGCTCCTTCATGTCGAAGATGTGCAAATCAAATCCCCCGCCGGCGAGCGGACCGGACAGGCCGAAGATGGGCGTCGTGATGTAGAAGACGTAGCCTTTTGAGGCCGCCAAATTCGTGACGTTTTCCGCCGGTGTGGGCAGAGCAACGACGCGATTCTCGATTCCGTCCAGATCGATTCGAAAGGGCTCCGTCTTTTCTTCCGGCCCCTTCTCCTCAGGCGCGGTGGTTTGCTTCTTTGCCTGCTTGGCCTGGGCCTTCTCGGGTTCCGGCGGGCTGGCTGACTGCCCCTCGTCAGGATTCGGCTTCTTCACCTCTGCTTCGTCGCTTTGCGGCGCAAAGGGGGAAGGCGTATCCGCGCGCAGGGTTATCACGTACACGCGCATCGCCTTCGGATTGGCAAACTCGAAATCGTAAACGCCCAGGACCTCGTTGTAATCGCGAGCCGAAATAAAATAGAGGTATTTCCCGCCCGGATCGAACACTGGGTTGAAGCTGCCGTAGAAGTCCGTGGTGACGGGGGTGATCTTCTTGTCCCCAAGCGAATAGAGGTAGAGGACTCCGTTTCCGTTTTCCGCCACCTTCGAGTAGACGACCCACTTGCCATCCGGCGACCAGTTATAGTCCGTCAAATCCGCATACTCGCCTTTGTCGATCTCTACCGGCTTCTTTTCGTCGATATCAACGTAGAAGAGCCGCAGAGATTTGTCCGCGTACAGCAGCTTCTTGCTGTCCGGCGACCAAACCGGCTGCAGACGGTGCATCGTTCCGTCGAAGGTGATGCGCACTTCCTTGCCCAGGCCGTCCTGCGGCATCAGGTAAATATCCTCTTCTCCCGTGCGATCGGAGAGGTAGGCCACCCATTTTCCGTCCGGCGACCAGGCCACATCCTCCTCCCGAATTCCCGGTGTGCGCGTGAGATTGCGGACGCTGCCTTCCTTGGCGGGCACGGTGTAAACGTCGCCGCGGGCGCTGAAAGCCGCCCGCTTTCCATCGGGCGAGATGTCGAACGTCGTGATCAGTTTGCTTGTGTTGTCCCAGTGTTTGCGCGCCAGGTCCAGATCCCCCGGAACATAGATGGTGACCTTCTCCGTCTTTTCGGTGGCCAAATTGAAGAGATACAAATACCCGCCATTCTCGAAGACAATCGAATCCGGCCCCAGGCTCGGCCAGTTCACATCGAAGTCCTTGAAGCGGGTGAGCTGCCGGATTTGCTTGGTCTTGACGCCGTAGGCAAACAGATTCATGCGGCGCTCGGGCCCTTGGTCCGAGTCGAAATAGATCGTGTCGCCGTGCCACATGGGAAACGTATCGGTGCCTGCGTAACTGCTGTCGATTTCCTCGTAATGGCCGGTCTTGAAATCGTAGATGGAAATTTTCTGGGCCATGCCGCCTGTGTAGCGCTTCCAGGTGCGGAAATTGCGGAAAATAGAGTTGTATGCGATTTCGTTTCCATCCGGGGAAAACGAGGTCAGCCCGGCGCGATCGATGGGCAGACGGGCGGGCAGCCCGCCCTCAATCGGAACGGTGAACAGCCGTCCGAACCAATCGTTGAACGTGTCACGGCGCGAGAGAAACAGGATGCTCTTGCCGTCGGGCATCCAGTTGATGATCTCATTCTCGATGCCCATGCGCTCGGCAACCTCGACGGGGGGAGGACGAAAGGTCAATTGCTTCGGCTCTCCGCCCTCGGCCGGGATCACGTAGACATTGGGATTGCCGTCGTACTGTCCGGTGAACGCGATCTTTGACCCGTCCGGGGAGAACTTGGGGAAGAGCTCGAGGCCTGGGTTTGTGGTGATTCGCCGTGCCGTGCCGCCGCGGGACGCCACCAGCCAGAGGTCGCCGGCATAGCTGAAAACAATTCTGTCCTTGTAGACGTCCGGGAAGCGAAGCAGCCGGCCCTCGCGTGCCTCCTGTGAGCCGACCGGGCCCCTAAAAGCGGTGACCGTCAGAACCGTCGACAGCGCCAGCGCGACACACCGAAGCGCCTTCATAAACAATCCCCCTGAAGGTTTTTTGATGGGAGTGGCGGCGATGACGAGCGCTGCCATCGAAGGAGAAGGCGCGGCCGAAACGAACGGAAACAGTCGCGCCTCATTGAGCCAGGACCCGCGGCGCCAAAATTCCACCCTTCGCCCCGCCAGAGTATACACCGGCGGAGAGGCAAGTTCGGATACAATGCCGCGTATGCATCTTGCGGCAATCCTCCTGGCCCTGGCGCTCCCTGTCTCGCCTGCCGCATTCACCCCCATCTGTTTTCCGACCGAGGACGGAGGTATTGTTTACGCGAACCTGTATGGAACGGGGGATCGTGGCGTTGTGCTTGCACACGGTGGCCAATTCAATAAAGAAAGCTGGGACAAACAGGCGCGGGAACTGGTGAAAGCGGGCTTCCGCGTCCTTGCCTTCGATTTCCGCGGCTACGGCCAGTCGCGTGGACCGCATGGCGGCGCAGCGAAGGAAGGGAGGCAATTCGACGTGCTTGGCGCGGTGGCCTACCTGCGGAAGAACGGCGCGAGATCGGTGTCGGTTGTCGGCGCCAGTATGGGCGGGGACTATGCCGCGGACGCCGCCGAAACGGAGCCGGCCGCGATCGATCGCATCGTTCTGCTGGCCTCGGGAGCGGATAGGCCGATCATTCGGATGAGGGGGCCAAAGCTCTACATCCTCTCGCGTGACGACGTGGAGGGCGACGACAAGATTCCCCGCTTACCGCAGATCCGCGCGGCGTTCGGGAAGGCGTCGGGCCCGAAGCAGCTGGTCGTGCTCGACGGGTCGGCGCACGCACAATGGATATTCGCCACGCCCGAGGGCAGCCGACTTATGCAGGAGATCCTGCGATTTCTTTCGGCTCCGTAAGTTCACCCTCGTATAATCTCGCGGACAACATCTCGATCGCGGAGTCTCCTATGCGCCTTAGTCCGCATCTGCAGTTCAACGGAACCTGCCAGGCAGCGTTCGGCTTCTATGAGAAAGCCCTCGGCGGGAAAATCACTTTCAGCATGACCTACGGTGAATCGCCCGCGGCCGCGCAAGTCGATCCTGCCTGGCACTCGAAGATCATTCATTCCACATTCACACTGGGCGATCAATCCTTCTCGGGCGCCGACGCCTGGGGCCAGCATTACCGCACCCCGCAGGGTTTCTCGGTGAGTCTTGACATCCAGGATCCCGCCGAAGCCGATCGCGTGTTCAGGGCGCTTGCCGAGAATGCCGCCATCGAGATGCCCATTCAGGAGACCTTCTGGGCCCAGCGGTTTGCCATGCTCGTTGATCAATTTGGCATCCCGTGGATGGTCAACTGCAGCAAGACGCCCGTGTTGTGAGGGCAGCCCAGGCGGGGCTAAAACCAGTCGAGCCAGGGAGTTCGCCGGCAACCGCTCCCGGCCCTGGCTGACCCTAGCAGGCATTGAAAACGCTGCTCGCGACCCGTATTCTAGAACCTTCTCATGAAGATCGCGCTCGCCCAGTTCGACCCCACGATCGGCGATTTCGAGGGCAACGCTTCGCGCATCCTCGAGATGGCCCAGCTGGCGAAAGAAGGCGGCGCGGAACTCGCCGTGTTCTCTGAGCTCTGCGTGTGCGGCTATCCTCCTCAGGATCTTCTCGAGCGGCCGTCCTTCGTCAAGCGCAATCTCGAGCGGCTTGCCGCGCTGGCGAAGTCGATCCCGGTTGCTTCTATCGTCGGGTACGTGGGCACGGCTGGGGACGACACGGGCAAACCCGCGGCGAACTGTGCCGCGCTGATCGCCGACGGCAGCATTCAGTTCGAACAGCGCAAAATGTTGCTGCCGACCTACGACGTGTTCGACGAGTCCCGCTATTTCCAGCCTGCCCAGGCGCAGTTTATGTTCCCGTTCCACCATGCAAATCTCGGCATCACGATCTGCGAAGACGTGTGGAACGACAAGAATTTCTGGAAGCAGCGGCTTTACGAACGGGATCCGGTGACTGAACTTGTGGCCAAGGGCAGCAAGCTCATTATCAACATTTCCTCATCGCCCTACACCCTCGACAAACGTGAGCTGCGAAAGGACATGCTGCGCGCTACCGCCGTCCAGCACGGATTGCCCGTGGTTTACGTCAACCAGGTCGGCGGCAACGATAGCCTGATTTTTGATGGCTCGAGCATCGCCTTCATGCCCGATGGCCGCGTTGCGGCGCTGGCAAAATCGTTCGAGGAGGATCTCGTTTTCTTTGATAGCTCGACGGGCGCAGGCGACATTCGCTGCCAGCCGAGGAGCGAAATTGAGGCAGCCCATCGCGCGCTGGTGATTGGCACGCGGGACTACGTGCGCAAATGCGGGTTCGATAAGACCGTCATCGGCCTCAGCGGAGGCATCGACTCGGCGCTGGTAGCCACGATTGCTGTCGATGCTGTGGGCCGCGAAAACGTACTCGGGGTGAGCATGCCCGGCCCGTATTCCTCCCAGGGCAGCCGCGACGACGCCCAGCGCCTCGCGGACAATCTGGGAATCGAGCTGCTCACGCTTCCCATCACGGAAATCTTCACGAGCTATCGCCGGGATCTTTCGGCCGCCTTTGCCGGGGCCGCCGAGGATGTCACGGAGGAGAACATCCAGGCGCGCATTCGCGGCAATCTCCTGATGGCGCTGTCGAACAAGTTCCATGCGCTCGTACTGAGCACAGGAAACAAATCGGAGATGGCGGTCGGCTACTGCACGCTATACGGCGACATGGCCGGCGGACTCGCGGTCATTTCCGACGTGCCGAAGACGATGGTCTACTCGCTCGCCGCATTGGTGAACTGCAAAAAGGAAATCATCCCTGGCGAAATCATCGCCAAGGCTCCGTCGGCCGAGCTTCGTCCCAATCAGCTCGATCAGGATACGCTTCCTCCCTACGAGGTTCTCGATCGCGTGCTCAAGGCGTATGTCGAAGACATGCGAAGCCCGGAAGAAATTGCCGACCTGACCGGGTACTCTCTTGAGCTTGTCCGCTCGATCGCCCGCCGTGTGGATAGCGCCGAATTCAAGCGCAAGCAAGCGCCGCCGGGCCTGAAGGTGACCTCAAAAGCCTTCAGCGTGGGCCGTCGTTTCCCCATTGCCCAGAAGCTCAGTACATGAAGGAACCTCGAAACGCCGTGCACCGAGAGCGCGACAAGCGTAGGCGGCTCGCTTCCGGGCGACTCCGCCGGCCGGCTCGAAGCGATTCGAACCCCGCATTCGGCGTATACTTTCCGCTTTGCGACTGCCGGCCACGCGCGGCAAGCCGCTCGGGGCCAGAGGAGAAATTCAAATGCCCGTCTGCCAACATCTAAAAGAAATCAAGAATGTGAAAGCACACACCAAGGGCTGCGAGGAATGCCTGAAAACGGGAGATTCCTGGGTGCACCTTCGGCTCTGCTTGATCTGCGGACACGTGGGCTGCTGTGACAGCTCGAAAAACAAGCACGCTACGAAGCATTTTCATTCGACCGGGCATCCCATCATGCAATCATTCGAGCCCGGTGAAGACTGGCGGTGGTGTTACGTCGACGAAATCGAGGTCTGAAGAGGCCCACGAACAGCCGCGAGGGTCGGGCACATGAGTACTGGGCAAGCCCTGACGCGGGAGCAGGCCTGGCCGGCTTTGCCGCTCGGCGAATGGAGCGACACGCGCGACACCATGCACATGTGGACGCAGATCGTCGGCAAGGTGCGCCTGGCGCTCTGTCCTCACCTTAACCACTTCTGGGAAGTGCCCCTGTACGTCAGCGCGCGTGGACTCACCTCGTCGGCCGTTCCGTCAAGCCTGGGACCGTTCGAGGTGCACTTCGATTTCGTCGAGCACAGGCTCGACATCATCACCGCCTGGGCCCCGCCAACCGTGATTCGCCTTTACACGCGGAGTGTCGCCGGGTTTTATCGCGAGTTCATGCAGGCGCTTGATTCGCTGGGAATCCAAGTGAAGATTTGGCCCGTGCCGCAGGAGGTACCGAATCCGATCCGTTTCGATCGCGACGTCACTCACGCCCGCTACGATCCGGCTTACGCCAACCGCTGCTGGCGCATCCTGGCCAGCGTCGACACCGTACTGAAGGAGTTTCGCGCCCGCTTCATCGGTAAAGTCAGTCCTGTGCAGTTCTTTTGGGGCAGCTTTGACCTGGCCTTTTCATGCTATTCCGGACGCCGGGCGCCGGAACGTCCCGGCGCCGACCGCATCACGCGCGAATCGTATTCCCACGAGGAGATGGCCGCCGGATGGTGGCCCGGAAGCGGCGATATCGTCGAGCCAATGTTCTACGCCTACGCTGCGCCGGAACCGGCTGGCTACCGCGCCAGCCGCGTCAGACCCGGGAAGGCTTACTACGATACCAAGTATGGCGAGTTCCTGCTCAGCTACGATGAGGTGCGCCGGTCGGCGGATCCTCGCGCTACTTTGATGGGTTTCCTTGAATCAACCTACGAAGCAGGCGCCACGCTTGGCAATTGGGACCGCGCCAACCTCGAACGCAGCCCCGTGGCGAAGGTCTGACGGCCGCTATCGTTCGGCTGTGCGTTCCTTCCACTGCGCCCGCACGACCATGGCGCGCGCCGCTAAAGCGTCCGCTTCGGGACGGCGATTCATCATTCTGAGCAGCGCCGCGTACGAGTCGAGCGTCTCGGCGACCGCAGGATTCACCGCGCCGAAGGCCGTCTGCTCGATTTGGAGCGACCGCTGGTAGGCCTGCTCCGCTTCCTGGTACTGCTTGCGGGCGGCATAAATGCGAGCCAGGCCGGCGAGCGGCGCCGCCAATTCCCCATGGACGGGCCCCAGGGCCTTCTCGCGAATCTCGAGTGCGTTGCGGAAGAGTGGCTCGGCCTCGTCGTATCGCTTGCTTGCCAGATAGGCGACCCCCAGAGCGTACTCCGTTTGGGCCACAAGCGGGTGATCGGGCGGGAGCGTCTGCTTGCCAACGGCGAGCGCGCGCTCGAGCAGGGGCAACGCCCTATTGTATCGGTGTTCGTGCTCGAGTACGACCGCCCGCTCGTCGAGCACTTCGGCCAGGAGGGGATGGTCAGGGCCGAGCGCCCGCTCATCAATGGCCGAGGCCCGCGCAAGAAGCGAGTCGGCTTTTTTACGCTTGCCCAGTAAGCAGTCGAGCGAGGCGAGATCGGTCAGAATCGCCGCATCTCCGGGGGAATTCGGCCCGAGACCTTTCTCTGCGATCGCCAGCGCCCGCTCATAGAGTTCCTGTGCGGTGCGGTAGGCACCCATGTCGGCCTCGACGGCAGCCAGAGCTGTCAGATCGGTGCTCAACATCGGATGGTTCGGACCGAGTGTCCGTTCATCGATGGTGAACGCCCGTTCGAGCAGTTCCTTCGCTCGCGCACGGGCTCCTCGAACGGATAGGAGCACGGCCTCACTTCTCAATGTTTGCGCGATACTTGGGTCATTTTCGTCGAGCAGTTTTTCGCGAACGGCGAGGGCAAGGTCAAACTCTGGCCCCGCCTCGGCGTACTTGCCGGTCGCCATCAGTGCCTCGCCCAGGCCTTGCGCTGCGGCGGCGAACTCCAGATTCCCCCTACCAAAGGCTTTCTCATCGATATCGACCACGTGCCGAAACAACTGTTCGGCGGCTGTGTATTGCCCCTCCGCCGCATCGAGTTCTGCGAGATTCTTCTCGATCTGTGCGCAGCGCCAGTTCTCCTCGTGCTCGAGTTCTTGCCGGATGGTTAGCGCGCGCTCGAAAAGCGGACGCGCGGAGGAATACTTGCCTTCCGCGTAGTAGACTGCCGCCAGGTTATTCGCTGTCTCGGCCAAACCCGCGCTTCGGGGGCCGAGGCCTTCGGCGTTCTTCAGCGCGACTGACAGTTCTTGCTCGGCTTGTCCGTATTCCCCGCGATTGTACGCGGAAAGACCTACGCTAGTTTCACGTACCCACATCTCTGAATTGGCGTGGCTCGCGGCGCCTGCGGAGGCGGCCACGACGTCTGCTGATTGCGCCTTGGCCGGTCGGAGAGAGGCAAGACAGCCCAAGGCCACTGCGCCCAAGGCCGCCGCGCGCACTGCTCGACGATGCTTCGAAAAAGGTGTGCGTCCGAGGACCTCGGGCCACAAAGACGTAATGGTGAACTCTGCGTTTGGAATCGATGTCTCGCCGTCAGCAGCATTTTTCTCCGACTTTGCTCGCCACATCGTCGCCTCTTCTCAACGCCCCGCTTTCGGTCGAAGTCTCTCCTATGCCACAGTCTCCTCGCCCGCGCTGTTCGCTCACATTCATTCCCTGAGGAGAGACGAATCGAGAAGGCGAAAAGTTCGACAAGTTCCGGGAATTTGCAAATTTTTGACAATTGGGCGGTTGCCGCCTCCGAAATTTCGGACACCGGCTTGCACTTAGACGACGAGTCGTCCGAATTCGCGAAGCCGCTCGTCCCCGGATGTGATCCAGGGCGGCTCAGGGGAGTTTTCGAAGATTGCGGGATTCACCGGAAGTCGGATCGACCACTCAATGCCTCGACGGAGATTCGGGAAGCGCCGTGCAGGGCCGCGTCGAAAAGTCGTGCCGGCGACAGCGCGGACGAGAACTTCCGGGAACGGCTAGGGTCCCGCTCGTGCTTGCGGGCAAAAGACCGCTTCTAGGTTGGCGATTCGGAGGGAAGAAGACGGGGGCCCGAGCCTTGCGGCTTCAGCCGCAGGAGCTCGCGTCGTTCAAGGAAGTGCCGTTGCGCCCTCCGACCCCAGGAGCGTACAAACCAATAATTGAGACCGCTGCCCGCCGCCGCGCTAAGGATGGGGACCAGGCGTGCCGCCCATTTGTCGGCGACTTCGGCGCCGGCCCTCAGGGCCACCTGATCCACAATCTTGGGCACCAAGCGCTCGGCCGCCTGCTTTTCGAGAAGATCGCGGCTGAAGTCCAAACCTGCTGCACTCGCCGCGGCCAGCCATAAACTGGCGAGTTCCTCGTTTGTCGCGTACTGAAATCCGTAGGTGAGACTCAACCTCTGCAACATTCGAATGGTGATCGCCGCCAGTATCCCGAAATCCGGCAGAGCGGTCACGAGTCCGCCGAGGCCGAGGCCCATACCTTCCAGTGCCGCGATCCTCGCGGCCGAATGAATCACTCGATCTGCGTGCGGCTTCAGGTCCTCATCGCTCACATATCTCAGATCGTCCCAAGACTCGATGGGCAGCCCTAGCCGGTTCTTCACCTGCGCGAAATACCTCTGCGGATTGACCTGCACTTGCTTGTAGGCGCGGCGAAAGCCCACGCGCGAAGCGACCCGCAGCGCACGATAAACACCGTCAGGTAAGAAGCGTTTCATACTCGCTCATCCCCCTTAGGGGGGTAGATAAGCCTATTTTGCGCCACTGCGCGAGCGGAGCAAAGACCTCTTTTTCGCTTGGTGCAGGGAGCGGGAACCCGAGGGCCAGCCGCCGCCAAACGTTTGGCTAGTCACCGATAGTACCGCGGTTCTATGGTCGAAATGCGGCCGTGCCCGCTACCTTGAACGAGACGCCCCCATCAGTTGCGGCGCTGAGGAAATGACGGTCTCCCTCACCGATCGTTCGTCGGTTCGGACCGGGACAAGGTCGAAAGAGACGCGAAGGCGGAAGCGGATCCGGCTGTCCTTGCCCGTAGGGGTGCGCCCTTTCGATGCCCGCTTGATCGACATCGAGGACGTTGCAGAAGTACGCGACTTCACGCAGGATGGCCTGTTTTTCGTCAGCTGCATGCCTCACTACCGGTTGGGCATGCGGCTGATCGTGACCTTCCCGTACGGCAAGGTGGCCCCGAAGCACCCGAAGTTCCTGGCCACGGTCGTGCGCGTCCAGGAACGCCCATGCGGCCACTATGGAGTGGCCGTGAGGTTCCTGCTTTAGCGCGCATTCGCGTAGTTGGTTCTTTGATTTTTTGGGCAATGCCAACCGGGATTTGACTTGAGTCGCCGATGGGACGGCGAAAAAATATGGAACACGCTTGGGGGCGGGTTCGCGCAGTCAAGACGCCCCGCACGCCACGAGGTTCACAACCGCATGTCTAGCTACAGCAAACGAACATCACGGCGCTCCGGTGAGGGCGGGACCACGGACGTCGACCGTCGCAGTACCGACCGACATCTGCTTACGGCCTCCGCAGAGGTTATCGAGATGTCGTCGGGAGCGCGTTTTACCACCCGCACCACGGATCTTGGCCCCGGCGGCTGTTTCATCGATACCGTCAATCCATTGCCCGTCGGAGCAAAGGTGCGTGTGGCGATTCGCAAGGGGAAGAGCGACTTTCGTACCCCGGGCACGGTCGTCTACTCGCAACATGGCCTGGGTATGGGAATCTCCTTTGATGATCTGGACGCCGAGCAGCGCCACGCTCTGAACCTGTGGATCAAGGAATTATCGGGACAAGAGCCTACTTGGACCGATTCGGCGAATTTCGGAAAGCAGATCGACGCCCAGCGTGCGTTCAGTTCCGATCGCACAGCACTGATTCGGCTTGTGCAGGCGCTGGTTGGAAAGGGAATTCTCTCGCCGGCAGAGGGGGCTGTGGTTTTGGACGATTCCCTCTTCTGACCGGCAACTTCTTCTCGCCCCATTGTGTGGTGGGCGTTCCTGGGAGTGAGTTCGGCCATGAAACGCAAACGGCTCGGTGAGGTTCTGCGGGAGCGCGGGCACATCTCTCACGTAGAACTTTCCAAAGCGATCGAAGAGCAGCAGGGAAGGCTGATTCATCTCGGCGACCTGATGCTCGAGCGCGGCCTGGTCTTGAAACAGGACCTTGCCAGCGCCCTAGCCGAGGTCACCCACGTGTCTTACATCGACTGCGAATCAATCGAGGTCGATCCCGAAGTGCTCAAGCTGGTTCCCCGCGCCATGGCCCAGCGTTGTTGTGCCTTGCCCGTCTCTGCGCCGGGGACGAAGCTGGTCGTGGCCATGGCTGAGCCGCAGAACCTGCATATCGTGGACGAGCTCCGGTTTGCCACCGGTATGGAGATCGTCCCGCGTCTTTCCTTCCGCAGCGAAATCAAGGCGGCCATCGACAAATGGTATGGCGACGTCGAACAAGCCGAGGCAGCCGTTGAGGAATCCGTGGCGCCCTCCTCGGACGTCGATGACATGGAATTCTATTCATCCAGCTCACTGCAACGAAACATCGAGGCCATGCAGGAAATGCAGGCCGAGCTCCTGCAGAAGAGCACACCGGCCGTTCGCATGGTCGCCTCGGCGATCGCTGCGGCAACCCTCAAGCAGGCAAGCGATATTCATATCGAGCCGCAAACCGCTGATACGGTCATTCGCTTTCGCGTGGACGGCATGCTTCGCGACTTCCAGCGCATCCCGCGAAACCTCCAGAATTCGGTGGTCTCGCGCATCAAGATCCTCGCCGATATGGACATCGCCGAGCGCCGCGCACCGCAAGACGGCCGGTTCCTGGTCAAGATCGCCGGACGCAAAATCGACCTGCGCGTTTCAACCTTGCCCACGCAAAACGGCGAGAAGGTAGTCATCCGGCTGCTTGAGTCGGAGGCTCCCGCGCAGGGATTCACCGCGTTGGGCATGCCGCGGGAAATTGCCAACGCCTTGACGCAGGTTCTCAAACAGCCCCAGGGCATGCTGCTGGTCACTGGACCCACGGGTTCGGGCAAGAGCACCACGCTTTACTCCTCGCTGAATCTGGTGCGCAAGCCGACCGTGAATGTGATTACCGTCGAGGATCCGGTGGAATATGCGGTCCCGGGATTGAACCAGGTCCAAGTGAACACAAAGGCGGGGTTGACGTTCGCCTCTTGCTTGCGATCCATTTTGCGTCAGGACCCCAATGTGATTATGGTCGGCGAGATTCGAGACAAGGAAACGGTCGAGATCGCCATCAAAGCCGCGCAGACCGGCCACTTCGTTCTCTCGACCCTGCATACGAACGACAGCATCTCGGCTGTCACGCGGCTGCTCGACCTCGGCATCCCCAGCTTTCAAATCGCGACTTCCGTGACTGCAATCATCGCGCAGCGGCTGGTGCGCCGGCTCTGTTCTTGCCGGGCCGAAATTCCCTTGACTCCGGAATACGCTTCCCGCCTGCTGGAAGCTGGCGTCCCGTCGCCGCCGGCGAAGCAGTACGTGCCCACCGGCTGCGAGGCTTGCGATCTGACGGGATACAAGGGCCGCGTGGGCATTTACGAACTGCTGATGTTTGACGATGCCGTTCGCGGCGTGGTCCGCTCAAGCGCGCGAACCGACGAAATTCAAGCCATTGCGCAGCAAAACGGCATGCGCCGCATGCAGGAATATGCCCTCGAGCGCGTTTGCTCGGGCGAAACCACTCTCGAAGAGGCCATGCGCGTGGTTCCTTTCGAACAGATCCTTTTAGTGCAGTGTCCGTCCTGTCGGCGCGACCTCTCGCCGGCGTTTATCTTCTGCCCGTTCTGTGGAGACCGGCGGAGCGATCAAGGATCGAGAAAGTCCCGTCAAGCGCTGGTCGGTCAAGGAGCCAGGGTCGAATGAATTCCGACACTCGCGGCGAGAAGGAATGGGGAGATTCGCGCGTCGCGCGTCGAATATCGACGGTTCGCGAACTCTCGGTCATTTACGAAGGGCGCAGCGAAGAGATCGCACTCCGGCCGCCGGACATCAGCGCCCGAGGCATGTTCATCAACACGCGCCACCATTTTCCCGAAGGCGCCGTTTTGAATGTGCAGTTCCGCCTCGGCCAGACCGGTACCGAGGTCACCACCCGCGCCGAAGTTCGCTATTGCCTGCCGGGCGTCGGCGTGGGCATCGAGTTCGTGAACATCTCCGAACAGGCCCTCGAGGCTATCGAAAAGGAGGTTAACCTACAACACGAGCAAGAGTTACCGAGCAGCGGCGACCGCTGATCCCTCCTCCCTTCCTCGCCCTAGCCTGCTTCGCCATTTCGAGGTCCGGAGCGGGAACGTATTACCCATGCACGGAAAATTTTCCACACACTCCCTTGCCACTCCTTGATTTTTCGATAGGATAAAGCCTGTATTTTCAGTAAGGGCGCCTATTAGTACGAGCTGGCACCCTTGTTGCAAATGCCGGCGCCGGGGGGGACTGCATGGGCGAGCGCAGAAAGGCCCGCAGATACGAGGTTTACTTGCCGCTGCAAGTGTCTGTGTCGCGGAAGCGGCCCGCAGAGTTCTACACGGCTCAGCTAAGGGATATCTCTCGGTCCGGCATCTACTTCCATTCTGACGTGGCCATCGATCCGGGGACCGGCGTTGAACTGACGTTCGCACTGCCGACAGAGATGGATCGGGGTCCTGCGGTTCTGGTCCGTGCAAGCGCAAAGGCCCTGCGCATTTCAGCCCTTCCCGGCGATGTCGAACCTCTGCTTTACGGTGTTGCCGCGACGCTCGACCGCATCGACTTCGTCCGACCTGTTGCCACTCACGCAGCATAAGTCTTTCTTCTGCTTTGATTTCGACTCATTCTACGGTGACCTGCCTGGTATGGCTCTGAACGCGGGCCGTGGGCGAAGCCCCCGCGACATCGAGGGCGAGAGGAGCGTCAGATCGAGAATTTCACGCTCGCCGAACGAGTAGCGGCTGAACGGGCGATCTTGCGCCACCTGTCCTCGAACGGCGTCCGATCTATTCCCGCGGGACGGTTGGCTGAACTGAACCATTATTCCTGGGCAACTCCTGACCATCGGATCCTGTTCGAGGTATTGGTTCGTCTCGGGAACATAGCCCCGGGGTTCCTGCGCGAACGGCTGGGCGCCGAAGCAACCCGCATGGGATTCCCCGACATCGACTGGGAGGCACTGTTCGAGCTTAACGAGAATGAACCCAAGCCACAGCCCGAGGCGTCTGAGCGGATCGTTTCGCTCATCCGATCGCTGACAGCCAACCCATGACCTCGCCCATCGAGCGGTGGTTGGCCATCGCAGATGTTACTCTGCTCCCTGGATTCATATTCTGGTTTATCTGGCAGCTACAATTCACAGCGCGCTGGACCTGGGTCCTCCTCCTCGTATGGATGGCCGCGAGCTTCCTGGTTCATCGGGACACGCCCAAGACGCTCGGTTGGCGCGCGGACAATCTGGCCGCCGCATCAAGACAGGGAGTAATGGTCTTTGGCGTTTTAATCGCGGGGTTAGTCGTCATCGGTTTGGCCTTGGGCCAGCCCACCGCGCTTCCTCCCAACCTGATTTCCTGGAACAGGCTATGGAGCTACTTTGCGTTTTGCCTCCTGCAACAGGTGGCCCTGAACTCGTTGATTCACAATCGCATGCTTTATCTGGTGCGAAACCACTACCTCGCCGCGGGACTGACCGGTCTGATCTTTGCCGCTTGCCACTGGCCCAACCCGGTGCTGGTTCCCTTGACGCTTGTGGGTGGGGCGATTATGGCTGAACTGTTCGGCCGCGTCCGCAACATCGTCCCGCTGGCAATCGGGCAGGCGATATTGGGCTCCATCGTCTGGTGGGCATTTCCCGTCGCTTGGCACCACCATCTACGGGTCGGTCCCGGATACTACGGCATGCTTCGCTGATGGATCCTGCTGTCGGGCCCGCGGCTGCCCGCCGAGGAGGCCAGAAGGAAGAAGGCCTAGGGTGGTTCGGGAGCGATTAATGGCCGGGGCGGGCGCGGATGGAGACCCCCGGGGCGAGACACCGTTACGCTAATTCGGTGGTATCCAACCGACCGCTCACCCTGCGGCCGATAACCCGGAGGTCGTTGGTTCAAATCCAACCCCCGCAACCAGCTATCTTACGATTTCACAAGGGCTTGGCTCTTTTTCGGCCAAGCCCATTCCGCAAAACGCGATCCTTCTGTAAAGAAGAGCGCAGGACGATAAAGGCCTCTCTTTCTCGTTGTTTTCTTTCCTTCTTCACAGCAAAGACTTGAAGGTCAAAAGGCTCCTTCTCGACAGACATCGTACTTAAAACCGTTGTGCCTGGAGCCAGTCGCAGGCCACCCAAAGCCGACGCGCGGATCGACGGCTTGCTCAAGACCCATGTCGTGGCTGGAGTGCAGGACTACTTCCAATCCATATCGTCCACTTCGGCAGCAAAAGAGAAAATGCACCCCTATTTCGACACAAAGAGGCCGGGTGCTTGTTCGTTAGAGGCACGCGGCAATCAAGTATGGTACGCGGGTTCCATTGTCAGGCGCGAATCAAAACCCGAAACCAGGGAGGGTATATGCTCATGGCTGCGCTCGTTCTCGTGATCTCTCTGGCACAGGCGGTTCAGTTCTCGGTGCTGTTTTGGCGTGCCGCCCTGCTCAAAACGACCTGAGAGACGCTCGCCGAGCCTTAGTCAAAGCGGTCGTGTTCATCGCTGAGCCAGACATCCTCATTTGGTCTGATTTTGTGGAAACGCGCAATTGGGTTGCCATACTGGGTGTAGTAGATTCGGAAGTGCTCGTTTTGGAAAATCGGCTTTCAGCTTTGTTGCCCACATCTGGGCCATCGCCCTACCAAGTTCGCACGTTAATCAGGGCTTTGCTAGATAAGTCCAACCTAGGGAGTCACCCCTGCGAACTCCTCGTGCTTCAGTGCAGCAAGGCCTCGCTTAACGCGGTGCATTCGATAGATCGATCGCGAGTGGTCTCTGGACCTCCAATTCCCTGAGGTCGCGGCCGCGCGTTTCGCGGCCGAAGATTGCAATCAGCAGAAGTGATCCGACTGTCGGAATTGCGACAACACCGGCAACCAGTGCAAATGCCGGTACTAGCGTCATCAATGCCAAGGTTTGCGCGATCACACCGCCGACCTTGCTGCAACCCGCAACCCAACCTGTTGCGCGTCCCCGGAGACGCAGTGGAAAACTCTCCGACGTGTAGGGCAACAGAATGGAGATAACTGCGCTGGTGCCAATCACCAAGAGCGACACAGACAGAAGTGGGGTTGAGAGGAATGAGGCTGAGCCGTTTTCCCCAAAGAGTGTCGCGAACAAGCCCAGTGCTGTAACCGCAATAGCCAGAACCAGCACACGTTTGGTGCTCCATAAGCTATAAAGATATGTCGTCAAAGCGATGGTTGGGATTGAAATCAGTGTAGCGCGAGCAATCAAGGCGCTGGCGAGATCCACACTGCGACCCTTGGCCATCAAGTTGCCGGGCAACCACAACAACACACCGAAATTCACAAAGCCCCAAGCCAATGCCACGAGAGTGAGTGCTGCTGCTAATCCAAGGAGGGGGCGCAAGCTCGACGTGGAACTCGATTTCTCGTTGCCAGCGCGTGCCGAGGTGGCATAAGCCGGCCTCGGGTTGATGGGTTTAGCTTTGAGAGCTGACCCATAGCGGGCTAGCATCTTCTCAGCTTCTTGTAACCGTCCCATTTGAAGAAGGAAGCGAGCTGATTCTGGAATCAAGGGGCTTAGAGCGACGAGGATGATGCCCGTCGGAAATCCCAGAAGCCACATGATTCGCCATCCGAAGAACGGCTGCAGGAGCGCGGAACACTCACTGGTGGCGAAGTAGCCGCCAAGGGTCCCAATGCCACCCAGCAGCACAAGGCACCAGCCACGGTGCTTGGTGGGGACTATTTCGGCCAGCAGCGCATTGGCAACGGGCAGCATCCCACCGGCGGCTAGCCCCATCATGAAGCACATCGCAATGTTCCAGGAGAACAAGGGCATGGCGCCACAAATGGATGTTCCTACGAACAATACCGCAGCGAGCAGAATGGCAGCCCGCCGTCCATAAATGTCTGCCAGTGCGCCCCATATAAACGATCCCGCGGTTGTACCCAGCAGCGCTACAAATGGCAGCGCCGCCACGGCAGAGAAGCTAAGACCGTACTCACTTCGCATACCTGGAATCACAAATCCGAGACTCGAGGCCTTCATTACATCGATTACGAGTGCGATGGAAATTAGCCCAAGTTGAATCCAATGCGCCCTGGTAAGGGGCGAATCTTCCGGCGCAGAAATGGACACATCTGCAATCTGTTCGTGTCCACCAGAAGGCAGCAACCCGTATGCAGAGATTGCAATGCCCGCGACGATCAGCCCCATGCCTGCGAGCATGCCGTTGCTCATCGGCATCCCTGCGAGCTGGAAATGAGTGGTCCGGCCCATCCAGAACATAGGCAGGTGCAGAGCTACACCCGCTGCCACCATCGCCGAGCCCGCCCAGAAAGCGAGACTTTTGCGCCAGCTACTAAACAAAGATGAATTTCGGTCCATGCTATTGCGGTTGCGCCTTGGGGAAAGAGGATGTGCAGACATGGACTATCAGAACAAGGGCCGATTGAAAAAGCAAGGCAGGGAATGAAACCGCAAGGAGGCCCGGATCCGCCATAGTTGTTTTGTACTATTGCCCCGCAACTCCGTTCCTAGCTATTTTCTTCCACCAGTTGCCGAACCTCTGACGTCGTGGGTGATGGGGAATGCCGACCGTAACCACCGCGAATCAGCGTTCAGAAGGCCTCGATTTTCTTCGGGCCAACTTAATCTCGCTCGAACAGCAAACTACAATTGCGCATCAAATTCGACAGACAACATCGGATGCAGAAGCTCTCGTAGTTTGCCGGGAAAAATCTGATTTACTTATCCGTTTGACCCCTGAAGCCTGGTGTGTGGCGGAATGCCTTGATCATCTCACGCAGACAACGTGCGCATTTCTTCCCTCGATCTTACAGGCGATTGCTGATGCGCCGAAACTGACGAAAGACCGATACCTGCGAACGGGTATCTTGTCTGGCATATTGGTTCTTATTTTGAAACCTCCGTACCGGATTCGGCTCAAGGTACTTCCGCAACTGGTGCCGCAGAAGTTGAATTCAGAAAAAGCGTGGAGCTCTTTCGTGGATTCGCAGTCGGAGCTCCTGACAGCTTTAAGCGGCGCTGCGGGTCTAGCTATTGATGAGGTCAGAGTCAAGTCCCCCGTGTATGCGCGGATCAGCTACAACATCTATGGTGCCTTCCGCATGATTGTCGCCCACCAAAGCCGCCACGTCTGGCAGATCGCGCAAACCCTTAGGGCGCTCGATAACCAGCGGACGCCAGCTTCGGTTAAGTACTCCGCATAATTCGCCACGTTGCCGCTGCGATACAAATTCTGCATCATCAGACGAGGTGCATGAGCTTGATGGCCGATTCTGACTCAAAGTGCGCTCCGTGCGATGTAGTTGTCGTTGGGGCTGGTTTAGCGGGAAAAGCGGCGTCCTTGCGACTTGCTAGGGCAGGTCTCAAGGTCACTTGCATCACTCCGACGGAAGGAAATCCTTCGCCTGTCGGAGAGTCGCTCGACTGGTCAGCACCGGATCTACTCAGGAATCTCGGCTTTTCGATGGATTATCTCATCGAAAACCAGATGGCAACCTGGAAGCGTCACGTCACCCTTTGCATGCGAAATGGCCGCTCGGAACACTATATTCCCAGCCCCTGGCTTGGCAACCATCCGCTAAATATCGAGCTTAAGACTCTCCATCTTGACCGCCAGCGGGTTGATGAGGAATTGAGGGAATCTACGGTTGCTTCGGGTGTGACAATAGTGAAAGACAAAGTGATTGGAATCAAAAGAGTCGGCAGGGGCATTGCTGCCGTCCGTACGGCCTGCGGCAAGGAATTTTCCGCTGCGTGGTTCATTGACGCTTCGGGTAGGGGATCTCTGTTTGCACGAGAATTCCATCTGCCGAAAATCGAAGAAGGCCCAGCAAAGGTCGCGATCTGGACTTATTTTTCGGTTAACGATCCGGTAGAAGGTACGACGTTGTATATGGATCCCTCGCCCACGGAGTATTTGGATTGGATTTGGGAGATTCCGGTAAATCCTCAGACCGTAGGCGTTGGAGTTGTGACTACCGGCGAGTGGATGAAGGATAAGCGTGAACAGGGTCTTACGGTCGATGCAATTTACCGGCAAGAATTAGCAAAGTTCCCGCGATTCGAGCCGTTGCTCGCAGCGGGCGCAACTAGCGAAATGAATGTGGCCTCCTTCACGTCTCGGGTCCATTTGGACGTAGCGGGGCCGAACTGGATGATTTGTGGTGAGGCTGCCTCGATGGTGGACCCGATCACCTCGAACGGAGTGACGGCTGCGCTCAGGCATGCGGCTGAGGCGTCGGACTTGATTCTCAGGTATCGTACAAGGGGCAGCATCCCTTGGGGCGCAAGCGTCTGTTACAGCAGCCGAATTCTGCACATGGCCGAGTTTTTTAACAGTGGAATCGAGAAGATCGTCTACGAGCCGCCAGTGCGAAACGGGATCGGGCTGCCAAAAGCGGGAAAGGTGTACACCGGTCCGGCATGGAGCATGAACGTCGTCTATGCGTGGCTGAAGCCTTCCGGAGTATTTTCAACGCTCTTGCTCAACTTTATTCTGGATACGTTTCGGATGAGCGCCTGGCTTCTTTACCAATTCAGCCGAGTTAATTCTGCGCGGTAGGAACTTCGCGGGCTCGCTTGCAGGTTCCTAAACTCCGAGAATCTTTTGCGCCATTACAGTCCCTTTGACGCGGCTCTTGATTTTCGCGAATGCTGTTTCCCGCGATGTCGATGTGTCGTCGGCAAACGGTGAGAACCCGCAATCGTCAGTCGTGCCAAGCGAACTCAGGGGAATCAATTCTGCAGCGTCGAGCACGCGATCGCGAACCGTCTCCGCAGTTTCAATCTTCGGATTGATAGGATCGGTAACGCCCACGAAAACCATCTGATCTGGCTTGAGTAAACGTCGGATTGTTGTTAGCACACGCTTGCGATCCGATTCACTAGCCAGCTGAATATAGAAACGTCCGACGTTGAGCTTGAACAATGTAGGCAGCAAACCTGTGTAGTCTACGTCTGCACTGTGCGTAGAGTCTCGATCTCCTCCAGGGCACGTGTGCGCTCCAATTTTCTTCCGCTCAGCCTCCGTAAAGCTGGCAAGCACCTGGTTGTTCAGCGCAACAAACGTATTCAGCAGTCCGCCGGAAGGATCGAGCTTCAGCGATAAACGTGCTTCGGTGAAGTCAATCTGGACACACGCTGCCTGTGCCTCGAGACACTCACGGATGTCGGTTACCGCATTCTGAACCAGGTCATCCAGAAACTCTTCGCGCGAATACCCATCCAAGCCGTTCTGTGGATACAGCAGGCTCAATGCCGACGCAGAAATCACCGCCTGCTTCACGGGCCGCTGTGTGTGTCGCTGAGCTGCCTTCAGATACTTCGCCGCATGAATGCCGTATCGGAAGGGGCCACAGGTCAAATACGGCAACTGCCGCGTGTGGCCGTCTGCAAAAGGAATCGTCACTCCATCTGAGGCAAGGTTATCGACACCGACGAGCGGATAGGTAACAAAACTCGGCTTGGTCTGCTCGCCGTCGGTTAGAACTGGAGAACCTGTTTCTTCCAGCCGGCGAATAGTTTCTTTTATTGTGGCTTCTTCTGTCGCATGAAACTGCGCGTCGGATATTTTCCCGGCGGCATGGGCTTGCAAAGCAGACAGGAAATCTGGCGGACGCGGTATGCTGCCAATTGGTTCGGTCGGGATCGGCATAATGCGGTTCTCTAGAAATTCAATCGGAGCGCAAGCTGATCGAGACCTTACTTACAAGGCTGAACCACAACAATAGTAGAAAAAGACTAGAGATGCAGGCGGCTTCTCCATGTACGATTCGACGCCTGCCGAGTGCAGAGGGTAAGGAGATGACTATCGACCAAATGAGCGAGGCTTCTCTATTAGGCCGCGTAATTGGCGAGGATACTGTGCAATTCGCAGAATGTGGACCCGGCCTCACCGAATTCGACCTCCGCTATTACGGCTGGCGTGTCGTCCTGGCCGCGTGTCTCGGCGTAATGGCGGGATTCGGGTCACTCTTCGTTTACACCTTCTCCGTCTTTGTGAAGCCGCTCGCTGCGGAATTCGGTTGGAGCCGTGAGGCTGTTTCGAGTGGCTTCGCCATCGCAGCCGTCACTCTCGGCGGAGTCTCCCCGCTTTTGGGCCGCTGGATCGACCGCTTTGGGCCTCGCCGAATCATTCTTGCCTGCATGACAGTGTTTGGATGCGCCATTGCCTCCCTATCTTTGTTGCATGCCAGCGTGTGGCAGTTCTATCTGACATGCTTTGTTCTAGGTTTAGTGGGGAACGGTGCAGCTCATCTGGCGTATTCGCGGTCCATCTCCACATGGTTTCAGCGACGCCTGGGGCTTGCTCTTGCCCTTGTTATGGTCGGGGCGGGTTTGGGCGCCATGATTTTACCCGTCATCGCCCAATCCATCATTGGCAGGTCGGGCTGGCGCGCCGCGTATGCCTCGCTTGGCGGTCTTGCATTGATACTCGGCTTGCCGCTCAGCTGGCGTTACATCCGGGAGCGCCGAGCAATCGGACAAAAGCCCGCTCCCGCCCATTCTGGAATGACCTGGCAGCAGGGCATGGGCTCTTTCGCCTTCTGGATTATCACCGCCATACTTTTCGTCAGTTCGATAAGCATGAATGGGGCAATCACTCATCTCTCAGCTTTGCTGACGGATCGAGGAATTACGGCCAACGATGCGGCGCTTTGTGTATCCATCCTAGGTGGATCCAGCCTGATTGGCAGAGTCGTCGTGGGATGGCTGATGGATCGGTTCTTCGGTCCGCGTGTCGCGCTTGTCATAAACCTCCTCACCGCACTCGGTATATTTCTATTGGCTCGGGCCCACAGTTTTCCTGCGGGCTGCCTCGCTACCGCTCTCATTGGCATCGGGGCCGGCGGTGAAGCTGCGACCACGCCTTATCTGTTGACGCGTTATTTTGGCCTCCGCTCTTTTTCCACGCTTTACGGCCTGACCTGGACCTTCTACGCGGCCGCTGGAGCTATTGGACCCGTCATATTAGGGCGCGCGTTTGATGCAACTGGGTCCTATTTTTCTTTGCTGGTTCTTCTCGCTGGTGCCTTAGGATTGGCGGCTGCGATGAACCTCCTGCTTCCACAGTACTCAGAATCGGCGAGTCTCGGTCTGACGAAAGACCCGAAAAAGGGCCGGGCATGGCTAGACAAACAGAGGTGAGCGTATGAATCGGCGAAACTTTTTGCGATCCACCGGCGCAGTCTGTGCCGGTTTGGCGCTCACAAAAGCCGCTACAGCTTTTGCTGATGCGCTATCCGCGAGCGAATGGCGGACGTTTGAGGTCACCACGAAAGTTGAACTGCTGAAACCAAGTGGAGTCAGCCACATTTGGCTGCCGGCAGCTCTCATTCGTGATACGCCTTTCCAGCGCACGCTTTCCAACAAGTTCCAGGCCGAAGGTGGATCTGCCAATTTGCACAAAGACAGGCAGAACGCTCTCGGCATTGTGTCGGCGAGTTATTACGCCGACAGAAAGCCGGTGCTGACCCTGACGAGCCGGGTTTCGCTCAAGAACTATGCTGTCGATCTATCGTCTCCCGCACGAGTTCCACGACCCTCTCAAGCTGAATTGGATTACTTTCTTCAACCCAGCCGGTATGTGCCGACAGACGGGATTGTGAAAGAAACCGCCCTGAAGGCGACCGCCGGTGCGACAACCGACATCGAGAAAGCACAAGGCATTTACGAATGGATCGTGGAGAACACGTTCCGCGATCCAAAAGTCCGCGGCTGCGGGCGCGGCGACATTCGGTTCATGCTGGAGTCAGGCGACATGGGAGGGAAATGCGCCGACATCAATGCTTTGTACGTCGGTTTGGCCCGGTCCGTTGGCTTACCGGCCCGGCATGTTTACGGTTTGCGGATTGCGAAGTCCGAACTCGGCTACAAGAGCCTCGGACTGGCAACGGACAAAGCCACGAAAGGGCAGCATTGCCGCGCGGAAGTTTACCTGCGCGAGCATGGCTGGGTACCGGTCGATCCGGCCGACGTGCGCAAGGTAGTTCTTGAAGAACCCCCCGGCAACCGTCCCTTGAGCGACGAAATGGTTTCGCTGGCCCGCAAGCGCCTCTTCGGCTCTTGGGAGATGAATTGGGTGGCGTACAACTACGCTCACGATGTAGCGCTGCCCGGATCTGCTGGTCAACCGCTCGTATATTTTATGTATCCACAGGCGGAAACGGCGGAGGGACGAGTCGATCCCTTCGACCCGGATAACTTCAAATATGAAATCACCTCGAAGCAAATATAGTCCGAGTAAGAATCAGGAGAGGGAACGATGACTTGGATCAAGACAGTCCCGCTCTGGGAGGCAAGTACAGAGCTGCTGCATGCGCTTGAATCAGAGCGGCCGCTATACCCCAAAGAATATGAAGCTTCTGTCTTGCCGACTAACGAGGAACTGGCCGGCATAGTCGCATCGCACAGCCTGATTCCAGATACACTGTTTCATGCATTCGCAAGGTTCGGCGTCTTGATGTCGCCGGACTTGCCACTCACTCGTCAGCAGCACGAAATGATCACAACGACAGTCTCGGTGACCAACCGCTGTTTCTATTGAATTGAATCGCACGCAGTGTTTCTGCGTCGAGTGACGTTGAATTTGGAATTGGTCGGAGCCCTCCGGCGAGACTACACAAAAGCTCCCATCTCACACCAAGACAGGGTGATGCTCGACTGCGTAGTCAAACCCACAAAGGACGCGACCCAGTGCTCACCCGAAGATCACGCACGATTGCGTGAGGTCGGCTTTGATGATCGCGGAATCCTTCAGATCACATTGATCGCCGCATGGTTCAACTACATCAACCGCGTGGCGGATGCGCTCGGGGTGGGACGAGATTTGCCGAATGCGACACGGCCCGAAGACTGAGGCCGCCGCGACCTTGGTAGTTTTGGCTATGCGTCCGAGGTAGCTTCAGGTGTCTTCTACATCGCCTGCCGCGAGAAAAACATCACGCGGCTCTGCAAGGCGTAACCGGTTCAGGCAAGCCGCTCGTCGATGCCCGATAGACCACGATAGGTTGGCTAACCGGCCGTTTTCGTTGCCTCTCGGCCGCTCATGAGCGAAAAACGAACTTAGGAACAATTGGGAACAAAACTGTTCAAAAACTACGATCAGAGGCGCGAACTAGAATCTGGTAAGGGCAAGACAAGCGGCGGCTTAGAGAATTGACTCTCACAACTCATAACTGGCCATGTACGGCGCGGCAGTTCTCCTCCGATTTTGGCCAGGGCGTTGCGAATCGCTGAGTCACGTGCAGCACCGTAGTGAATTTCGCCGGCCGCCGCAGCGGCAATATCCAGCTGGTGACTGCGGATTTTGTTTGTACGGACTCCCCGACAAACCCTATTGCTCGCAGGACGACTGTCAACCGGTCTTGAAACTCGCCGCAGGGAGCGAAGGGTGAGGCCGGAGTATAGTGCGGTGCACTTACTTTTCCGAACGGGGCGAGGAAAGGTGGGACTGTGCGATCGGGCGGAGGACCGGGTAGAACTGAACGAAGACATTGTCGTCGGCGGCATGCTGTTTGTGACAGGAGAAACACGTTTGCTTTGGGCTGGGGGTAGCGCGCTCTTTCAGTTGACCGCTTTCGGAAAAATTGAAATACGCCCAGCCTTCCGGGAAACGCTCGTGATCTTTCACCGCAGCGGCCAGACCCTCCAAGTCGCCTTCGAAGTAACCGGCTTTCGCCGGCGAGATTTTTTCCTTGGGAGCGTACACGGCGAGGACGAGTATGGTCTTCTCCGGAAATTTTCCCGTGCGCACGTATTCGCGATAGGACTCGGGGCGGATGTAGACGTCGTGGAATTCGCCCGGGCCTGAGCTTTGGATCCCGGACTCGTAGGTTAGTCCCGTAGAGCTGCCCACGAAGACCCAGGTCTCGAAATCCTTCGGGCGCAGGAGTGCGCCATCGGAGTCGAATCGGGGCGCGCTGGTTTGTAGCCCGGCGCCGCCGATGCGTGGGAGCGGATTTGCCGCCGGCAAGGCCGCTACGGCGAGGGCCATAGCTGAAAACCAGAGCGAAAGCTCTTGCACTCGCGACCGCCTCTCCCTGTTCAATCGACTCTCCCTGTCCTTCCTTCTCCTGCCCTGCACAGGGCGCCAAGATCAAGCGCCAGCCCAGGCATCGTCTCGGCTACTCGCAGCGCAAGGGCACATTGGGATCGACCGAGGCCGCCCGGCGCGCCGGTATGTAGCTGGCGATGACCGTGGCAACGATCAGCGCCAAGGCAACGCCTAGAAACGTTGCCGGATCGCCCGGGTCGACTTCGAAGAGCAGCGATCTCAGCAGCCGGGTCGGTCCGAGCGCTCCGGCGAACCCGATCCCGACGCCGAGGGCGGCAAGAACCAAGTCCGTACCCCATGATCCTGCAGAGAATCTCTGACGGGTTGGCACCCAGGGCCATGCGGATGCCGATTTCGCCACGCGTTGACTCACGCTCAGGGCCATGATACCCCCGATTCCAGCGACCGCAATCAGGAGCGCGAGCGTAGCGAACAAGCCGAGCAGGGAAGCCGTGACGCGCGCCGCCAGGGATGAAGGCCAGAGCTGAAGCTTAGGGGGCCGGCATGGTTGGCCGCAGCCCTCCAAGCCGGGAGCTTGATCGGATGACTTGGGGGCGAAGAAGAATCCAAGAAAAAGAAAAGGGGCGATTACTCGCCCCTTCCCTTCAGTCTCGAATTGAAAACGGCAGCCGAGCGTTCTCCCGCCTAAGCGGGCAAAGCTGGCCGCGAGAAGTGCCGTTGATCTCGATCGGGGTTTGCACCAACGCTGCCGCGTAGAGCGTTAGCCCCATGCCGCCTCGCTAGCGCACCTTCCGACGAGTCCTCCGTCCCTCACCGCGACGCCGTATCATTCGGAACTTTGTCGAAGTCGTTCTATCGTCTTTCCCCTGCATAGCTCATCAAGCTTTCGCTTGTCGTGCTACCCAAGATTCAGATGATTCGAACGCTTTGGCGCAATCCTTCTACCCCTGGATCGAGAACGAGTCAATCACACTGGGAGGTTTGTCTTGCTGTGGAAATTTCGAAAATGTGGAAATCCGTCGGGCCTCCGTCGCTCGGGGCATGGCGAAGGGGAAGGCGGCAAGCCTAGCCAGAGCCGGCCTTCGCTGATGCCGCGGCCGGCTGCGCACAGGGAGCTGTCGCGCGAATGATAGTGCCTTGCCCACCGAAGTGCACTTCGAGCTTACCGCCGATGTTGCGCATGCGCTCGCTCATCCCCTGGAGGCCGACGCCGGGCGGGCGTGGCAAAGGCGGATCGTCGTTCGACTCGATTCCTTTCCCATGGTCTTCGATTTCCATGGAGACCAAGTCCTTGTTCACCCAGACGCGAACATGCGCTGTCGAGCTGCCCGAGTGGCGATGGACATTCGTCAAGCTTTCCTGCAGCACGCGAAAGATGGCCAGCTCGACTTCCGATGACAACCGGCCGAGGGCAGGGGAGATTTCGACTGTGGTGTTGATTCCGCTGCGCTTTGAAAAGCCCTCGAGGTACCAGGGTATTGCCGATTTGAGCCCCAATTCCTCGAGCAGTGGCGGGTGCAGAAGATAGGAAACGGTTCGGACCTGTTTGATCGATTCTTCCGCCAGGTCGCAGCATTCCGCCAGTTTTTGTCCGGCTGCCCCGGACCCCACGCGCGACTTCAAGGAGTGCAATTCCATTTTGAGCAGCGCCAGCAGTTGTCCCACACTGTCGTGCAATTCTCTTCCGATTCTCCGCCGTTCGATGTCCTGAGTGCGGAGCAGGTGGGCGGAGAGTTCGCGCAACGACTGCTCGGAATCGCGGAGCAAAAGTTCGGCGTGCTTTCGCTCGGCGATTTCGATTTGTAATGCGCTCGTTCGTTGCTCGACTTTTTGCTCTAGCACATCGTGCGCGGCCCGCAATTCCTGTTCAAGGCGCGTGCGCTCGATCGCCCGCACAGCGTGCCCGACGCAAAGATCGAGAAGTCGCAGTTCGTGTTCGGCGGGGCAATGAGGCATCAGAAAGTGATTGGAGAGAACACCCAGGAAATTTCCATTGCTGCCGATCAGGGGTGTGAACTGCGCCGCCGCAAAGCCATATTTCTCGGCGACAGGAGCGAGCTCGCGAAACCGCGGATCGGTTCGCGCATCCTCCACCAGGATGCGTTTGCGGTTTTGTCGGATGGTCTCGAAGACAGGATCAGCCGCGGGGATGGATTCAAAATCCTTCAGGAACTCCTCGGGGAACCCAAGCTGGGTCACCACCCTGAGCGCCGCCGCACGCTCGTCGTAGAGTCGAATGATTCCCCGGTCCGTTCCGAGCAGATCTGCGCACGCTGCGAGCACCTCATTCAATAGCGGAACCAGCTCCGTTTCGCTCAAGAGCCGCGTGCTCAATTCGTGCAGGCGCGAAACATCGGCCAACTCCCGGGCCAGCCTGGCGTTGGCCGTGTCGAGAACCCGTGCCTGGCGAGCGCGCACCCCCTGTGCGCGCCGATTCGCTTCGGCCATGATCACGATGAAATCGCACAGCAATATGAAGAGTATGGTGTTGAAAATATCGCCCGGGTTCTTGAGCTGTGAAGAGGGAGGGGCCAGAAAGAAAAACCATACGCCCAGGGCGCCAGTGAGGAGGCTGACGAGCGATGGACCCAGGCCGCAATATAGGGCGGAGAAGGCAACTGCCGCCCAAACCGTTAGATACGCGTGATTTCCGACGAGCCGGCCGATGAGTCCCTGCAGGCCGAGGGCTAGCAGCGTCGCGAGCAGCGCAAGGCCGTAGCGAGTCAGGGCGTTTTTCGAGCGCAGACTTCCGATGCCCGCCCCAGGCGATGTGTTCGGATCGGCACTCACGCCGAGATTTGCCCCCTTGGCCCCGAGGGGTCAATGCCCCCTGTGCCAGCCGGTTGTGCCTCCAGGCAATTTGCGAGTCGCCCTCGCCCCGTAGGCGGCTGCAGCGTCGTACAGTACGCATGCGCACTGTATCAGGGAAATACGGTATCGGCAGTAGATTCGCCCCGATTGGGACTTAGTACCACCGTTCGTACTCGGACGCCCATTGCTGAGATGGTACTGTGATCATACTACCTCGCTGGACCAGGTTCAAACCACATATCAAGGGGCAGCCGAGACGTTCTGACAGGCAACGGGGGAAGCGCGATTGCCCGAGGCGCCGGCTAGAGCAGACTCAGGGCTGCGAGGGTTTCCTCGACGAAGGCAGCGCGCCCTCGGGGGAATCTACTACGATTGCAGTATCGCGTGAACCATAGGTTCAGTCAGGAGGGCCTGGTGCGCGGCAACGCGACGGCTGGACCCGGCCTTCTTCAGGGCCATGGCCACGGGAACGGCACCGAATGCCGCATCCTGGCGACTATGGCCTCTGAATCCGGGACAGGGGATCGTCGGTGATTTGCGGACAGTCGATCACCGTGCCTTGATAGATGAGACCCGCTTGATCGCTGAAAACAGAGAAGCCGCAGCCGTGCGATTTCATTTCGTGCAGGGACACGGAATACGCGTTGCCGTCCCCGCCAACGAGGAGAGTCAAGCGGTAGCCGGGAATGATCTCATCGCTCGAGGAGATGGAGAGGTCCTTTACCTTGGGCCAGGTTCGCAGCAGATTTGTGACGACGCCGGAGGCGTAGACGTCGTTCCAGCTGCCGAAACGGCCGTGGTCGGTGCGGTAGTCGTATTCGGCGGTGTTGATGATGCGCACGGCCTCTACGGCGTTTTGATGCTCGATTTCCTCGGGCGTTGGCATTTGCGCCCTCTGAGCGCGGGCAACAACGGCAAAAATCCCCGCAACGGCGAGCACGTAAATCCCTGAGGACCGTGCAAGTGTGCTGGGCATGAGCCCCTCCTGATCGCGCCCCGCGGAAAGGACAGTCCGAGCCCGCCCCCCGGAGGCCCGACGATTTCGGGATCGCTAGAGGTTGAGGTCGGCGTAACGCTCGGCCGAAAGGGTCGCGGCTTTGCGAAACGATTTGGGTGGCGTTTGGCCGCGAGGGTTCGCCCAGCGGCCGGGAACAGCAAGACCGCAATTGGGACAGCAGCCGTTCTCCAGCCGATTCTGTTGCACATCGTGCCAGGAACGACGAATCAGAAGCGCTCGGCACGCGGGACATGAGGTATGCGCGCCGTCGCTCAGGATGTTGCCCTCGTAGACATAATGTAAACCCACTTTGAGGGCCGTGGCCCGCGCGGCGTGCAGCGTCTCGGGCGGCGTGCGCGGCTTATCCTGTAACTTGAAATCGGGATGGAAAGCCGTGAAATGGAGCGGCACGTCCGGACCGAGGTGTTCGAGCACCCACTCGGACAGCTCGCGCGTTTCCGCCGCCGCGTCGTTGAGCGTGGGAATTATAAGGTTGGTAAGTTCGAACCAAACGTTCGTCTCCTCTTTCAGCCACTCGAGCGTTTCGAGGACAGGCTGGAGATGAGTAAGGGTGATCTTGCCGTAGAAATTCTCGGTGAAGGCTTTCAGATCGATGTTCGCCGCGTCCACCTGATCGTAGATGTCGTGAAACGCTTCGTAGGTGATGTAGCCGTTCGAAACCATTACGGTGTTGAGGCCGTGCTCTTTGGCCGCCTGGCAGATGTCGATGACGTATTCGCCCCAGATCGTCGGCTCGTTGTAGGTGAAGGCGATCGAGGGGCAGCCGTAGCGAATCGCCAGCAGGACGACGTCTTCGGGAGGGATATAGGTTGAGTTGACTTGGTCGGAACGCGACTTCGAGATGTCCCAATTCTGGCAGAAGAAGCAGCCCATGTTGCAACCGGCAGTGCCCATCGAAAAAATGCGCGTGCCTGGCAGGAAATGGTTGAGCGGCTTTTTCTCGATGGGATCAATCTGCAGCGCGGCAGGATGGGCGTAACCGAGATTGTAAAGCTTGCCTCCTTGGTTGACGCGAATGAAGCAGAAGCCGCCCTGTCCCGGCCCAATGTGGCAATGGCGAGGACAGAGATAACAATGCACTTTGCCGCCGCTGGGCTCAGGTTCCCACCAACGGGCTTCGTGCAGCGCCGCCGGCTTCTCGACGATGTTTAGGTCCCGCATGGCTCGACTTGAGTAACTACATTATACACCCCGGCGCGGGCCGGCGCCCCGTAGCGTTTCCTGGCTTCCCTCGACGAAAGTTGAAAATTGAGCGGCAGTGGCGTAAGAGTTGCGAAGGACTTTTGGGGAGGCTGCCATGGGGACACGGCTGCAGGATTTCCGTTACGGTCTGCGGATGCTGGCGAAGTCGCCGGCCTTCACGGCCGTGGCCGTGCTTTCGCTGACATTGGGAATTGGCGCGAACACGACCATTTTTGCGCTGGCGAAAGCGGTGTTCCTGCACTCGGTTCCCGTAAAGGACCCGGACCGCGTGGTCATTCTCTATTCGAGCGCGACGAGTCGCAAGGGCCCGCCCCAGGAGTACCTGCCCACGCCCTATTTGAATGCCGTTGATTACCGCGAAAACACGAATGTCTTTTCCGGAGTGGCCATTGTGATTCCGAGCGGGATGGACTTGATCGTCTCGGGAAAGCGCACACAGATGTTTGCTGAGCTTGTCAACGCGAACTTCTTCGACCTGTTGGGCGTGCAGCCGGTTCTGGGGCGCGGATTTTCAGCGGATGAAGATCTGACTCCCCGGCCGGTGGTTGTGTTGAGCTACAGCCTGTGGAACACGCAATTCGGCGCCGATCGCGGGATTCTGGGTCGAGCGCTCGAGATCGATCAACAGGATTACACGGTGATCGGAGTAGCGCCACGAAATTTCGTGACCGTCGGCAACTTAGGCAGCCCGGATCTGTGGATACCGATCTCCATGCGCGATCAAGCCCTCACCGGGCAGGAGAAGGACTTCATCTACCAGCGTTCGTTCCGGTCGGTTTCGATGGTGGCGCGGCTCAAACCCGGCGTGACGCTCACGCAAGCGAACGTGGCCGTGCACGGTTTGGGTCTCGAGCTCGAAAAGCAATATCCCAAGGACAACGGCGGACGGAACGAAATGGTGGTGCCCATCAACGACACGTCCGTGCCGCCCCGACTGCATAGCGTCTTTGCGAAGGCGGGCGCCCTGCTGACGGTGATCGTCGGTCTAGTTTTGTTGATTGCCTGCGCGAATGTGGCGAATCTTCTGCTTGCGCGCGCCACACAGCGGCAGCGCGAGATTGGTGTGCGGCTTGCGCTGGGCGCTTCGCGGTGGCGGTTGATACGGCAGCTGTTGACCGAGAGCCTGCTGCTCGCGCTGGCAGCCGGGGCCTTGGGTTTGGTCAGTGCATATTGGGGCAAGTCGGTGCTCGTGTCGCTCATGCCGCCTGGACTTGCCCGCAATTTGGATTTCAGGTTGGACGGGCGCGTTTTCCTGTACGCGTTTGGCTTGGCCATCGTGGCCACTCTGCTTTTTGGACTCGTTCCGGCGCTGGAAGCTTCGAGAATGGATCACATGGTGGCCTTGAAGGACCGCACGGGTGCTCCGACGGGGGGCGCGCGATGGTATGGGCTTCGCGGCGTGCTGGTGATGGTGCAGGTGGCCCTTTCGCTGATTGCGTTGGTCGGCGCCGGGCTGTTTATCCACAGCTTGAGCAATGCCCAGCAGATCGATCCGGGATTCGAAGTGAAGCATGAGATGGTCATGTCCGTGAACCTCTCCGCGGAGCATTACCCACAGCCTCAGGCGGAACAGTTTTACAAAGAGGTGGCCGACCGGCTGCGCGGGCTTCCCATGGTCGAGGAGGCAAGTATCGCCGATGCGCCACCGCTGGGCGGCGGGCTGGCCAGGACGACGTTTACCGACGGCGTCGACACGTCCGATCCTCGAAACGGCAAGTTGACTCCCGTGATCTCGAGCGCGCCGGGATTCTTCGACACGGCGGGTATCACCTTGCTGCGGGGGCGGGATTTCACCGAGCAGGATGATCCGAACGGCGCGCAAGTGGCGGTCGTGAACCAAGCGGCCGCGGAGGGATTTTGGCCGCGGCAGGATCCGCTCGGGAAGCACTTGCATTTTCTGGGCGAGACTTGGGATGTCACCGTGGTCGGGGAAGTCCGCACGGCGAAGTATGGGACGCTCGGCGAGCCGCCGCAGGCAATCATCTACATGCCACTCAAGCAACACTATTCGCCATTTGTAACCCTCTACGTGCGCGCAAAGGGCGATCCGACGCAGGCGATTGGCAGCTTCCGCGAGACGGTCCACTCGATCGCGCCGTCGCTTCCGTTACTGCGCGTCGAGACAATGAGTCAGGTACTCGTCGATTCGCTGACCGCTCCGCGCATTGGCGCGGAGTTGCTCGGAACGTTTGGCCTGATGGCGCTGGTGCTTGCGGCGATTGGAACCTACGGCGTGATGTCGTATTCGGTGAGTCAGCGCGCGAGAGAGATCGGCGTACGCATGACCCTCGGCGCGCAATCCGGCGACGTTCTTCGGCTGATTCTTGGCAGCGGCATGGCCATGGTGTGCACGGGCGTGCTGGTCGGAATGGTGATCTCCTCGCTCCTGGCACGAAGCATGCGCGCTCTGCTGTACGGCATCGGCGCATTCGACGCGCCGAGCTTCCTGATTACCGCGGCGTTGCTAATCGGGGTGGCCCTGGCTGCCTGCTACGTTCCGGCGCGGCGCGCGATGCGCGTCGATCCGATCATCGCCCTACGAAACGAGTGACTCCCCGCCTGCCCCGTACGAGCGGCGAAAAAAAAAAACAAAAGAAAACACTTCTGGCTGGCGCAAGGCCACGGCTTTTGCTCTCTCGGTCGTGCGCTCGACTTCGCCGCCCTGCGTGCTATACGCTCGAGGCGATGAATATCGAGTGGGTGCGCGATTTCTGTCTCTCGTTGCCGCATACAACCGAGCACATCCAATGGGAAATCGACCTTGTGTTCAAGGTCGGTGGACGGATGTTTGCCGTGGTACCGACCGAGCCGGCCCGAATCTGGATGTCGCTCAAGTGCGGCGACGAGGAATTTGCCGAACTGCTCGAGCGGCCGGGAGTCATACCGGCGCCGTACTTGGCGCGCGCCAAATGGATTGCTATCGAGTCCGACGATACCCTTCCGCGCGAGCAAGTCGAGAGGCTGTTGCGAACGGCGCATGACGTGGTGTTCGCCAATCTGCCGAGAAGCGCGCAGGAGAAACTAAGCAAGGCACCGCGCAAGACACCACGGAGGCGCCAGAGAGAGTAGCTTCCCACAGTAGGAATTGCGCGGCTTGCGCGCTCAGGCCCCGACGCGTTTCAAGCCTCACTTTACCTCCAGGCCGCGCACCCCTGCGCCTTTCAGGGCGAGCAGCTCGAATGAAGATCGTAGTGCCCCGGAGCGAGGCGAATTTCAAGGCGCGTGTTGGACTCGGCCAGCTGGCCGGTGGCCGGGCGGCCGTTGACCATGACGGAATTCGGAGCGTTGCAGGTAGGCATCAAGGCCAGTGCGGCGACACCTGGCGGAACGTCGATGCCGGCCAGCAGACCGTTCGAGGACCTGTAGTCGACGCGAATCAGCCCGTTCGGTGTCGGAACGGATCCGCGCGCCCAAGTCAGGCCGGCCAGATCGGGGCGGATCATCGCCGTTTGAAACCCCGCGGCAGTCGGTTGAATGCCGAGAATTTGTGCGGTGAGCCATAGCGTCGGCCCGCTCGACCATCCGTGAGCCAGACTGACGAAATATCCTTTGTCGTCGTCGGCCCGGAGACTGGCGTGGAAATCCTGCTTCGGCCAGGACGGATCGTAGCCCTCCCAGAAGCTCGTTGCACCCTCGGACATCATGTCGCCCCAGTACCTGCGAATCCAGTCGAGTGCTTCGCGGCGGTGACCGGCCTGTGCCATCGCCGCGATCACGTAGTAGTTGTAGTAGGGCGTGATCATGAATCGAGACGGACGCGACAGCACGCGATTCCAAATCGCCGCGGTTTCCTTCTGGTCAGCGATGCCGGAGTAGATGGCCATGGCATTCGCCTGCCAGCGGTCGCCGAAGGTGCCCGTACTTGGATCGAGCAGGGCGCGCTGCGCCGCCTGGCGGATGGCCTCCGCGCGGGCCTGGTAGGTTCGCGCCGCGGTGAGGTCGCCCGATTCTCCGAGCAGCCAGGCCCCGTCGGAGAACGCCCGGTAAAACTCGAATTCCGTGGCGCGACGGGCCTCGGGCGTGTCCTTGTCAAATTCGGGCGACCAATCGACAAACGGCCAAGCCTTTCGTCGATTCACGAAAAGATTCTGAGCGTCCAGTTCGCCGTCCATGAAGTCGAGCAAACGAACAAGCCCATCGTGTATCGAGCGCAAGTAAGCCTTGTCGCCGATGTGCCGGTAATAATCGGCCTCGCCCATGACCCAAAACGCCGAATAACCCGGGATGCCGTTCACGTCTCGACGCAGGGGACTGCCGGCCTCCTGAATGAGGCGATCCATCGTTTCTTGCATCAGAAAATGATCGGCAAAAGCGGTGTCGATCACATGGCCGGAAACGTCGAGATCCCCCATCCAAGGCATGCGGTCGCGCTTGGGCGCGTCCCAAATCGCATCTTGCATGCACAGATGAGCGGTATAGGCGCCCACGGCCCAGATGCGGTCAAGGAGCGGGTCGGAAGACTCGAACGAGCCGCGATATTGAACCGGGTAGTAGATCGCGTCGAGACGGATGGACTTAAAGCGGAGGGGGGAAGTGCCCGTCAGAAACTTCAGCTGGACGTAACGGAAGGCGCTTTTCGGACCGTGCACCTTCTGGTAGGGAGGGACGAGCAGTTCGTTGACACCGAGATAAGGTGATTCGAGCGCTTCTTCGCGCGATTCGCCGTACTGCAAGGCGAGCCGTATGGGCTGCGCGGAATCGGAGATAACTTCGAGCCGCCCGTTTATTTCGCGCCCGAAATCGAGAACCAGGCTAGGGGGCTGCTCAACCGTGCCGGTCAGAAGGGGTCTTGGCAAGTGCACCTCGAAATCCCCCGGCGTGCCTGGCTGTGTGAGCGCGGAGATATTCTCGAATCGACCTGCCCCGGCCGAGAGGCCGTCAGCCGACTTGGGCGCTAGGGGCAGATGAGCCAGGTAAGGCGAGATACCGTCGTAGCCCGGCCAGCGATACATCTCCGAGTCCGAATTCCATTCTAAATTGCTTGTAGTGACGAACCATCCGCGGTAGCCATCCACACGTGTGTCAACGCTTCCCAGCGACTTCGCCGTCGTCCAGGCGGAATCGTCGAAGCCGGGATGCTCCCAGCCCGCGCGCGCGTCGAAGGTGGCCTTCCATCCGGCCCCGGAAATGAAAACGGCCGGCCCTCCGATACCTGCTAGCGCCGGAACGATCTTGACTGCAAGCGGAGACCCGTCGCGCGCTTCGATGGCGAAGACATTTCGGCCCCGGCGGAGCATGTTCGCAACCGGAGCAATGACAACCAGGGGGTAGGTCTTCGACCGGCGAGCACGATCCGCCTTCGCAACGGGGACCCCGTTGAGGAAGGCTTGCACATGGTCTGGGCCCGAGATGTACAGAGTCCCTTCCGACGGAATCGCATCGAGTGTGAAACTGGCGCGGAAGTAACGCGGCGTGGCCTGATCGGTTTTCTCAGGGGTTCCGGGCGGCATGGCCAGCCAGATGAACTGCTCGGGCAGCGGCCGGTGCGCAACGGACTCGAGCACCGGATTCGAGATGGCCGCAGCTGGGTCGACCGTCTGATCGGGGCCGGCCGTCTGCGCCATCAACGGCAGGCAGGCAAGACCGAGTAGGAAAACAAGCCGCCAAGCTCGACCGAGACGGGGGTTGGTCATGTTAGCCGATCCTTTCTTTTTGCGCGCGGTGGCGCTCGGCGACCCAGTCAAGAAAGCGCTCGATTCCCTCACGCTCGCGCCACATCAGGGAAATGAATCGACACGCATCGAGGTCCGCCGCTTGCTTGCCGAAGAATGTCTCAAGCCGCCACTGCACATAGGGCGACTTCCAAGGGCGGAGACGATAGCCCTTCGTAGTGATCCAGTAATAGCGCAGCGCGTTCCACATGAGTACGCCGGCGCAAGCCTATCACGCTGTGGCGCCGACCGCATCGGTCGCCCGAGGGACGTGGGGTAAGATGTCCTGTGCTTCCGGAAATAGAGATCGATGGCATGCGAGCAGACGATTGGCCTGCCGTGCACGATATCTACGTCGAGGGGATTCTTACCGGCCAGGCCACATTTGAGACGCAAGCTCCGGAATGGGAACGATGGGACGCGGCGCATCTGAAGAGCTGCCGTCTCCTGGCCCGGCTGGGAGGCGAAATCGTAGGCTGGGCGGCGTTGAGTCCAGTTTCGAGTCGGCTCGTGTACGCGGGGGTGGCCGAGGTGAGTGTCTATGTAGCTGAGCGTGCTCGACGCCGGGGAGTCGGGCGGAGAGTGCTTTCCGCGCTGGTTGAGGCATCTGAGCGCGAGGGAATCTGGACTCTGCAGGCTGGCATTTTTCCGGAAAACGTGGCCAGCATCGAAATTCACAGGCGATGCGGGTTTCGTGTGGTTGGCCTTCGCGAGCGACTGGGTTGCCTGAGCGGTCGCTGGCGAGATGTCGTGCTCATGGAGCGAAGAAGCGAGCTGGCCGGTATCCCTGCCAACGGCTGATTCAAGCAAAGTGGCGGTTAAACGCGGGCCGAACGGGGGTAAAGCCGAACGCCGGCACCCTAGCCCCGCAGGCGGCGAACCCAGATGCGTTGCGTCGCTGGCTTGCCCAGGTGAATGCGGCTGGGCCGATGGCCGTCGACGAACAACGCGGTGGTCTCGTCGTATTCACGGCCCTGCAAGTGAATGCGCGCGCCGGGGCGCAGATGAAGGTGGTCGAGAAATTCCAGGAATTTAGGGTCCTTTTCATAGACGCGCAGAACTTCGT
>Ga0187783_10000118_pt1 | contig 58786 bp, 43 predicted proteins | sample 1015_SJ02_MP02_2_FD_132471 | JGI IMG/M metagenome (GOLD analysis project Ga0187783, IMG submission 132471) | Tropical peat soil microbial communities from peatlands in Department of Meta, Colombia - 1015_SJ02_MP02_20_MG | ecosystem: Environmental > Terrestrial > Soil > Wetlands > Peat | place... | reverse complement strand
GCCCGTGAATTTTTTCGCAAGGTAGGGGTTGCTTTTCCAGTAGGTTGACTCATCGCCATCGGTGAGACGGGAAAACTCGTGAACGTCGGCATCGCTGCGCGTCGTGCCCCGATGCGGCAACGAGTAGCCGAACGATTCGCGCAGAGGTTCGGCGCCGGGCTCGGCGCTGCCTGTGAAGTAGCCGTCTTGGTGCTCGGGATCGCTCCAGGTGCCAGTTGGATTCCAGTGCCAGGCCTCGATGGTGAGCTCGGTGTTCTGCCGGTAGCTGATGGGGCCCCAGCCGGCGGAAAGCGATTCCTTGATGATCGGCTGGGTGTAGACCTGGTCGAAGTTGACCGCCGGCAAGATGTCGATGGATGTGCCCAGAGCTTTGTCGGGATCGAAGCGAATCGCGCGAGAAGGCGTCGTATCGACTCGAACGCTTTGCGCGCGCGCGAGGGCCGGGATCGAGAGGACGGCCAGTGCGAGCAGAAGATCGCGGCCCGAGGCCCCTCTCGGTGCGGTGTCAAACCGCATGTGGCTCGTGGTCATCGAAACCCGTGAGCCGCGTATTGTAATCAATTTGCGCGCCGAAGGCTGAAACTAACTGGCCATCCGCCGGAATCGGCACTCCGCTCACCGGTACATGTACTCGCGCGTGAAGGGCCGAGCGCGGTCGTTTCCCGGCTTGTAGAGCAACACCTGGTTGACGTTGAGCAGGCCATCTTCGAAACGCGCGGCGGAGGCCGCAAAAAGCAGCAGCCAGGTTCGAAATCGCGAGCGGTCGACGTGGCCGAGACACTCCGCCCCGTTCTGCTGGAGGCGCTTGACCCAGGCCCGGCAGGTCAGCGCGTAATGAGGGCGCAAGTTTTCGACGTCGAGGACTTCGAAGCCGGACCGTTCGGCCGAGCGGATCACATCGGACAGATAAGGCAGCTCCCCGCCGGGAAACACCTTGTGCCGGATGAAAACAGTTTCCACGGTGTCCCTGGCGCCCGCCGGACGCATGATCGCGTGGTTCAGCAGCAAGCCGCCCGGACGGAGAAGAAGGAAGAGTTTCCTAAAATACTCGTTGCTGCGCCTTCGGCCAACGTGTTCGAACATCCCGACCGAAGCGATCTTGTCGAATGCACCCTGCACGTCCCGATAATCGCGCAGCTCGACGCGCACGCTCTCCCCGAGACCGAGAGCCCGAATCTTCTCCCGAGCCAGGTCGAATTGCTTCCGGCTGAGCGTGCAACCGGCCGAGTTAGCTCCGTAGCGCTCGGCGGCATGGATGATCAAGCCGCCCCAGCCGGAGCCGACATCGAGAAAAGCGTCGCCGGGCTGGAGATCGAGCTTGCGGCAGATGTGGTCGAGTTTCCGAAGTTGCGCGGAGTCGAGAGAGTCGCCGGGACCCTCGAAATAGGCGCACGAGTAGACCATGCGCGAATCCAGAAAATTGCGGTAGAAATCGTTCGACTGGTCGTAATGAAAGCGAATGTTTTCTGCCGCTCGCTTTTTCGTCCGGAACCATGATCCGACCTGGGCGAACCCGATTCGGCCGATGGCCGCGGCCAGCGAGCCCGTGATGGGCGAACGCGAGCGCGCGCGGAAGAAACGGACGGCGGCCACCAGATCGCCTTCCACGGCGAAATCGCCGCGCACGAAGGCCATGGCCAGAGAGTAGTCGTCCAGCGCAAGCAGCCGGTCAAATTCCGGGCGAGCCCGAACCGCGATGGCGAACTCGGGCACCCCGTGCCCGTAATGATCCGACCCGCCGTCCTCATACTCAATCGCGTAAGCGGGAGCAGCGGAGGTAGGGGAGCGAAACGTTTCTGGAGCCGCTTCCGATGTCGGAGCTCGAGACTCCGCGTGAAGCGGGGCGGCACCCGCCCTGTTTGCGCGCGAGTGTGTGTGTGTGGCCATAGGTCTATGATTTCACACTTTCCATTGCGCCGCGGTCGAGGATTTTCCGGGTCGGGAGTCTGGGTATTTTCCGCCCTCTGAGGATCCCGTGGCCTTGTTCGCGGCGGCTATTGCGGCAGTAGCGCGTAGCGGACAAAGGCAAACTTCTTCGAGTCCGGTGACCAGGAGTTGACGTTGATGGTTCCCTGTCCCCCGAAAAACGAGGCGAGAACTTCGATCGGTTCAGGGCCTGCTACGGAGACCTCGCTCCGAGGCAGTCGAATCATGCGCAGCTCGATTTGGGTCTTCACGTCATGGCTGGGAGTTCCCTTCGGAAAGGAGAGGAAAACCAGCCATTTGCCGTCCGGAGAGGGGTGCGGGAACCAGTCTTCCCGGTCATCACCCGTGATACGCTCGGCCCTCACGTCGTCCGGGCCCGCCCCGCTCGCCGGAATTCGCCAGATCTTCCAGCTTCCGGACCGATTCGAATTGATGTAGATCCATTTGCCGTCAGGTGAGTAGTCCGGGCCATCGTCGTAGGCGCCGGACGTAAGTCGCTCTTCGCTGCCGCCTCGCGCGGAAACTCGAAAAATACTGAAATTTCCGTTCCGCAGTCCGACAAAGGCCAGCCAACGATCGTCGGGAGACCATCCGTGAAAATAACTCGGCGCGGTCGAAACCAGCAGTCTCGGCTTCCCGTCGTCGAGCGAAGCGACAAAGACCTCCGAGCCGTGCGACGAGCCGGTTTCCGCGGAGAACGCCAGGAGCCTACCCTGGTGCGAAATGCCATGGTCGTTGTTCACGCGATACGCGGAATCGAGGCCCAGCTTTTGCGGCGTGGCCTGGCCCGCCCTGTCGAGGGCCAGTTTGTAAAGCATGCCGCCGGAATTGGCGAGCAGATATCGGCCGTCCGGGGACCAGTTGGGCGCCTCCCAAAGCCGGTCCGCTGTGTACACAATCCGCGTCGTCTTGCTGCGTAGGTCAAACACAGAGATGGCGCTGCGAACGCTCGTCGGATTGGTGGTTTGGGTGAGGGATGTAGGCCTGCCGATCTTCACGTTTCTGAACACGGCCGTCTCGAGCACGCTCGCATCATGCGAGCAAACGCCGAGCCCCAAGTACACGGGATCCTCGAGGCGGACGGCGACCGGTCCGGTAGCTACGGGCGCCTGGCCGGCCTTTTGGGCATACATCATGAACGTGTTGCCGTGCCGCACGATGCGCAGATGCGCGGGCGCGTCGACCGCGGATCGCTCTTCGCCGGTTTCCGCACCGTTCGACGACCTGTACTGCAACGACGCGAGCCCGTTCCCATGCAGTGCGACATCCACATAGGCCGCTCCCCGGTCGAGGCTCTGCCGCAGCATGAGCACCGCCTTGCGGTGCTCCATCGCGCCCTGGCCCACAAAGCGAATGTCGGCCTCGAGGCTCACGTCGCCGGACAGGCGCGCCCAGACGAACTCGAACGCGTCCACCGTACTCCAAATGTTTGCTCCGCCCCCCGTGATGCGATATTCCCCCGTGGCCGGATCGAATTGCGCCGAACCCTTGCGCGGGGAGCCCCCCACGTCGCCGCTCGATTCGAAGATGCCGAGACGGGTCGTCGATTTTGGCGTAGCACTCCCGGCCAACAGCACCGAGCACAGCATCAGGAAGGTCAGTTCGAGGCTCGCTCCTGGTGAGCCTGCTGGTCGATTCTTGAGCGGACGCGCGGGCATGAGGAATCTGGGGCGGCGAACGCGGCTCGGGGCCAGGGAATGCGCGAGGCGCTCCCCTCCAGCGTGTAGATTTTCCGCCTCCCACGGCTCCCAAGGCAAGCGTCCGCCTCGTTCCCCGACCGCGGAGGTTATAATCGCAAGTCATGCCCTCCCCTGCCGAGCGCGCCACGCATGAGAAGCGCCTGGCTGCGCTTGCCTCGGTCGGTTCGGCGGTCGTTCTGGTTCTGCTGAAGGTCTTCCTGGCGATTCTGACGCGCAGCCTCGGTGTGCTTTCCGAGGCTCTGCATTCGATTCTCGACCTAGTGGCGGCCGTCATCACCTACTTGTCGGTCCGCGTATCCGATAAGCCTGCCGACGCCGAGCACCTCTACGGTCACGGCAAAGTCGAGAGCTTCTCCGCGTTCGTCGAGACCGGTCTGCTGCTCCTGACCGCCCTGTACATCATCTGGGAGGCGTTCCAGAGGCTGGTCTTCAACACCGTGCACATCCGGCCGAGCGTGGAGGCCATCGTCATCCTGGGATGCGGAATGGGAATCGACGTGGTCCGCGCACGGGCCTTGCGCCGCGCGGCGCAGCAATACCCAAGCGACGCGCTCGAAGCCGACGCTCTTCACTTTTCGACCGACGTGTGGAGCACATTCGTGGTCATCCTGGGCATCACAGCCGCCTGGCTCGGCATGAGATTCAACATCGGATGGCTCAGCCGGTTTGATGCAGTGGCTGCCCTCGCCGTGGCCGGCGTGATCATCTGGATCGGTTCCCGCCTGGGAAAACGGACCATGGACGCGCTGCTCGATGTCGCTCCCATCGGCTTGCGCGAGCGAATCGAGAGCGCCGTCGACGCGACCGACGGCGTGCTGCAGGCGGAAAGAGTGCGCGTTCGCCGCTCCGGGCAGAGATATTTCGTGGACGTCACCATCAGCGTTCCGCGCACGGCCACGCTCGAACAGGCGCGGCTCGCCAGCGACGCGGTCGAGAAGCGCATCGGTCAGATCGTCCCGGCCGACGTGGTGGTCCACGTCGAACCCCGCACGCCCACAAACGAGCACTTGTTCGAGACGGTTCGCGCCATCGCGCAGCGGCGCGGTCTTTCCGTTCACGAGTTGACGGCGCACCACCTCGACGGGCGGCTTTTCCTCGAGTTGCATCTCGAAGTCGACGAGAAATCGAGCCTGCGCGAGGCTCATCGCACGGCCACCGAGCTCGAACGCGACATTTGCGAAGCGACCGATCCGCGCGCCTTTGTGAACATCCACATCGAGCCGTTCGGTCGGCGCGTTTCGGGCGCCGAAGAGGTGAAGGGTCTCTCGCGTTCCGTACAGGCCTTCCTGAATTCCCTGCCCGCGGAGTTCCGCGGCCTGGCGAACTGTCACGACGTGCACGTACGCACGGTGGAACACAAGATCCTGGTTTCCTGCCATTGCGCTATGGACGGCAGCTTGCCCATCACCCAGGTCCACGACACGACCGCGGCCCTCGAAGATCGCGTCAAGGAGCAGTTTCCGCAAATTTTCCGCGTGACCATCCACCCCGAACCGGTGGAAGAAAGCTGAAGCGCGAAGCAAAGAATTGCGCGGCGATAGAGATCAGGGCGGGGAAGCATTCCAGCATGTAGCGGGGCTCGGTTGTTTCGACGGCGTAGGCGAAGAACAAGGTGCGCACGACGATGAAGACCAGGAGAAAGGCGAAGCCCGGCCGCCGCCAGACCATGGGCAAGCTCCCGAGCGCAAGCGCGATGTAGACGCAATTGATGGCCACAAGTGCCAAGGTCGCCAGGAAATCTGGCCGGTCATCCTCCCATTCTTCCCGGACGGGCGTGAGGTGACCGGAAATCGGAAGCAGTTCGGCGCGCGGCGTGAACCACAGCGTGAGGCAGCGCAGAAACGGAATCTTGAGGTAGGTGCGCAACGGGTGTTGCGCCGTCCGTTCCCGCGCGATTTCGCGAAATTGACCGTCCAAGGCAGGATCGATCGTCAAGCTCTCGTTGTATTGATCGAGCAGCTCGGCCACGCGGGCGCGTTCTTCGGGCGAATCGAAAGCCGAACGCGGAATATCATCAATCGAAATCTCCTCCTCATTGAGCTTCCAGTGGGTCAGATAGACGTCGCGAAATCGCCATAGCCAGGTGTTCGTCCAGTCGATGAACCCGTGCGGGGTGTATTCGCCCGGCAGTTCGCTGTAGCGCGGGGCGAGAAAACGCACTTCGTCGAACGCGCTCCAATTCCGCGCAGCCCAGGGCAGCAGCGGCAGCAGCAATCCAAGGCCCATGAGCGCGCCCGCTCGCACGAGCTTCATCGCGTCGCGGGGTCTAAACCATTTGGCCAGCAAGACCAACCCCGCGGCCAGCAAAAGGAGCGGGGTTTCCGGGCGAACGAGTGTGCCGAATCCCACCACGATTCCCGCCAGAAACCAATCATTTCCGAGAAAATGTTGGCTTACGCAGTCCATCCCCACGCCAATTTCCGTTTCGATCAGGACCAGAATCGCCAGAGCGGTCAGGAAAGTGGTGAGCGTCTCGGTCAAAACGACCGCCGCATAGTTCGCCGTGAACGGGCAAAGTACCCCAAGCCACAGCGCGGCGAGGAATACTCGCGGTCGAGATCCGGCGGGCGCAAGCTGGGCCGCAATCAGGGCGATCAGGAAGCAGGTTGCGACGTCCAGAACCGCTTGCGCGATCATCACGGGTTTTGCTGCCCTGCCCGAGAAGGCGAAGATGGCGGCAAGGAAGGCCGGATATCCCGGGGTCCGCATGTCCACGGCCGTAAGCACGCCGTGAACCGGGAAGCCGTAAACGTGATTTTTCAGCCAGTTCCAGGCCAGCTCGATGTAAAATGGCGCGTCACCCGAGTCGGTGACGGGGAATTTCAGCACGAAAAAGATGCGAAGCGCGAGCCCAGCCGATGCAGCCAGAACCATGTTCAACCGCATCTTAGTAGCGGCCAACATGCTCAGCCTGCCCCCCGACGTATTTTGCTCGAGAGTCTGCCGACTACCCATTCAGTTCTTGTGAGGAACACTGCCGCACGATGCCTTGCAAAACAGGGGAGTTGTGCATAGGCTCACTACCTTAGAGCCTCCTGAGCTTGGATTGACTTGTGCCTGAACGCAAGCCCATTTTCTACGATCAGGAACGCCGACGCTGGCGGCGCACCCGCCTGGCCTTGGAGCTGGCCGGCGGCTTCTTCACGCTCGTCCTGATCGTTTTTGCCGTCGACGTAGGACGCAAACCCGAACTGCCCGACATCTTGCGTCCCGACCTGCACGGCGGTTTGCATCCCGTGCGCGGTCGCGCGAAGCTCAAGCCCGCTCGCGGCCGCAAACGCAAAATCGCCGCGCTCGGACAGATTCCTCCGAACTATGGTCGACTGCGTGCCGCATTCTACGTTTCCTACGATCCGAATAGCCTGGCTTCGCTCGAGCAGCATTACCGCGATATCGACCTCCTCATCCCGGAAACGCTTCATTCCCTCACCGCCGACGGCGAGCTCGCCGTGGTCACGCCGGACGGGAAGCTCCACGCGGTTCCTCCTGACGGACATTCAACCGTGATCCCGGATCCGAAGCTTGCCTCGTGGATGGAGACCAGCGGCGTCGAGCTGCCCATTATGGGGCTGATGAACAACTCGGACGGCACCAACTGGCAGAACGACAAGCTCACGGCCATGATGCGATCGCCCGTGGCGAGCGAGCGGTTGATTGAAACCGCCGTTCGCTACACCCAGGCTCAAAAGCAGGTCGGAATCGTCCTTGATTTCGAGAACATCCCCGATGACGACCAGCAGGACTTCACGCGCTTTATCGAAGATTTGGGCAAAGGGCTGCACGGCGCCGGTCTGAAATTGATGGTCGCCCTGCCCGCCGCCGATTGGGCTTACGACTACAAGTCCATCGGCCATTATTCCGACGCCATCATTCTGATGAACTACGACCAGCACTGGCAGAGTTCTCCTCCCGGCCCGATTGCCGCACAAGATTGGTTCGTTCGCAATATCGCCGCCATTCGCAAGCTCGTGCCGCCGGAAAAACTGGTGATGGGCATCCCGAACTACGCCTACGATTGGCCTGCCCAATCGAAGAAAAATCCCCACCCCGTCGCCCAACCCACTACCTTCCAACAAGCCATCATCACCGCCGACGAATCGGAGGCGGACATCGACTTCGACAGCGACTCGCTCAACCCGCACTATTCCTACGCGGACGAGAACAACGAAGTCCATAACGTTTGGTTTCTCGATGGCTTGACTGCCTATAACGAGCTTCGCGCCTCCGAACGAGCCGATGTCTACGGAACGGCTCTCTGGCGCCTGGGCGAAGAGGATCCCTCCATTTGGTCCATCTGGGACTCGACGCAACCCGACGATGCGACGCGGGCAAAACTCGAGGAAGTGCCGCCCGGATACGACATCATCTTCGAAGGTCGGGGCGACATTTGGAGGATTACGGCGACTCCGCAAAACGGACGTCGCAAGTTCGACTACGACGCCTCGGAAGATCTGTTCACCGACGAAGAGTTCGACGATTATCCACTCTCCTGGCGCATCGAGCAGATGGGCGAAGCCCCCCGCAAGCTCGCCCTGACCTTCGACGACGGCCCCGATCCGCGCTGGACGCCCGAGATCCTGAACATTTTGAAGGAGAAGGGCGCCCCCGCCACATTCTTTGTGATCGGAGAGCCGGCAAATCTGGATTCCCGGATCGTCAAGCGCGCATACCAGCTCGGAAATGAGGTCGGCAATCACACCTTCACGCATCCCGATTTCGAAACCGTCACGAAGGAGCGCGTCGAGATCGAGCTCAATCTTACCGAGCTGCTCCTTGAGAGCAGTCTGGGCGTGAAGACTCTTCTCTTCCGTCCGCCCTTCGGCATCGATCATCAGCCGGAAACATCAAGCGAAATCCAGATGCTGCCCGTCCCGCAAGGTATGGGCTACATCATCGTGGGCGCGCGCATCGATCCGCACGACTGGGGCGAGGCGAACGGCGAGGCCCCGCCGCCAGCCGACAAAATCGTGCAGCGCGTGCTCGCCGACGCGCAGAACGGCAAGGGCTGGAACATCATCCTGCTGCATGATGGGGGAGGCGATCGCAGCCATACCGTCGAGGCCCTTCCACAGATCATTGATGACCTGCGGGCAAAGGGTTTCGAGTTCGTTTCCGTCTCCGATCTCCTGGGCCAGTCGCGTGCCCAGCTGATGCCGCCGCTCAGCGCGAAGGAATGGCTTCTGGCGCGCGCCGACGCCTTCATTTTTGACGTGTTTCGCTGGTTCCGCACCGGGATCGCCTTCATTTTTGTGGCGGGGATTCTGCTCGTGAGCGGGCGCGCATTCGTAATCGGGCTGCTGGCTCTCGTCGAAAAACTGCGCCCCACTCCCAAGGCTCATCCCGAGTACGGTCCCCCGGTCAGCGTGCTCATTCCCGCGTACAACGAGGAAGCCGTCATCGTGGACACGGTCCAAGCGGCGCTGGCCTCGCGTTATCCGAAACTTGAGATTCTTGTCGTCAACGACGGATCCCTTGACCGCACCGCCGAGCTGGTCGAACGGAATTTTGGCCGGGACGGCCGCGTTCGCCTGCTCATGCAGCCGAATCGCGGCAAGCCTTCGGCCCTCAATCGTGGCCTGGCGGAGGCTTCCGGCGAAATTGTGGTCTCCATCGATGCCGATACGATCGTGGATCGGGACGCCATTCCGCGCCTGGTGCGCCATTTTGCGGATCCGAACGTGGGCGCCGTGGCCGGTAACGTGAAGGTGATGAACCGCAACCGCTGGCTAACGCGCTGGCAGGCTTTGGAGTACATCACCAGCCAAAATCTCGAAAAACGCGCCTTCGATCTGCTCGATTGCATCCCGGTTGTTCCCGGCGCGGTCGGGGCCTGGCGCGCGTCGCTGCTGCGCAGCAACGGCGGCTTTTCCGGCGACACGGTCGCCGAGGACACGGACCTGACCCTTACCATTCGGCGCAACGGATGGAAGATTCTCTACGACGAGGACGCCATCGGCCGGACCGAGGTTCCCGAGACGATTGATGCCTTGGTTCGTCAGCGCTTCCGCTGGACCTTCGGCACTCTGCAGGCCGTCTGGAAGCATCGCGACGTGGCCGGAAGACCTCGTTACGGCACGCTCGGATGGATTGCCATCCCGAATATTCTGCTCTTCCAGATCCTGCTTCCTTTGGTCTCCCCCGTGATCGATTTGCTGTTCCTGCTCTCCATCGCGCTGTGGGGACTCGCACAATTGCGCGTCGCCGAGCTCCCCCAGCTCTGGACAGCACAGGACGTTGAGCGCTCGCTCATTTTCTTCGCGGCCTTCATGCTCATCGACCTCTTTACCTGCGTGGTCGCCTTCACGCTCGAGCGTCATGAGGATTGGACTCTGCTGGCACCCCTGCTCCTCCAGCGCTTCTATTACCGCCAGATGATGTACGTCGTGCTGTTCCGTGCCATCAAGGAGGCCGTCCAGGGGCGCCCGGTCGGCTGGCGCGGCGTCGAATCGCACTTGCCGGCCCCGGCCGTACCGGTGGGAGTGATTCGAACAGCCCCCGAAGCGGAGGTCTCGAACCCCGTTCGGGGAAACTCCTGATCTCGGCCCTACGGTCTTCTGTCGGGTTTGAGAACTGGGCAGCGTGCGGAAGCTGGGTGAACAGGGGGCTCAGCCAAACAGATCCAGGATCCCCTCATAGCGCTTGAAGGGAGGGATCAGGTAGGCGCCGGCAATCCCGTCCTCTCGCGCCGTGCGCGCCCAATCGAGCATGACCCTGGCAGCTTGAAACCCGCGGTCGCGGGCCTTGTCTCCGGCCGTTTCCATGTCGCGCAAAATGGCCTGGGGGATCACAATTCCGGCCACTTCGTTGTTCAGACGCAGAGCCAAACGATAACTCGTCAGCGGCCAGAGTCCGAGCAGGACCGGGACGGGCGATTTTCCGCCAAGCTTGTCGAGAAACGGGTACCATTGCTCCGGGTCAAAGATGGGCTGGGTCATGGCGAAGTGCGCGCCGGCCTCGATTTTGGCCTCAAAGCGCCGCAGCTCCTCGTCGATGTCCTCGGCCACCGGATTGACCGCGACTCCGATTGTGAAGTTCGTCGCCCCGCCCAGGTTTTTCCCGGCCCAGTCGGCCCCTTGGTTGAGCCGGGCCAGCACCTTCACCAGGCCAATCGAATCGAGCTCATACACGCCGTTCGTTTCCGGATAGTCGCCAATCGACGGGGGATCCCCGGTAATCGCAAGCACGTTACGCACGCCCCCCGTGGCCCAGGCGCCCAGCAGCATGGCCTGCAAGCCGATAATATTTGCGTCGCGCGTCGTGAGATGCGGAATCGTTTCGAAGCCGTGGGCCTCGAGAGCCCCGGCCAGCATCAGCGCGTCCATCCCCACGCGGGCCAGCGAGCCGCTATTGATGTCCACCGCATCGAAGTTCCCGCACGACATCACGCGCGTAACCTCCTCGACGATGCGGCCGGTGCTCACTCCCTTGGGCGGATCGATCTCGACCGAGGTAACGAATTTCCCGGCTTGAATCTTATTCCACAGCTTGCTGTCGGGTTCGCGAGCGGCCGCGCGCCGGGCTGATTCTGCACGTTCGATGACTTCCACCGATTCGTAGGCCTTCCCGCCGTCTTTGGCCACGACCGGTTTCCCGGGCCGAAGCTTCTTAACGGCCTCGGCAATCGCCCGGATGTGTTCCGGCGTCGTTCCGCAACAACCGCCGAGAATCCGTGCGCCGAGCCCGGCGGCCTCCTGCGCGAAGAGCGCGAAGTATTCAGGCGACGACCGCGGATAGACAATGCGGTCGCCGACGCGCTTGGGGAAACCCGCGTTGGGCATGGCCGAAAGCGGCAACGGCGCGGCTTCGGCCAGCTCGCGCAACACGGGGAGCAGAAGCTGCGGTCCAATCGTGCAGTTCGCGCCGACCGCCTGTATGTTGGTTTCCTTCAGCACGGTCCAGGCTTCCTGCGGGTGCGTGCCGCCGATCGTGGTGCCTTCCTCGGAATAGGTGAGCTCGGCCACAATCGGCAGGCGAGAGAAGGAACGAACGGCGTCAAGCGCGATGCGCAACTCGCGTACGTCGCTGAAGGTTTCGAGCAGAAACAGGTCGACGCCGCGTTCTTCGAGCGCGCCGGCCTGTTCCTTGAAGATCGCGAAGATTTCCTCTTCTGGAAGTTCGCGGACCTGCAGTGCGACTCCGAGCGGTCCCATCGAACCCGCAATCAACACGTCATGTTTTGCCGCTTCGCGAGCTTCGCGCGCCAGTTTCACCCCGCGGTGATTCAGTTCCGAGGCGCGTTCGGCGATGCCGAGTGCGCCGAGCTTGTATCGATTTGCGCCGAAGGTATTCGTTTCGATCAGTTGCGCGCCCGCCTCGATGTATCGCTGGTGGGCACGAAACACCTCTTCGGCGTCGGTGGCGTTGAGCTCTTCGACGCACCGCTGGCCGTCGACAGCCTCATAGAGAAGCGAGCCCATGGCCCCGTCTGCCACCAGGACCGACGTGCGTAACCGATCGTTGAAGTCGTCGATTCGCATTCCTTGCCGAGAGGTTACCTCACGATCAAATCCCTGCGATCGTGAACCGGAAAAGTATAGCACCGCGTTCTGGGGCGAGACCCCGACAAGGCGCCTGGTGCACGCGATCCTGCCTCGATAACGGCTTCGCTGCCCAAACGGAGGGGGCGGTTGCCGAAGTTGCCTTCCGAGCACTCCGAAGCGAGCTTCCGCCAATGTCCAATGTGATAGACTCGCCAATCGCCTGAACTGATTCGGGACGACTTACTGCCGCTTTTGCCTGCCGCCGTGACGAAGTTCGCCCCGTGCGGGGTTAATCGGGGTCCACGCCGGCCGAGCTGCCGAGCCTTGACAACAAGAGCGGCGGTTTTCTATCGTTGTGGCAAAGGATTGACCGCAGTCTACCAGCGTTATCGTGGTCCTGCTAAAGAGGAACGTGTGAAGCCGCGAATTTTACTGGTTTTAGTTGTCGCAACGGTGACAGGGACCGGAGCGGCGAGGGCGCAAAGCACAGGCTCACCCCCAGACACACCTCCAATCGATCCGGCCGCCTCGCCCAATTCCGCTATCCTTGGAATCAATGGAGGTGAATTTGGCTCCGTTGAGGTGTACCTGCGCACGGAAGACGGTCCGCTCTTGCCCCGCAGCGTGACGGCTACCATCGACATCGTCCCGGTCGAGGGCGGGACGCCGCTGAGGATCGCGCCCCAAATGGTCGGCGAGGGATGGCTGTTGAACGGCGTGGCCATCGGGAACGACTACAAAGTCCAAGTCAGGGCCAATGGCTACCTTCCCGCAGAAGAACGTGTGCATCTGGCGAACAAGCAGGGAGCGTCGTCCATCGTGACTGTCCTTATGCGCCCGATCAGCCAGGAGCTCCTCTTTCACGCTCCTACCGGCCAATTCGTGCTTGCCCCTAAAGCGGAAAAGGAAATTCAGCACGCGCTCGAGGACCTTCAGTCTGGGAGGTTCGCTTCTGCGCAAAAGCATACCCGCGTCGCCATGCAAGTCTCGCCCGACAATCCCTATGCTCAGTATGTGATGGGTTTGAGCTATCTCATTGCGAACAACATACGGGAAGCGAAGCCGTATCTAGAAAGATCCGTTTCGATCGATCCAAGCCAGCCCTTCGCGTTGAGGGCATTGGGGACCGTGCGTTATCGGTCCGGCGACGACGCGGGTGCAGTGTCGGCTTTGGAGAAGGCTGTTCAGTTGGGCGGGACTTCATGGAAGACCGAATGGCTGCTCGCTCTGTCTTATTTTGGAGAGGGGAAATTTGCCGAGTCGCGTGAACACGCTGAGCAAGCTCTCAGGCTTGGTGGCAGGGAAGCGGGTGAAGCGCGGCTCGTGCTTGGTCAGGCGTTGGCCGGCCTAGGGCAGCGGGAGGCAGCCGCTGAAAAGTTTGATGCTTTTGCCGCGGAGTATCCGAACGATCCCCATGCCAAGGTCGTGGCGGAATGGGCGAAGACCCTGCGCCAGCCTGCGGCACCGGTCCCGGAAAGTGCGAACAGGCCGCTCTCCCTCGGGCCGCCCGTCGAAGTTCCGCCGCGCCCTGACTGGGCGCCTCCCGATGTGGACGCAGTAAAACCGGTTGTCGTCTCTGACACGGTTTGCTCGCTCGCGCAAATCCTCCAAACGGCGGGAAAAACTGCGGAGCAGCTGGTGTCGAATCTTCAGGAATTTACGGCCACAGAAGATTTTCAGGACGTCGAAATCAGGCGCGGCGTGCAGGTGGAAAAACCCTCCCAACACGCTTTTAAGTATCTCGTGTTCATCGAACAGATTTCGTCTCGTTCCTTCGATGTGAAGGAATCTCGCAACGATGGTTCGGCCGAGGTCGAGCTCCCCGTGAGAATCGCGGACACAGGGGTGCCGGCCCTTGCGCTCGCCTTTCATCCAATGGTCCAGCCCGATCTCGATTGGAAGTGCGAGGGCCTCGGCACGTGGAACAATCAGCCCGCCTGGGTCATCCATTTTCAGCAGAAGCCCGAGCAACCGAATGTGCTCGCCCAGTTCAAGGACCCTGTGCACAGCTATGCGCTACCGCTCAAGGGACGAGCATGGGTGTCTGAGCGCAGCGGCCAAGTCCTCCACCTCGAAACGGATTTGTTGCATGAAATCCCGGCCGTCGATCTGAAGCGGGAGCACTATTCGATCGATTACAAAAACGTCTCCTTCCGCGCGCATAACGTCGACCTTTGGCTTCCGGAAAGCGTGGACACCTACATTCAGTACCGCGGCCATTTCCTTCACTATTGCCACCACTTCAGTGACTTCAAACTTTTTTGGGTCGGCGCAAGCCAGAAAATCGGCGCCCCGAAAAATGTCGACCAGCAGCCACAGCAGCAGCCATAACGCGGCCAGTCAGTGCGCAATGCCTCGTCGACAGGCGGGGGAGGGACCGGAGGCTCGGGCGGGATTGCACGCATGGGGCCGACCACGCAATCTAAAGAGATCTGCGCCAAAAGGGTGCACAATGGATCGCACGTGTGGGGGAGCAAGTGGTAGGGTACCGGGAACCCGAGGGTAGTCTTTCCTGGCAAGAGAACCGATGAGGCTCAAATTGTTTTTCGTTGCTGTGACGGTGATGGCCGTGCTAGCCGGGTCATCCGTTGCCTGGGCGCAAGGGGCAACCGCCACAGCGGCGACCAACGCACTCAACCAAGACCTGTATGGCAACGTTCAGGTGTACTTGCGCACAGAGGACGGCGAGCTCCTGCCGAAGAATGTGAGCGCCGCAATCGTCATCGCGCCGGCAGCGGGCGGGAGTCCTTTGCCAATCATGCCCCAGATGCTCGGGGAGGGGTGGTTGTTCAGCGGCCTGGCCATCGGCAACGACTACAAGGTCCAAGTGGTCGCCTCAGGCTATCTCCCGGGAGAGGAGCGTGTGCGCCTGGCCGACACGCCGGGAGCATCCTCGACGGTCATCGTGTTTATGCGCCCCGTAGACCAGGAGCTCGTCTTTCATGCCCCCACCGGCCAATTCCTCCTGGCGCCCAAAGCCCAGAAGGAAATTCAGCACGCCCTAGAAGACCTTCGGTATGGACGGGTCGCTTCCGCGCAGAAACACACGCAGATCGCCATCCAAGTTTCACCAGATAATCCCTACGTGCAATATGTGATGGGTCTGAGCTACTTGCTCACCCATCGTGTCAAGGAAGCCCAGCCCTATCTGGAAAAATCTGTCTCGATTGACCCGCGTCAGCCCCTCGCGCTGACCGCCTTGGGAACGGTGCGCTATCGTCTTGGCGACTATGCCGGTGCCGTACTGGTTTTCACCAAGGCCGTCGAGGCGGACGGAACTTCCTGGAAGGCCGAATGGATGCTTGCGCAGTCCTATCTTCGAGAAAAGAAGTTCGCCGAGGCGCGCGACCACGCCGAGCAAGCTCTCCGGATTGGCCAACGCAAAGCCGATCAGGTGCAGCTTGTGCTCGGCCTGGCTCTGGCCAACCTCGGCGAACGGGACAGGGCGGCCGCGCTGTTCGATACTTTCGCGAAGGAGTTTCCAAACGACGCGAATACGCCGGACGCGGTGAAATGGGCCAAGCTGATGCGCGAGCCTGTCACCACCCTTCCGGGGACGGGAAACTTGACTGCCTCGTTCGAACCGCCCGTGGAGGTACCGCCGCGGCCTGACTGGGCTCCCCCGGACATCGACGCCGCGAAGCCCTTTGTTGTATCCGATGCTGCTTGTCCGCTCCCGCAAATCCTCAAAGTGGCGGGAAAAACCGCGGAGCGGCTTGTATCGAATCTGCAGGAGTTTACGGCCAGGGAAGATTTTCAGGACGTTGAAATTAAGCGCGGCGGGCAGGTCGCGAAGCCATCCGAACACGTTTTCAACTATCTGGTGTTCATCGACCAGATTTCGCCGCAGGCATTCGATGTAAGGGAATCCCGCAACGACGGGTCGGCGGAGGTCGAGCTCCCTGTCGTCATCACGGACACCGGTGTGCCCGCCCTCGCCCTGGCCTTTCACCCCATCATCCAGCCCGATCTCGACTGGAAATGCGAGGGGCTTGGCACATGGGACGATCAGCCCGCTTGGGTCATCCGTTTTGAGCAAAAGCCCGCGCAGCCGAATGTACTCTCCTTGTTCACGAGCCCGTCGCACAACTTACCGCTACCGCTCAAGGGGCGCGCCTGGGTTTTCGAGCGCACCGGTCAGGTTCTTCATCTCGAAACGGACTTGGTCAACGCGATCGGGCCCGTCGATCTCAGGCGGGAGCACCATTCCATCAGCTATAAGGAGGTGTCCTTCCAGGCGCATAACGTCGACCTTTGGCTTCCGGAAAGCGTGGACACCTACTTTCAGTATCGAGGCCATTTCCTGCATTACAACCACCGGTTCAGTAACTTCAAGCTTTTCTGGGTCGGTGCCAGCGAGAAGATTGGCGCCCCCAAGGGCGCGAGCGGCCAGCAGGACGAGCAGCAACCCTAGTCTCGCGACCCTCGAGTTACCGCGCATCTAGACCCGACCGCCAGTGCTCCTCATCCAAAACCCCGCCGTTTCGCGTATTATGAACTGCAGGGATTCTTGGAGGGGTAGGATGCTCTTCAAGCGTGCTCCGGAGTTGACCTACAGGGACGTGACCCCCAAGGGGTTGTACATGGGCCGGCGGAATTTCCTTGCCGGGCTGCTCGTCACGGCCGGTGCCGTCGAGGGATGGAAGAGGCTGCCCGGTGTGTTTGCGGGCCCGTCGACAGGTTCGGTTCCGCAGAAAATTATCAATTTCGTGAAGTGGCCGAGAAGTACCACAGAAGCGGTTACCTCAGAGAATGACGTCACTCATTACAATAATTTCTACGAGTTTGGCACGGAGAAGGGTGATCCGGCGCGCAACGCGGGGAATTTCGTCACGACGCCGTGGACGGTTTCCGTCGAGGGTGAAGTAGAGAAACCCCGCAAGTTCAGCGTGGACGAGCTCATGAGGCTCGCGCCGCTTGAGGAGCGTATCTACCGCCATCGATGCGTCGAGGGATGGTCGATCGTCGTGCCCTGGATCGGATATTCGTTCGGCACGATCGCCAAGCTGGTCGAGCCGAAATCGAGCGCCAAGTTCGTCGCGTTTCAAAGCTATTACGATCCCAGACAAATGCCCTGGGGCAGCTCCTCGGGAATCGAGCTTCCCTACGTCGAAGGACTTCGCCTCGATGAGGCCCTGCATCCCCTGGCCCTGCTTTGCCTGGGCCTGTATGGCGAGACGCTGCCCAATCAAGACGGGGCGCCGGTCCGCATGGTGATCCCATGGAAGTATGGCTTCAAGAGCATCAAGTCGCTCGTAAAGATTCGGTTTGTGAAGAACCAGCCGCCCACGACCTGGAATCTTCAAAACGCCCACGAATACGGGTTCTATTCGAACGTGAATCCCAATGTGGACCATCCCCGCTGGAGCCAGAAGACCGAGCGCCGGTTGGGTGGCGGCTTCTTCGCGCGGCCCATTCCGACACAGATGTTCAATGGTTACAGCGAGGTAGCCAGCCTTTACACGGGCATGGACCTGAGGAAGTACTTTTGATGCGCCGGCGTCTGGCGGCGGTCCTGATGAGCGGGTGGGCGAAAGTTGTCCTCTTCCTGGCCTGTCTTGTTCCCTTGGCCGACCTCCTCTGGCGCGGCTACCACCAGGACCTAAGCCTCAATCCGGTCAACTTCGTCGAGCACGCCACGGGCGATTGGGTCTTGCGCTTCCTGGTGATGACGCTGGCCATCACGCCGCTACGCAAAATTCTGGGTTTGCCCGAACTGATCCGCTTCCGTCGCATGCTCGGGCTATTCGCGTTCTTCTATGTCTGCCTGCACTTTTCGACATGGGTGGGAGTCGACCGCTACTGGGACTCGAGGGCGATGCTCGAGGACATTGGCAAGCGGCCGTTTATCACCGTAGGGTTTACGGGTTTCCTGCTGCTGATTCCGCTGGCCATCACCTCCACAGCAGGCTGGATTCGCCGGCTCGGCGGAAAGCGCTGGCAATTGCTTCACCGCGCCATCTACCTGACGGCGATCTGCGGCGTGATTCACTACTACTGGCTAGTCAAGTCGGATGTGCGCAAGCCGCTCGAGTATGCCTTCCTAGTCGGAGTGCTGCTGGCTTGGAGACTGTGGGCATGGTTCTCGGGCTCGCGCAAAGCGGTCCCCACCCATATTTCGCGGGAACCCGACTCACCGGTCACCGCAGAGACCATGCGGGATGGGCCGGCTTCGAGCGGCCGCACGCATGCTCGGCTCCGATCGCTGCCAGGGCGAGTGGGCGCCGAGGGGCCGGAGGGGAGCCGGCTTCCGCTGAAGGGCCATACCGCGGGATACCCTTTGTAGGATTCATCGAAAGATAGGTGAATCGTGAATCTTGGCTGTGCCGAATTTCCCTTCTCGTGCGTCAAATAAAAGGCCGAGTTGCCGGTGTCGGTGAACCTGACTGAACACGTGGTCGTGGAACTTTTCGCGGCGCTGGTCAGAACAAGGGGGTAGGCCAGATCAGGTGCTCCGTTATGCTCAGTGAATCTACTCTCGAGAACCGAGGAAGAACGATCGATGCCACGCTCTGTGAGACGGGCACGCTGCGTTTTGGCATTTGCTCTCGCTGCCCCAGCGCTCGCCCTTTACCTTGGCGCCTGCAATAACAAGAAGGTTGCGAATTCCGACCCTCAGCCGGCGGTGGGGATCGCGTCAAAGCCGGCGCCCGCAGCGGATCCTCCTCCGGAAGTTTCTGTGGCCGATCCCAACGTCCTGACCTTTCACAATGACAACGGGCGCACGGGCCAGAATCTAAATGAGCGAATCCTTACGCCCGCGAGCGTCAGTTCGGGAGACTTCGGCAAAGTCGCCTTCCTGAGGGTTCAGGGCAAGGTCGATGCCGAGCCGCTGTATGTTTCGAAATTGATGATTGCAGGAAGGAAACACAACGTGGTGTTCGTCTCGACCGAACACGACCTTGTGTATGCGTTCGATGCCGATACGTTCACGCAGCTTTGGCGGGTCTCGCTGCTGCACGCGGAGGAAACGCCGAGCGACAAGCGCGACTGCGAGCAGATCGAACCCGAGATCGGAATTACGTCGACTCCGGTGATTGATTTGAACGCGGGCCGGCACGGCAGAATGTACGTGGTCGCCCTGTCGAAAGATGCCGCCGGCGATTATTTCAATCGCATCCATGCGCTCGACATCACCACCGGCGCCGACGACCTTTCCCCTCAGGTCATCGGCGCAACTGCTCCGGGGAACGGGCCGAACAGCCGCGACGGACGGGTGGCGTTTGACCCCAAACAGTATGAGGACCGGGCCGCCTTGCTACTGGCCAACGGGATCATCTATACCACCTGGGCCTCGCACTGTGACCACGAGCCGTACAACGGGTGGGTGATCGGCATGAGCGCCAGCACGCTGAAGCGCGTGAACTCGCTGTGCCTGACGCCGAACGGCACGGAAGGCTCCATCTGGATGACGGGGAACGGCCCGGCGGTCGACCCAGCCGGCTTCATCTATCTCCTGAACGGCAACGGCTCGTTCGATTCCTCCCTCGATGAGCATGGTTTTCCAACCGAACGGGATTTCGGCAATGCGTTTCTGAAGCTGGAAGGCCGCGTGAATTATCTCGGCGTCTACGACTACTTCACGATGCACAACACGGCCGCTGAAACAAACGGAGATGAGGACCTCGGTTCGGGCGGGGTGCTGCTGCTGCCGGACATGAAGGACGCTTCCGGCCAGGTTCGCCGTCTGGCCATTGGTGCGGGAAAAGATCAGGTAATTTACGTTGTGGACCGCAACGCACTCGGCAAGTTCAATCCGAACAACGATAATGCCATCTACGAGCTGATTCCGAATTCACTTGGCGGCGCGGAGTTTGCTTCGCCGGCCTATTTCAATGGCACGGTTTACTATGGCGCCTATCTCGCGACGATGAAAGCGTTCCCGATTGTGAGTGCGCGGCTGGCCGCCGTGCCCTCCTCGCAGACGGCCGTGCACTTCGATTATCCCGGCACAACGCCGAGCATTTCGGCGAGCGGGAATTCGAACGGCATTGCATGGGCGGTCGAGGAACTGAATAGTGCCGGGATTCTGCACGCCTACGACCCGTCGAACCTCTCGCGAGAGCTCTATAACAGCAGTCAGGCGGGGAGAGGGCGCGTCGAGTTCATGGACAATAAATTCATTACACCTATGATTGCGGGCGGGCGGGTTTTTGTGGGCACGCAGACCGGCGTGGTCGTCTTCGGCCTGCTGCACTGATGGCAGCGTCGGCGGAAACCGGCCGCTTCACTGGCCGAGCGGCTTCAAGGCGAAAACAACCTCGGGCCCAAACGTGCTGGCCTGATCGCTGAGGGGGCCGTACTCCTGCCATTTCGCCCGAACGTTGGCGCATTCCAGGCACACGACTGCGCATGGCCGCGGATGCGGATGGCTGTTCTCATATTTTCCGCTGAGATTGTGTACGGCGGTGTACCACACGGTTCGATGAACGCCGTCCGCGCGGAAGAGCACGAACAACGGGTAATCGAACCAGGAGGGCAGGGTGCTTGTGACCTCCGACATGGCTCTCGGCGTATAGGCATCAATGGCGACGTCTCGGCAGGCCAGGTGTTCGATGTGTCTGGCCGCGGAAATGTACGCGTCGGCAATGTTCTGGTGTTCTTCCGCAAAATAGAGCAGGTTGCGCCCGTGGTAGACCGTTACGAACGAGGGGATCGGCAGGAGCGAACGGAAGCGGTTGGCAAAGGCAAAGGGCAAGGCCCCCAGGAGAAGGAGGGTGGCCACACCAGTCGCCAGGCTGCGTCGAAAATACGATTCGAGAACAGTTCCGATGAGCGGGGCGGCCACAACGAACAGGGCTAACTGGAAGCGCCCACCCCACATTTGCCATCGCAGCAGAGCCGAAAACAGCAGGAAGGAAGAGACAATGCCAAGGGCATACCATCCGAGATTCGCTCGGTCGTGCTTCCAGGCGATCACCCCCATGGCGAGCAAGATCAGGAATGCCGGCAACAAATCTCCGGCGGTCACCTCGTTCAATGAGAACGGGTTCACGCGGAATGTCTCGCGCCAGATCCATCCTGGGTCATCCGGGTTCGTGTGCAACACATGGGTCATGCAAAAACGCAATGCCGCCTCCGCGTGTTGATTCAGATGGTCGCCGCGCAATCCAAAATGCAGCGATGAGTTGCGGAGAAGGTTGGCCAGGGTTCCCGTCAGCGTTACCTGCTCGACCCGATAGTTGAACAAGCCGAAGTGGTCGGGAGTCGGCATTCCAAGTGGGCGGCCATCGAATGCGCAGTTGCGCGCATACTGCGGCACGTTGATGACCAGCAGGGGTAAAGCGAAAGCCAGGGCCAGTTTGAAGCAGCGAAGGCGAGTTTTCGACCGGCCCATGGCCCAACACGCCAGGACTAGAAAAGGCAGGAAGAGATAGGCCGTCCCCTTTGTGGCAAGGGCCAATCCCGCCGCACAGCCGGCCGTGACCGCGAGAAACGTCGACGGTCTCCGATTCCACAGCAGAAGAAAAACTACGGTCGCCGCGGTCCAGAATGACTCGACGTACCCGTTCTTGGGTCCCGACGCTTCCAGTAAACCCTGGGGGATGGCCGCGCATGCCACGGCCGCAAACAGCTGTCCCCTCCTTCCTGCGCCAAGACAACTGGCGATGACCGAGGCAGCCAGGATGGACCCGCACAGGCTAGAGAATTCGACCAGGTTGACGAGCCGGTCGCTGCCCCACAATTCGATCGTATGCATCATCGCGTATTCCGCCCATGGTCCGTAGACCAGCTGGGCATAATTGGGCGTGCTGAAGAAATCGACGCTGTGATCCGACATCCACATGGTCACGCGCGGAAGGTGATAGTCCATGGCGTCCCAGGTCGCCGGAGGTGCCAGGATGGCCGTAAGGCCGACGGCAAACAAGAGGATGCCGATGCCCCCGAGAAGCCATTTCGAGCTGCGATCCTCCTCCTCGTTCGATGGGCCGGCGGTGGCTTCCTGAGCCTCCCCGGCCACAGGCCTGATGCGTCTCGAGTACCCATACAATCCGGCGCAGACCAGGGCCCAGGCGGACGCCATGGGCATAGGAAATATCCACCTCCGCATGCTCAGCAGCTCGGTAATGCCCAGCAGAAAAACGCCCCACCATACGGCCGCGGCCAGCAGACGGACTCGCCATTCCCATCCTTTTTTCGTGAAGATCCGGCACAGAAAATAGAATGCCAGGAGGGGAAACGCGATCAGCATCCGTTCGCCTCATCCATCGTCAGGGTTAGCGGAGGAACAGGCTGAAGGTTAGCACGCCTAACACCACGGCCGTAAACAGGGAATACTTCCAGTTTCTTTGCGCAAACAGGAAGTACAGCATCGAGGCCAGAACGCGCAGGTAGGGCGTGAGCAGGAGGACAGCGATGCCGGCATCGACCAGCGTCTGCGGCCGGAGGCGATCTTGGCCGGCAATCCTGATTTCCGCGAGCAGGAACTCGAACAGGTTCATGCCTTCGATTGGGTAAGCGAGATGGAACGTTCCGGTTCGAAGCCGGTGCCAGAGGAGGCCCACGGCGATCAGGGCCATGCTCAGCGAAACGCCAGAGAGCAGGAGATATCCGACGAGCGCGTCCATCTGCGCGTCGCGCGATGGCGGAGGCACGGTCTGCGTGCGTTCCGGGATTTTGCGATCGTCGGCCACTAATGCCCTCGAATCCCGCGCACAATCATTTCGATCGCGAGGCCAATGAGAACGACCAGGAAGAACTTGCGCACCGACTGATTCGAAAGGCGCACGAGCAGGCGCGTCCCAACAAAGGCGCCCGCGACAACGCCCAAGATGACCGGCGCAGCCAATCCAGGATCGATCAGGCCGTGAACCAAATAGACGCTGGTCCCCGCCAGGGCGGTCACGCCAATGATGAGGTTGCTCGTGGTCGTGGATACTTTGGGGGGCAAGCCCATCACCAGATCATGGATCAGCACCTTCACCGCGCCCGCGCCGATGCCCAACAAGCCAGCAATCACTCCGGCCGCGAACATAAGCGGAGCACCGAGGTAAGCGCGACGAGCCTGGTAGTCGATCGTCCGTCCGACGGAGAGATCGTAATAGCTACCCTCCAGCTCGAGCCATCGGGAGGTGCGGTCCTGCGGTCCGGCCTGCCCGGATTGGTGCTCGGCCGAGACCAAGAGCGCGATCCAGGAGCCCAAGAGAACGCAGCCGAACAGGATGTAGAGCGGCCGGGAGGAGACCGCGAGCGTAATGGCTGCGCCCGTCAAGGCTCCCACAATCGTGAACATCTCGAGAAACATTCCGATTTTGAGGTTCGTGATGTGATCGCGGACGTAGGCCGAGGCGGAGCCGCTCGATGTAGCAATCACGGAAAGGATGCTGACGGCGATGGCGTGCTTGATGTCGACGCCAAGAAGCGTCAAGGCCGGAATCAGGACCACGCCGCCGCCCATTCCGGCCATCGCGCCGATGAATCCCGCGACAATCGAAACGGGGAAAAGCAGATAGAAGGGAACCATCGGTTGACCCCGCGCATGATCCTCTCCGCCGCTGCGCAGCCGGGAGCGCAGCGGGCGCACGGTTGCCCCGCCTTCAGTGTAGCTTGGCCCGCCGTTTCAAGGTAGGGCAACGCTTCCGTGCGGTAGGGTTTCAAAGATTGGGCCGGTTGCTTGCTTCCCTGGGCGGAGCCGGTCACAATGATGGGCCATTCCCCGAGGATCCCGGGCCATCAACCATGATTCAGGAGCGAACCATTGAAACAGAAAAAGCGTAACGGTCTTCCGCTGGCGTTGCTCGTCGTGCTCGCTTGTACGCTAAGCGCCGCGCAAGTGATGTTCACGAGCGGGCGTCACATGGCGCAAGCGGCGGAGACTTCCGCCCGGCCGGGATCCCAGAACGTTTCAGACGATCCGCGGCTCGCGAAGGCCTATCGGTTCGAGCGCGGCGGCTGGATTTACGTTCATTTGGAGGGCGCCCCGTTCGACATCGGCTACCAGCACGGATACCTGTTGGCTCCGGAGATTGCGGACGCATTCGCCGCGGTGAATCTGGAAATGACGCATGAAACGGACCGCGATTGGGACTTCTTCCGCCGCGCTGCGCACGAGATGCTCTGGCATCGCATCGACCCGGAATACCAGGCGGAGCTGAAGGGCATCGTCGCCGGCCTGGAAGCCCAGAAAGTGAAGCTTGATCTCGATGACGTTGTGGCCATGAACGCCTTCATGGAGCTGCCCGACTACTACGTGCCGTGGCTGAACTCGATCACCAAAGCACAAAATGCGCCGAACCTGACCGCTCCCGAAGCGTGCAGCGCCTTTGTGGCCACGGGAAGCTGGACCAAGGACGGCAAAATCGTGATGGCGCACAATAATTGGACTTCGTACGCGGACGGCGAGCGGTGGCGGATCATGTTCGACATTGTGCCGCAGCAGGGTTATCGCATGTTGATGGACGGCTTCCCGGGTGTGATTGTCAGCGATGACGATTTCACAATCAACTCAGCGGGCCTGATGGTCACCGAGACGACCATAACCGATTTTCACGGCTGGGATCCAACGGGAAAGCCGGAATTCGTTCGCGCGCGCAAAGCGATGCAATACGCGAGCTCGATCGACGATTTTGTCAAAATCATGCTGGACGGCAACAACGGGGGCTACGCAAATGATTGGTTGCTGGGCGACCGCAAGACCGGCGAGATTGCGCGGTTCGAAAACGGCTTGAAACATGCCAGAGTTTGGCGATCGAAGGACGGGTACTTCGCGGGCTCGAATTTTCCGAGTGACCCCGAGGTCACCAAAGAGGAGACCACCTTCGACGCGACAAATCTGGCCGCCTCGGCCAACGCCCGCCACGTCCGCTGGGATCAGCTAATGGAGGCGAACAAGGGAAAAATCGACACGACGCTTGCCGAAGCGTTCGAGTCTGACCACTACGACACGTACCTGAAAAAAGACGTGGCCGACCGCCGCACCCTCTGCGGCCACGGCGACGTCCGGAGTCCCGGCGACCCGACCAGTGACCGGACGCCCTACTCGCCGAGCGGCGCGGTGGAGGGGAAAGTCACCGACAGTGACATGGCCGCGGCCATGTCACTGATTGCCCGCGCCGGACATCCCTGCGGCTCGGATTTCGACGCGGCCCAGTTTCTAGCCGAGCATCACGAATACTCCTGGCAGGCGCCCATCCTGCGCGACATGGACGCCGGACCGTGGACTCAATTCCGGTCCGGCGAGCCTGCCGCGCGGTAACCCGGTCATTCATTTGCCGCCTTGGTTGGCAACCTCAAGATTGTCCGTCACGCTGAACACGCTGGGAACGGTCTTGGCGCGAAGTTCAATCAGGTTCTTATCGGACTGGCTGTCGACGACGCCGTAGAGGGTCACATGGCCCATGTCCACGACGATGTGCACGGGTGGTAAGGCACCCATGGCATACCTCCATAGGTCCGCGTACCCATAGATTGCGCGGTATTCGGCGCGTCGAATTTGCGCATCCATCGGGGAAGGCGGCAACACCTCGATGTTATTGACCACCTTGGTTACGCCTTCGATGTGCTTCACGACGTTTGCGGCATCCGGTTTCAAGGAAGGGTCCACGACCTGCCCCAACAGCGTAACGGCGGTTCCGTCCACCTTGTATTCGAGGTTATCGAATAGGGTGAGATAGGGCAGCATGACGAGCTGGTGTCGCACCTCTCGGGTCAGCCAGGCCTCGTAATTCGCCTGGTCGCGGGGCGCCTGGTTGCCCCGAGCCGCGGCCCTTGCGCTCGCCTCCGAGGCCCAGGCCATCCCCAGCGTCAGGGCGAGAACGAGAAAAGCACGGGAAATCGAACGGATGAAGCGTGACATTGTGCACCACCTTTCTCAAATCGGCTCTACCCGCCACGACCATTAGACGCGGACGCGCAAGACGGCGTTCCAGGTTGGAAGCGGCGAGCCTTCGAGCAAATCCTGTATTTGTTCCCAAGGAGACGAGCTTACGGGCATCTCTGGCCGCTCCCCTGCCGTCGGGGCTATCGGATTGGACGCAATCGGCACGAGCACTGTGGAAATCGCCTATCCTCAATGCTATATAAACAAATAGACTTCCTAACTTCTCGGGTGTCGACCGGTGGCAGAAGGCTGCTCGGCAAAGGGTTGCAAGGCCGTGGTTCCAGCGGGACTCGCTGCAGAGCGCTTGTGTATCCTTCATTTCACGCTTTTTGTCGAGCAGGAATGCGCGGATATGCGGCGCGAGTCCAACCTCGGGAAAATCAGCCACGAACGACAGCAGGAAATGATGAGGAAGGTCGCCGATCGAGGTTCAGCGCTCGTGAACGTGGCGACCAGCGGGTTCTCGATGTCGGATGAGATCAAGGCCCGGGTTCTGAGCACGCTGCTCACGTTGATGACGTGCCGCGAAAACATGGATCGGGCGGCCATGCGCCAATCCGCCCTGCGCCGTTTCGTCGGATGAAATTCCCTTCGAATTGGGGGCCGTGCCTAGGAACCGATGTAGCGGGCGTAGAGTGATCGGGCCACGGCAGGATCCCTCGTGCCTTTGATGATGGCGCGGCCGTCTCGGAACACGGTCATTTCGAAGGGCGAGACGCGAAAGCGCAGGAGAAACTCGTTTGTGCGGATTTCTCCATCCGAAATGACGCCGAGCCTGCGCCGGAGTTCGTCGAGGTCGAGTTTGCGCCGCCGCTCGTGAATCTGCACCGAATCGCGGCCGCACAGGGTGACGTGCGGCTGCGCCTGCCCTTCCAAATAGCGGAGTTCCCGGCGCACACATGCCCGGCAATCCGGATTGCGTGCGGCCCGGATGGATTGGAAGCGGCCACTCCAGATGTCGCAGGAAACCAGGCGGTCGTCGAGCGCTTGATGATTCTTGCTGAGAAGCTTGATGGCTTCCCCGGCTTCGAGCGAGGCAATCAGGCCTACGATGGGGCCGAGCACGCCGACCGTATCGCAAGTCGCATCGGCGCCCGGCGTCGAGCGAGCGTTTTCGCCCTCGAGCAGGCAGGCCAGGCAGGCGGTTTGGCCGGGACGGATGGCCATGGTCACTCCGTAACTGCCCACGGCAGCGGCGTAAATCCACGGCACGCCCAGCCCAACGGCAGCGTCATTGAGCAGAAAGCGAGTTTCGAAATTATCGGTGCCGTCCAGAATGAGCGCGAATCCGGAAAGTAGTTCGCGCGCATTCTGCGGGCTAAGGTCGCCGATGATCGCTTCGATTTGAACGTCGGAATTGAAGGCCCGCAAGTGCCGCTCGGCCGCAACCGCTTTGGGCAGCGCGTCGCGGGCGTCCGATTCGGTGAAGATCGTCTGGCGCTGAAGATTGGAAGGCTCGACGAAGTCGCGGTCGATGATTCGAAGTTGCCCTAGGCCGGCCCGAACGAGCAGGTTGGCGGCCACGGTGCCCAAAGCACCGCACCCCACCAGGACCGCGTTTGAAGCGAGCAGCTCCTCCTGGCCTGCTCGGCCCAGATTCTCGAATGCAATTTGTCGCGAATACTTTTCGAATTGGTGGCGGTTCACGGGCCCGTCCGCGGCCGGCGTTTTCTCCCGGTCGACGTACGCATCCTGAAACCTGATCATAGCGCCTTTTCGCGGGAAGCAACGCACCGTGCTAACCTTCTCGTCTTACATTGTTGGGCGAATGAGAATCCGAGGAAAGATGAGGCGGTGGAATCTTTGCGCATCGACGCCGACGGCGCTCCTGGTTTCCCTCTGTGTATTGATCCTCGTAGCGGAGGGAAGCGCGGGTGCCCGCCCGGGTCCCGCGGATGTCTCAATTGAAGGCCAGCGCGTGACCGCAATCCGCATTACCGATGAGGCAGGGCGGCTAGTGAGCATTCCGCTGCCGCCGCTCCCGCTCGCCGTGGGAAAGCCATTCGATTTCGCCGTAGAGAGAGACGCCCTGCGGCAGCTCTATCGCTGGGGCGATTATTCGGATATCCGAGTAACCGAGACACCCGAAGCGGGCGGAGTGCGGATCGACTTCGTGGTTCGGCAGAATTACTACAACAGTGTCGTCCGCATCGAGGGGCTCAAGTCGCCGCCGACTGACTCGGCGGCGCTGGCCGCGATGCGACTCAGCCTGGGGCAGCCCTACCGGGAGAGCTCGCTGCTGGAAGGGGTGCGACGGCTTGAGGACACCTTGCGCGCCGACGGCCTGTACCTCGCGAACATCAAATGGACGCTCGGTCCGCACAGCGACACGCGCGAGATGGACGTGACGGTGACCGTCGCTCCGGGTCCGCGCGCCCGCATCGGCGAGATTACCGTCGAGGACCACACGCCGTACACCCAGCATCAGCTTCTTCGACGGGCCAAGATCAAGCCCAAGCAGGAACTGACCTCCGCGCGCACTTCGCGGTCGTCACAGCGGCTCAAAGACTACCTGGTGAGCCAGGGATATCTCGGTGCCACGGTCGTGGCCACGCCCGGCCCCTACGATCCGCAGACGAATCGAGTGCCCCTCGTGTTCGCGGTGACCACCGGCCCTCGGGTGCGCGTCGAGCTTACCGGGGCGCACTTGCGCAAAGGGCAGCTGCGCAGTCTCTTGCCGATTTACGCCGAAGGCGGCGTTGATGAGGACCTTCTGCAAGAGGGGCGGCGCAACATCCGCGATTATTTTCAGCGCCAGGGGTACTTTGACGCGGACGTGCAGTATCAGACCGAGGACGCGGCCGGCAATGTGCGCGTGATCGTCTACAAGGTCTCGCGCGGCGACCGCTTCAAGCTGGCCGGAATCGGCTTCACGGGAAACAAGTACTTCAGCACGAGTCTGCTGGCTGGCCGGCTGCAGCTTCAGCCCTCCGCGTTCGCATCGAGCGGCCGGTTCAGTCAGCAGCTGGTTCGTTCCGACGCGGATTCGATTCGCGATCTCTACGTGGCGAACGGGTTTCTCAACGCGCAGGTCACACCGGCCGTCGACGATAACTACGCGGGGAAAAAGGGACATCTGTTCGTGACATTTCACATTACCGAAGGCGCTCAGACGCGCGTGGCCTCGCTCGGGATCGAGGGGAACCGCGCCATCTCGACGGACACTTTGATGGCCGTCATCGGATCGACCAAGGGCCAGCCGTACTCGACGCAGGACGTGGCCAGCGACCGCAACAACATCCTGGCCCTGTATTACAACGAGGGATTCCCGAAGGCGCGGTTCCAGGAGCAGGTGCTGCCGGTCGCCCCAGCGGGAGGCCAGAATCCGGCGGCCAAACCCGCAGGCGACTTCGTGAGTCTGGTGTATCACATCCAGGAAGGGCCGAAAATCGAAGTCGCGCGTGTGCTGCTGACCGGCTATCAATACACCCGGCCGGGCATCATTCGCCGGGAGGTGGAGATTCGCCCGGGCGGGCCCCTGCGCGAGGGAGATGTGGTCGAAACGCAGCGCCGGCTGTACAACCTTGGCATATTCACTCGCGTGCAGATCGCGCCGCAAAACCCCGATGGCACCGACCCGCTGAAGACGATGGTGATCGATGCCGAGGAAGGGGGACGCTACACAATCGGCTACGGCGCAGGGTTCGAGGTTCAAGAGATCGGGGCCAGTTGCGGCTCCACCACGGTCAGCGAGAACCAGGTCATCACCACCTGCAACCCGAACGCCAGGAAGATCGCGGCCAGTCCGCGGGGCATCTTCGAGATTTCGCGCGCGAACATGTTCGGCCGGGCACAAACGCTCTCCTTCAAGGTGCGCGCCAGCACTCTCGAATACCGAGCCGCGCTCACCTACACGGCAAATAATTTTCTGACCAACAGAACTCTGAGCCTCCAACTCACCGGATACGCCGAGAAATCACAGGATGTGGCGACCTTCACCTCCACCCGTTACGAAGGCGCGTTGCAGTTGGTCCAGAAACTTTCGCCCTGGAGTTCGTTCCTGTACCGGTATTTTTACCGGCGCGTCGAAGCCTCCAACCTGAACCAGACCATCAACCCAGCGGAAATTCCTCTGCTGAGCCAACCGACGCTCGTATCGGGCGTGGGCATCACCTACGCCCGCGACCGCCGCGATAATCCCGCCGATGCCAAGCAAGGCACGTTCAATACGGCGGACGCAAGCGTGGCCTCGACCTCGCTCGGTTCGAGCGCCAGCTTTTTCCGCGGCTTCTTTCAGAACTCCTCGTTCACCTCGTTCGCGCGCGTTTTTGTGTTCGCCCGGTCCGTGCGGTTTGGGATCGAGGAGCCGTTGGCCAACACGGTCGAGGACAACGAGGTGTTCAATCCGGCGCAATGCACGACGACCGAAACGGCCCCCACCGAGCAGATCATTCCCTTGCCCGAACGGTTCTTCGCCGGAGGCGGTACATCCCTGCGCGGCTTTGCCTTGAACGAGGCAGGGCCGCGCGACGCGTGCTCGGGCTTCCCCGTCGGCGGGCTAGCCCTTTTGGCCTTCAACCAGGAGATTCGATTTCCCATGAGACTGCCCTGGATCGGGAACCGTTTGGGTGGCACGCTGTTCTACGACGGGGGCAACGTCTACACAGACGTGGGTCACATCAATTTCAACTGGCGGTCGCCCTCTCTGACCCAGTTGAACTACTTTTCGCAGACCCCGGGCTTCGGCTTGCGCTATCCGACCCCGATCGGCCCCGTTCGCGTCGACTTTGCCTATCAACTGAATCCCGCGCTCTATCAATACTACAATTCGTCGGTTCAGCAGTTTCAGAATCTCCGCCTACCTCATTTTCAGTTTTCATTCAACATCGGACCGGTGTTCTGATGCTGCGTCCCAATCTGATTCTTGTTTTGGCGATGGCGGCCGCCGCGAGCGGCGGTGCCCCGCGCACGGCGAGGGCGCAAAGTCAGCCGCTGGTTAAATCGTCGGGCGCGCCAGTTCCAGAAGGGCCGCGCACGATCGACGGGATCGCTGCGCGCGTCGAAGACGACGTCATCACGGAGAGCGAAGTCAGTGAACTCTCGGCGTTTCAGCAGCTTGTCGACGGGGAAGGAAGATCGCGCGAGGAAGTGATTCGTGAACTGGCCGATCAATGGGTCGTGCGACAGGAAGCAGCAGCAACGAGCTACCGCCAGCCGTCGGACGAGGAGGTCGACCGCGCCTATGACCAGCTCGTCCGTCAGTTTCATTCCCGGGCCGAGTTCGAGAGCCGCATCGCTGCTGTGGGGCTGAGCGAGGCAGCCGTCCGGCGTCTGCTCGGGGAGCAGCTCTATCTCTCGCGCTTTCTCGACTACCGCTTTCGCCCCGCCGCACAAATCGACCAGAGCCAGATCGAGACCTACTATCAGGAAGAATTCACTCCCCAACTAAAGGCACGCGGAGAAACCATTCCTCCCCTGGAAGAAGTGGAGGACACAATTCGAGAGGTGCTCGTCCAGCGGGCGATCGACCAACGAGCCACAAAATGGCTCGATGAGACGCGCGACCGGTTGAGAATCGACATCCTTCCCGAGGGGGCGGGCCCGTGAGCCTCCGTCTCGGTTGGAAACACGGGACCGCCCTGCTGTTCCTGCTGATCGCGGCCGGGGCCGCCGCCGTCTACTTTGTGCTGAGCCGTGGAATTGCCGAGCGCTATGTGCGGCAGGCGATCGAGCACGGCATCGAGCGGCGCACGGGCGCCCGCGTCGAAATGAAAAGGTTCCGTCTCGAGCCCTGGCGCCTGCGGATCGAGATCGATGGGCTGACCCTGCACGGACGGGAGGGCCCGGACTCACCACCGCTGTTTCACGCCGATCACGTCGTCGCGGGCATTCGCATCGTTTCCTTTTTCAGTCGAAAATACGCGCTGGACCAGCTGGTTGTCGACCGGCCTGAGCTGGCCATCGCCGTCGACAAGCAGGGCCAGAGCAACTTGCCGGCCGCCCAGCTCGAGTCCAACCGTCGCCCCTGGCGGCAAACGCTCTTTGGGCTAGAGATCGCGCGGCTTGAGTTGCGCAACGGCCGTGCGGATATCGGGAACCTCCGCACTCCGCTCGCCATCTTGGGGAATGATTTTCACTTCGCGCTCCATTACACCGCCCCCTCGCCCGGCGCCGAAGCCTATCTGGGCAGCTTCGATTTCCACGATGTGTTCATCGCCGCAGGTCACGACCTGCCGTTCGCGTTCAATCTCTCGGGAAGATTCACCCTGCACCGCGATTCCTTCGAGCTCGATCAACTGACCTTGAATCTGCCGAATTCGGAATTGAATTTACGCGCTGAACTTCCGAGCTTCTCCCGGCCCGACTGGCACCTGCGCTACCGCGGCAGGCTGTCGCTCGATGACGTGCGCACGATTCTTCGCGCCCCGACGACGCCCCGGGGGACCACGGAGTTCTCCGGCCAGGCGCACTACGCGGCCGGCCGATGGACAGCCAGCGGCCACTACGACGCGCACGACATCGGCATGTCCTACCAGTGGTTTCACGCGAGCGGGCTCGAGACCTGGGGAAACTACGAAGTGGCGAACGGAAAGCTTGTGGTCCGGAATTTGCGCGTCAGCGCATTTGACGGCTCCATCGAGGGGCGGCTGGATATGGATTTCTCCGACCTCACCTTCCGCACCGAGACGCGGATTCGCGGGGCGAATCTGGGACGCGTTTTTGCCGCGCTCGAAAACTCCAGCTTCCCCGTCCACGCCCTGCACTGGGACGGCCTGGTTGACGCAGACTCGGTGAACACCTGGCAGAAGAATTTCAAGCATTTCCGCACCCGGGGCGAAACGCGATGGTCCCCGCGGCAGGCCCTCGCGCAGGGAATGATTCCCGTATCGGCCACTATAGATTACGAATACTCAACCGACGGGCGAGCCGTCCAGATCTCGCCGGGCGCGGAGATCTCCATGCCCCAGACGCAGCTGGCCTTCCACGGCCCGCTGGGAGCCGCCGATTCGGCCCTCGAGGTGGAATTTCATACCAATCGTCTGGCCGACTGGGATGACTTTATTAACATTTTGCGCGGCCAGGATGCCGAGCCAGTTCCGGTCACGGGCCGGGCGGACTGGCGCGGGCGCATTCTGGGCCCGCTGGACGGCCCAACATTTGCTGGTCACCTTACCGGCACGAGCACCCGATACGGCCATTTGTATTGGGACGCCATCACGGCCGACATGGAGTATTCGCCGGATCTGTTTCGCCTCACGAATGCGATCGTCCGCTATGGGCGTACCTCGGCAACCATGGACCTCCGGCTCGAGCTTGACGGTGACTGGGGCTTTCTGCCACGAAGTGAATGGTCGCTCAGAGCGCGTCTGGACCATGCCTCGACCCGCGATGTGCAGGAAATTCTGCAAACGAAGTATCCCGTCTCGGGCTTGCTGACGGGCGATTTCCGTGGAAGCGGCACGCGCCAGGCTCCCGCACTCGATGGGAAATTCGTGCTGGAGGGTATCGAGGTAAAAGGCATTCCGTTCGATGCCCTGACGGGCACCTTCCATCTGGGGCCGGACCAGGTGCGCTTGGCGAATGCGGAATTGCGCCGGGGATCGAGCCGCGTGAGAGGAAATATTGCGCTGCACCCGCGCGAGTTGACCGCGGAATTCAATCTCGCCGGCGCCGGCATCGCCCTCGCGGGGATTCGCGAGCTGCAGAGCGCGTCCATCCCCATTGGCGGGCAACTGAATTTCACCCTACATGGAGCCGGGCCGCTGCTGGCCCCCGTCGCGCAAGGCAACCTCGAGGTGAGCGATCTCCGGCTGGGGACGGAGAACGAAGGTAATTTTCGCGCAGCGCTTTCCTCCGACGGGCATAAAGCCATGCTCTCGATCAAGTCGGAGGCCTCGGAACGGTCGGTGGAGGGCGGGCTGGAGATGGGCTTTGGCGATGATCAACCGATATCGGGCCAGCTGTCCCTCCTCCGATTCGATTTGGATCCCTTCATCGTGGCCGGCCTGCACCTGAGCCACATCACCAGCCGCAGCAGCGCCGACGGGAAGTTCACCATTTCCGGCTCCCTTCGACAGCCGGATTCGATCGAGGTGACGGCCGATATCTCGCGTATCTCGTTCGACTACGAATTCGTGCACTTGACGAACGATCAGGACATTCGCCTCACCTACCGCCGCAATGAAGTGCGCATCGATCAGGCTCACTTGCATGGACCCGATACGAACGTTCAGGTGAGCGGCTCAGCGCGATTTGACCGTGACCGTCCGTTGCGCCTTGCCGTGCATGGTCAGCTCGATCTTCGCCTGCTAGCGGGACTCCTGCCTGGTTTTGATTTCGTCGGCCAGGCGGACGCCAACGTTTCGATTGGGGGGAACATGTCCCGACCTCGCATCACGGGACGTGCCACCATTCACAATGCCTCCGCGAGTTATGCCGATTTTCCCGTGGGGCTGAGCAAAATCAACGGCGACTTCGTTTTCGACCAAAGTCGATTTCTCTTCGATCGCGTGACGGCCGAATCAGGCGGCGGCGAGCTTACCCTCAGCGGGAACGTCGTCTATGGCGAAGGACCGCTGCGCTATGAGGTGACCGCTCGAACCACGCTCATGCGCATCCGTTACCCGAGCGGATTGAGTTGGTTGGCCGGCGGTACGCTTCAATTGTCAGGATCGAGCAGCGCTTCGATTCTTAGCGGGAGCGTACAGCTCGAGCGGTTGCTGTTCTCGCAGGGCGTAGATGTGGCCTCGTTCTTCTCGACCGCTTCGGAGACCACCAACGGGCCGCCTTCGAGCTCCCTGTTCCTGCGCAATCTGTCGTTCGATATCGAGGGCCGCACGGCCGCAGGCGCGCAGATCCAGTGGACCAGCGCGCAGATCGGAATCGACGGCGACGTCCGCCTGCGCGGGACCTGGGACCGGCCAATCCTGCTCGGCAACATTCACTTGCTGGGCGGACAAATGGCGTTTCGCGGAAATAAGTTCGATCTGACGCGCGGCGACATCAATTTCTCCAACCCGTTTCGCCTGGATCCGGTGCTGAACGTCGAGGCCACCGCGAACATCAGCCAATACCAGGTGACCATCAATTTTTCGGGCCCGGCCAGCCGCCTCTCCATGACCTATCGCTCCGACCCTCCGCTGCCCGATAGCGACATCATTGCCCTTCTCGCGCTCGGCAGTCCCGGTGAAGAAGCCGGCTTGCGCTCGCAATCGGCGAGCTCGCAGAACTACGGTGCAACGGCTCTGCTTTCCGAAGCGATTTCGAGCGGTATCGGCGGGCGCATCGAGCACCTGTTCGGCATCAGTCAGTTCCGCGTCGACCCGTTCGTCGCAGGAACGGCGACCGAATCGAACGCCGCCGCCCGCGTCACGATCCAGGAGCAGGTGGCGCCCGACCTTACCATTACCTATTCGACCAACGCGGCCACAACCAACCAGTATCAGTTGATCCAGGTGCAATACGACGTCAGCCGCGGACTGTCCGTTGAGTTCCTGCGCGACATCAATGGCACCTACGGCTTCGACCTCAAGTGGGTCAAGCACCTCAAGTAGGGCCGCTCGGAGCCGATCCCCCGCGCAGGTCGGCCGACGAAAGACCGCCTCATCTGACCTTGCGGAAATGTCGGCGTTGCCCTGCGACGGCGCGGGTCGGCCTCAGCCAGTTTGAGCGCCCGTGCAGGCTAAAAATGGCACGATTTGGCCCCGCGCTTCTCGAGATATTGCTGGTGATAATCCTCGGCGCGATGAAATTCCGGGGCCGGCTTGATTTCCGTCACGATTGGCCGCGGGAACCTTCCCGATTTTTCCGCGGCAGCCTTCGATGCGCGCGCCGCCACTTCCTGCGCGGCATCGTGAAAAAATATGGCCGAACGATATTGGGTGCCGACGTCCGGCCCTTGCCGGTTCAAGGTCGTGGGATCGTGCACCTGCCAGAAGAGATCGAGCAGTTGCTGGTAGGAAACCTGCTGCGGATCGAATTCCACCTCAACCGCTTCGGCGTGGCCTGTCCGATCGGTGCAAACGTCCTTGTAGGTCGGATTCTCTGTAGTTCCACCAATGTATCCTACCGTCGTTCCCGTGACGCCCTGCACCTGCCGAAACGCCTCCTCCACGCCCCAAAAGCATCCCGCCGCAAACGTCGCCTTGGCCATTCGTAAAACCCCCTGGGCTTCCCCACCCCCACCATGATCTTGCCACATCAAAACTGCGCGGTCGAGTCCGCGCCAACGGGGCGCAGGAGCCATTCCGCGTCGGTTGATGAGAAGGGCCCCTACCCCGGCGACTCGACGCCCGAGGCAGCCTGGGGCCCACGCTCGGGGCCAGCAGATGGCTGGCGGGAGTGGGCGAGGATTTTCTCCAGCATCTCGGGGATTTCGAAGACGGCCCGATTCTCCATTGCGGCGGCATTGGCCCGGTACCGGGCGAGCGTGCGAGACTCAATCATCTGTGCCGCGGCCGTATCGATGGCCTTGAAATCGCGCAACACGATACCCACCTGCTTTTCGAGCACCCATTCACAGTTGTAGCGCTCCTGCGGCAATGTCCAAGCATTCGATTCGACAATCACGGGCAGACGCATGGCGAGGGCTTCGCTGATGCTCCCCGGGCCCGGTTTGCCAATCAGGAAATCTGCCAGCTGCATGTAGCCGTGGACGTTCGTCGTAAACCCTTCGACGAATCGTGGCATGCGCGACCTGCGCTCCCGCAAGCGGCGGGCAAGCTTTTCATTCTTCCCGCAGATGAAGATCAATTGCAGCGCGAGCGGCGCGCGATCCAGCCGTTCGGCGATTTCCAGCATCACCTTCGACCCGTGCCCACCGAACAGGACAAGCCCAGTCGGCAGATCCGCCCGCAAGCCCAGCTCCTCGCGTTTGCTCGCGCGATCCTCTACGGCCGGGCCGTAAAACTTCGGATTCAAAATCATGCCCGAGGCACGCAGGACCTCCCCTTCGCCGTGTCCAAGCAAATGGGCCTGCCTCACCGCACGGTCCGACCCGCAGATCACGTATTGCGGCTGCCGCTCGATCCAGAAGTGGGGAGGAAAATCCGCGATGTCGGTCAGCACGGTAACAAACGGACGGCGGGGACATGCTCGGCGAAGGCTTTCGCCCAGCGCGCGATTGAAGTGCGGGATAAAGGACACCACCATGTCCGGCTGCGTTTCTCCCCAGTGCCTCTCGAGCAGCCCGATCGTCCGACGGTGATAGAGGCGAACCGTGAATTGGAGCATGCGCAGAAGCTGTTCGCTGCCGAAGGTCCATCCGTTGCGCAGCATCGAGTTGTAGAAGTCTTCGATCCTGAGCCCGGTGCATTTTTTCAGGATGTCCAGCTCATCGAGCACTTCCTGAAGGTTGGTAAGTCGCACAAGCCATGGTCTTTGCTGCATCCGGGCGACCGCCTCGAGCGCGGTGGCCGCGGCGCGATGCCCGCCGCCGGCATCGAAGAAGCAGAACTCGATTCGTTGCATGTTCGGCGATTCTGGCATGGCGGCTGCCCTTTGCCCCTACAGGAAGGTTAAAAGTCCGGCTTTGTGTCGAAAGAGTTAAACCTTTGATTTTTCAGAGCTTTAGCGCTCCTCTCACACTGTTGTAATATTGGTCTCGTACATTTGTAGTTGTGAAGTGCGACATGCACGTCCACAGTTACTTCTCTGGAGCCTGTACAACCCCCTTTGCGCGCAGGTTTTGCCGCGAAAGTTACAACGATCCAAGGCAGGTATACTCCTGGCTTCAAAGCCGCGGGATGACTTTGTTCACGCTGACCGATCACGATTCGATCGACGGCGCGGAGAAACTGCGCGGACTCCCCGGCTATTTCCTGAGCGAGGAGCTGACCTGTCAGATGCCCAGCGGCACGGAAGTCCACATCGGCGCCTACGACTTCCATGAGCGTCAACACGCTCAGCTCCAGCGGCGCCGAAGCGATCTCGTGGCCCTGCTCATGTACCTGACCGAGCGCCGCATCTTCTTCAGCATCAATCACGTCTTCTCGAGCCTTACGGGAGCCCGCGACCGCGAGGATTTCGCCTGGTTCCGGGAATACTTCCCCGCCATCGAAACGCGCAACAGCCAGATGTTGGAAACGGCCAATCGAAGCGCGGCCAGGCTGGCGAAGGAGTGGGACAAAATTGGCATCGGCGGCAGCGACGCGCACGCCATGCCGTCCCTGGGAACGGCCTACACGGAGGTTCCCGGTGCGCGCGATAAAGGTGAGTTTTTCGCGGGCCTTCGCCGCGGCTTGGGTCGCGTTCACGGCGAATCCGGCGGGTTTCAGAAACTGACGCGGGACGTGTTTCTGATCGCCTTCGAAATGATGCGCGAAAAAGCCTGGACCATGGCCTTAGCGCCCCTGGGCCTGCTGATTCCCGCCATCACGTTCCGTACGCAGATCGACGAATACTTCTTTAGCCGGAAATGGTCGCGCGAGATCCTCGGAGAACCGGAATCTCCTCAGCGCCCGCGCCGGATGTCGTTTCCCTACATTGCTCCGCAACCCGCGCGGCAAGTGGCCATGGGAGGGTCGGCATGACGGTCCGCAAAGCGGTGTGGAGCCAGATCGAGTCGAACGATCATCGCCTGATGCGCCGCCTCCATCGCTGGCGAGCGCCGCGCTGGTTCCGCATCCTGATGATCTTGTCCACGCGCAGCGGTGACGGCTGGTTGTGGTACGCGCTGGGAATCATTCTATATTTTTACGGCGGAGCGCATCGCTTTCTGGCCATTGGTGCCGCCGGATCGGCGGCCGTGGCGGGAATTGTCCTGTTTCGCCTGCTCAAGAGGACCAGCCGGCGCAGCCGTCCATGCGAAATCGAGCCGCACTGCTGGTCGTCGATTCTTCCGCCGGACCGATATTCGTTCCCCTCGGGCCATTCGATTACCGCGTTTTCAGTGGCCGTTACCGTCGGCTGCTTCTACCCGCAGCTCTTCGCGCCTTTGTTGACCGCCGCGTTTCTGATCGCCGCGTCGCGGATCATTCTGGGCATGCACTTCCTGAGCGACGTGGTCGTCGGTTCCGCGATCGGCATGGCGCTTGGGACCGCGGCGTTCTACATTTTCGCGCTGCTCTAGCGCTCCTTTCGCCGTACGATAATCGGAATGGCGCAGCGGGTTTACCTCGCGCTCGGCTCGAATCTGGGGGGGCGTGCCGATAACATGGCACGCGCCCTGGACGCCCTCGGCAACCAAGGCGTTCGCGTGACGCGCCGCTCGTCCCTCTATGAAACTGAGCCGGTGGAAGTTGTGGAGCAGCCTTGGTTCGTGAATCGAGTCGTCGAAGCCGAGACCGACCTGGCCCCCCAAGAACTGATAGCCCTGGCCCTTGACATTGAACGACGGCTCGGGCGTGAACGCAGGATTCCCAAGGGGCCACGCTTGATCGACATCGATATCCTGCTCTATGGAGACCGATTGATTCGCTCGCCAGGTCTAGAAATCCCGCACCCCAGAATGGCGGCGCGTCGATTCGTTCTTGTCCCGCTGGCTGAACTTGCGCCGGATCTGCTCCATCCGGTCCTGAAGAAAACGGTGAGTGAACTGCTGGCTGATCTGTCCGACCCGAGCCTAGTGCGCCGGATCGGGTAGGAGCGCAAGGTCCCGGGGACCTTGCCCGGCTGATGGCCGGTGTTCCGGTGTGCGACTTTCCGAGCCGCCCCATCCGCTAATAGGCCCGTGCGAAAATGGCACGCTCGCTCGAAGGGCGGTCGCAGTAAACGCAGGGGCCCGCCTCTTGAGCGCGCAAAGCGCCCCCCAGGGTTTGGTCGAGAGGAATGCAGCGCATGGTCGCCTTCGTTTCCTCCTTGATCTTCCCTTCGCACTCGCCCGAGCCGCACCACCAGGAGTACGCAAATCCCTTCTCGACGGCCCGCTTGAATTCTTCGTAGCTCGAAGGCTCGGCGGTATTCGAGTTACGAAAAGCGAGAGCGCGCGCGAAGAGCGCCTGCTGGATTTCATCGAGCACCGCGCTCGCGGCCGAGGCGATGCCTTGCTGCGACACGAATGACTTGCCTTCCCTGCCGGGCCGATCGCGCCGGGCGAGCACGACTGAGCCTTTCGCCACGTCTTTGGGGCCCAGTTCAATGCGCAGCGGCACGCCGCGCATCTCCCAATCATTGAACTTGAAGCCGGGGCTGAGGCCCTCTCGCCCGTCCATCTTGACGCGAAGGCCGGCGCCGACGAGTTCGTTGCGCAGCTTATGCGCGGCTTCGAGTACGGTCGCGCGCTCCTGATCACTCTTGAAAATCGGGACGATCACAACCTGGAAGGGCGCAAGCCGAGGCGGCAAGATCAGGCCCTGATCGTCGCCATGGACCATGATGATGGCGCCGACGAAGCGGGTGGAAAGTCCCCAGGAAGTGGTCCAGCAGTGCTGCAGGTTCCCGTTCTTGTCGAGATACCGAATCTCGAAGGCTTTCGCAAAATTCTGGCCCAGATTGTGCGAGGTTCCGGCCTGCAGCGCTTTGCCGTCGCCCATGATCGCTTCAATTGCGTAAGTCTGGTCGGCTCCCGCGAACCGCTCGGCCGCCGACTTGCGTCCCGGAATCACCGGGACGGCCGCGTCGCGCACGGCAAAATCCGTGTACACGTCGAGCATTTGCCGGGTTTCCGTTTCGGCTTCCTCGGCCGTGGCGTGGGCGGTGTGCCCTTCCTGCCAGAAGAACTCGAGCGTGCGCAGAAACAGCTTCGTGCGCAGCTCCCAACGGACGACGCTGTTCCACTGATTGATGAGCACCGGCAAGTCGCGATAGGACTGAATCCATTTCGCATAGGCGTGGCCGATGATGGTTTCCGAGGTCGGCCGAATCACCAGGGGTTCTTCGAGCTCGACCCCGCCGCCATGGGTCACGATGGCGAGTTCAGGCGAAAATCCGGCTACGTGCGATTTTTCCTTTTCGATGAAGCTGCGTGGAATCAGCAGTGGAAACGCCGCGTTGACATGGCCCGTCTCCTTGAAGCGGCGATCGAGGCCGGCCGTGATGTTTTCCCAAAGCGCCCAACCGTACGGGCGCACGATCATACAGCCGCGCACGGGGGCGTAATCGGCAAGTTCGGCGCGGAGTACGACCTGGTTGTACCACTCGGAGAAATCCTCGCTGCGCGTGGGCAGCTTCAGGTCACCCATTTCACTCCTTTGGCAAACGATTTAGGTTAGGGAACCGGCGAATTGAAGTCAATCGCGCGATGGGCATGTCGGGCGGGGTCATGAGCTTTTACGGGGTGACGGGGGTAGACTCCCTGCGATGGCCAAATCTGTTGCTTCCCTTCTGTTCGTGTTGATCGCTCTGATTCCCATTCTTGGACAAGTTCCTGCCGACCAGACGGACTTCAAGCTGGCCTTGCCCAACCGTCAAGGCCAATTGCAATGGCACGCCGCAGGATTCAAGATTGTCGAATCTTCGGCCAAACCGGATGGTCAGGAAATTGGCATTCGCGGTAAGGATGAGTCAGGGCGACTCTCGTTTTTAGGATTCTTGTTTGTGGTCTCCCGAGAGAGGTCTGTCACCAGCGCGAAATGCCGTGACGGAGAAATTGACCAGCTAAAACGCACCAACCGCGACCTGCGAATTCTTGCCACTTCAGAAATTGGTTCGTCAAAAGATTTGCCGACTGAATTGGTCACATATTCAACGAAGGCGGTTTATTCCATGCGAGGTTTCGCCGCGACGGGTGACATCTGTGGCGACCTGGAATTTTATAGCGACCAAGCCATCAATCCAGACGATCCCGATTTGAAAGTGATTTTCCAGAGTTATCGCTTAGAGCCGAGTTATGTCCCACAGTTCAAAGATGTGCTTCTTTACGGAACGCTCCTTTATCGTCAGCAGATGTACGAGGCAGCCGCTCCGGTTTTCGAATTGGCGCTCACAAAACTAACCGACGATCAAAGCGGACTAACGATGAGGCGTATGACCACCGATCAAGCGGGGATGTCGTATGGAATTTCAGGTGATACGCAGAAGGCACGAAGTATCTTTCAGGCCGCCCTTGCAAAAGATCCGGACTATCCCATGTATTACTACAATCTGGCTTGTGCCGATGCGCAGGAGCACAAACTCGCCGACGCCCGAATTCACTTACAGCAGGCTTTTGACCGCAAAGCGAACATGCTACCCGGCGAAACCTTTCCAGATCCGACTAAGGATGATTCGTTCTTGCCCTACCGCCGGGACAAAGACTTCTGGAAATTCGTCGAAAGTTTGCGTTGAGTCAGGGCCATCTCCGCGACGATCGCCATTGCCGGCTCACCACCCGGAATCGACCGGACGGCGCTCCGGCGGCGTCCATCCCGCCGGGCGCACCACCTCTTTGGGGCCGCATCTGCCCGGCACCGCCCCAGAATGCACAATCGGTCCGCCCAACGGAGCGACGAGATCCTGCATCTATCGATTGAGTATAATCGCGACCAATGCAGAGCGGAACAAGCCGCAAACGCGAGGCGGACGGCCGGGCGGCAGAGACAGGCGCGGGCCAGGGGTCGGCTTTCCTGGCGGGTGGCGTGCCGGATTCGCCCCTGCTTTCGCCGACCGACGCCAGGCCCGATTCGATCGCAAATCCCTCGGAAGATTCGGTCATCGAGTTTTCCCCGCACGGACGATTGCCGCGGCTTGATCTGGGCATCGACTGGGGATCGCCGTGGCGGGAATTTTGCTCGAGTCTGCACGGCTTTTTTTGCGGGCCGCGCGCGTCCGAGGAGAGCGAGCCGGGGTCGTTTGAGCTGCGCGTCGACTGGGTCGGCGGCAAGAACTCGCCCTGGGCCTTTGCGGTTTCGTCGGTTTGGCACGTCATTGCCGTAACCCTGCTTGTCCTTCCCATCTGGGGGTTTTTGCCGGCGCCCGAGCACAACCTGGCCCCGGTCCAGCTCGAAGTGAACTGGAGCCCCCCGCAAGATTTGCCCCCGATTCACTTGGCACCGAAGCTGCCCGCGTTCGTCCGGGAGTCGCCTCCGGCGCCGAAGCTCGCGAGCGAGGCGATCCCCAATCCAAATGGCGCGGACGCCTTTCATCCTCGTCAGACGATCCTTTCGATTCCCGTCCAGCTGACGCATCCTACACAAACGCTGATTGAACCGGCCGCGCCGATGGCGGCGCCCAACATCGACGCGAAATTGCCGAACGTCGTCGAGTGGGCGGCGAGAACGCCGAAGACGCAACTGGTGCAGAGCGCTGCACCGCCGAAACTGCGCGAGCGCGAGTCGAATGCGGTTGCGCCCGATGTCGCGAACCCCGATTCGAATTCAGGGCCGCTCGATCTGGCGCCTCAGACGACACCGGCGCTGCGGCCGCCGATTCCGGCGATGGTCGCGAGCGCCCCACGGCCCAAGCGTTCTGCAGGGTCCCCGGGCGCCAGGGCGCCGGAACTGGCCGGAACGAACGGTGATGCCGGCCTGCACAATGTCATCGCACTTTCTTCATCGCCTGCGCCGCCGGCTCCGGTGACGATTCCCGAAGGCAACTTGGCGACGCGAGTCGCGATCTCCCCGGCGGGCACGCACGCCGGCACACCCGGCGGCCAGGGAGGCGGGATAACTGACGGACAGGGGGGACGCGAGGGATCGGGTTCACTCCCGGCGGCGGTGGACATCAGCGCTGGCGGCCTGGCCGCCAACCGCCCGCGGACCCCGCTCAACCTGACACCGAATGCGCCGCTCCCGGAACACCCCATGCGGACCGGGCCGGCAAACGTAGCCGCGCTCAAGCCGAATGAACCGCCGGAAGCGTTGCTGTACGGGAAAGAGGTGCACACACTCGATATCAACCTGCCCAACGTGACCAGCGTTTCGGGAAGCTGGATTGTGAACTTCGCGCAGCTCGATGAAAGCGGTTCTCCGTTCAACCGGCCCAGGGGAGTGTTGTCGGGCCCGGTTCCGGTGATCAAGGTCGATCCGAAGTATCCGCCGGAATTGATCAGCGAGCACATAGAAGGGGAAGTGGTGCTCTACGCAATCGTGCGCGCGAGCGGATCGGTTGACGCCATCGAGGTCGTGCGCAAGGTGGATCCGCGCCTGGACCTGTACGCCGCTCAAGCGTTCGCGCGGTGGAAATTCCGCCCGGCGACCCGCGATGGGGTACCCGTGGACGTCGAGGCTGTGGTGCACATCCCATTCAAGTATCGCCGGCCACAGCCATGAGCGCCGGAGGGGCGAGTTTGGCTGCTCAGGCGAGAGAGAGCACGTTCAGCACGCGTTCGATCTGCTCGTGGGTGTTGTAAAGGTATGGGGCGATGCGCAAGGCATTCTCGCGCAGGCTGACCATGATTTGCTCGGCGCGGAGCCTTTCATAAACCTCTCGATTTCTTTCCGGGTTGCGCGCGGAGATCGAAAGGTAGGGGCCGCGGCGTTCTCGCTCGCGCGGCGAGGCCAGGACGTAGCGGTCACGGGGCAGCCGTTCGATAATCTCGCTGACGAGCGCGTGATTGTGATTCGCGATCGTTTCAACGCCGATCCGGACGACGAGATCGAGCGAGGCATCCCAGGCCGCCAGATTGATAAAGTTGCCCGTTTCGGCCGCATCCCAGCGCCGCGCGCCCGGCGCGGCTCGCAAATGGTCGAGGGGCAATGAATGGAAGTTTCGCGCGCCCTCGAGCGCCTGCCAATAAAACGGGCCGCAGGGAAATTGCTCGATCCATTTGCGGGCGGCCCAAAAGAAGCCCGTTCCGTAGGGGCCGAGCAGCCATTTGTAGCCGCTGGAGGAGACGAAATCGGCGGCCAAATCGCGCACGGTGAGCGGCAGGGCTCCCGCGCCTTGCGACGCATCGAGCAGCAACATGGCGTCTCGGTCATGACAGGCGCGGGCCAGGCGGGCGGCATCGAGCATCGCGCCGTCATTGAAGCGGACCAAGCTTGCCGATACGAGCCGTGTTCGCGGTCCGATTTCCTCGATGTAATCATCGGCGATGAAGAAGCGGCCGCGGGGGGAAATGACCCGCACGCGCACTTTTCCGGATTCTTGATAGGGAAGCCAGGCGGCGTAGTGCGCGGGGAATTCACCTTGCCCGATGAGAATCTCATCGCCCGGCCGCCATTCGATTCCGGCGGCAACAATGGAAAAACCCGTGCTCGCGCCGGACGTCAACGCGATGTCCTCCCTTTCGACGCCGATGATCCGTGCCAGATTCGCTCGAATGCGGTCGGGGAGATCAAAATAGAGGTCGTCGGAAATCTGATAGGGGAGCTTCTTCGATTCGATGGCCGACTGGGCGGCGCGCGCAGAGACGAGCGGAAGCGGGCCCTGGTAGGCGATGTTCAGGTAGGCCACACCTTCGAAATCCGCGAATTCGCGGCGATAATCGGTCGGCGAAGCTTCGCGGGCTTCGATTTGACGGTTCGTCACCCGATCTCCTCGATACGGCTCCCCCCAGATCGGATGCAGGAGTGTCGGCCGCATCGTCCCCTTGTGCACGTGAGCTAGAAGTGCGTGCGCATGTCCCGAAAGCCCGCAAGAATCAGCAGTTTTCCGTTTCCACTTTCAATTTCGGCTTTCTCAAGCTCCCAGGTGGCAGAGTGAGGTATGAAAACGGCGTTCAGCCCTGCTTGCAAGGCTGGGTTGATATCGCTGCGCGGACTGTTCCCCACCATCCAGCCATGCGATTTCACGATCTTGAAGTCTTCGACGATGTGTTCGTAGGTGGTCGCCTCTTTTTCGGTCACGATCTCCACGGCATCGAAATAGGAAAGCAGTCCCGAGCGCTCGACTTTAGCCGCCTGCTCGGCCTGTTCGCCTTTGGTCAGAAGGACTAACCGGTGACGCTTCGAAAGATAGGCCAGCGTTTCGGGAACGCCGTCGATGATGTGCGGAGGGGTGTTTTCAAGCTCCTGCGTGATGCGCTCGATCTCCTTCATGATGTCTCGGCGGGCAGCGTTCCCCGCCAGCTTCATGTACGTATCTTCGAGAGAACGTCGAAAACTTCTGACTCCGTACCCGTGCTGACGAATGTTGCGGCGCTCGGTCTCGTTCAGGATGTGGCGCACGTATTCGAGGGTGTAACCGAGATGCTCGAGCTGGCCGACGAAATGCGCAACGGTTTTCTCAAAGAAGATATTGTTTTCCCAAAGCGTGTCGTCGGCATCGATGAGCAGAGTCTGGCGTGCCATGAAACCCCCGAGAAGAGATTTTGCTTTAGGCGCGGGGGCGAAGAAAGGGAATTCTGAGAGATCCCGGAGTTTCGCGGGAGTGCCTCGGATTGCCCGACCGAATCACCTCATGCCGAGGCGGGCAGGAACTCGTAACGTTCGATGCGCGCGGCGACTCCGCGGTGGAGATCCCGGGGCTCGACGCGCAGAACGCGGGCATAGCAGCGGATGCGCACGTCACCGGCGAGCGTGATCTGTTGCGGCAGGGTCAGAACAAACTCGATGGAACTTCCCGTTTCGAGGGTGCCTTCGGTAAGGAAATAAAGCCCGCGGAAGCTTACGTCTCGCGTTTCCCCATCCTTCTCAAGAACGCCGTTATCGGTCATGGGGTAGCGCACTTTCAAGGGTAAACTCATCGAGAAACGCCGTGCAGCCCGACGCTCAACCGTCTCTTCCATGGAAGCCCTCTCCCCGGGCGGTTTGTACGGAAAAGCTATCATCCGTTAACGGTTTCCGCAACGTATTTTCAATAACGGCAGAAGGCGCGGAGTCGAGGTGCGCGCAAGGCTTGCCCGGGCCCGAGCGATTGACTCCGCTCCCGATGCGTATATAGCATAGTCGTAAATGGACCTGCTGCCGCGTCCGCCTCGGTCACCGGAATTGCGGAGACATCCGCGCGCCTTCTTGAAACTGCCGATTCGAATCCGCTGGTATGGGCCACTCGGCATGCGGTTCGAGATCACCGATACGGTCGACGTCTCGCGAGAGGGATTGCTCGTGCGCTGCCTAGAGCCCTGCGAGGTTCCCACGCGCGTGTGGATCGCATTTCCCTACGATGCCGGGCCGAACGCAGCCATTCAGCCGGAAAGGGGCGCCATTGTGGTGCGCGCCACGCCCGACTCCCCCGACGGTTTTCGCGACTCCCCCGACGGTTTTCGTGTGGCGCTGCGGCTTGAGACGCCGGCACACGCGGAACCGCGAGCGCCGGCCAGCGAACGGCGCAAAGAGGCCCGCGTCCGGCTCGCCTTGCCGATTTTCGTGCGCCCGGCGGGCGCGCCGTGGTCGGAGGAATCGATGACGCGGGATCTGTCGCGGTCCGGGGCGCGCTTTGAAACTTCACGTGTTTACGATGCCGGCGAAGACGTGCTCGCAAACCTTCCCTGGAGCAAGTGGGCGAAGGGCGAAGTCTCCGGGCGCGTGATGCGCGTCGAACTCATCGAGAATGGGCCCGCGACCGGACCAGCGCGGAATGTGGATGCCGCAGTGGACCATGCCCTCACCTTCGTGGCGGTCCAGTGGAACTTGCCGAAACCGACCTGAGCGGCAGATGAAATCGATTGCGCCGCGGGCAGGAGCGGAGCGTGACTCGGGTCTCCCCGCACTCGCGGAGGGTAGCGTGACGGCCAACGTATTCCATCGCACATTCCATATTCCAGGGCCGGCCGGGCGGCTGGAAGCCATGCTCTGGACGGTTGGGGATCGGAACCCGAAATCAGCCGCGCTCGTCTGCCATCCGCATCCGCTCTTCGGCGGCACGATGCACAACAAGGTCGTATTTCAGACGGCCAAGGCGCTGCATCAGGGTGGCCTGCCTGTTTTGCGCTTTAATTTTCGAGGCGCGGGGCTGAGCGACGGCGAGCACGATGAAGGACGCGGCGAACGCGACGACGTACGCGCGGCACTCGACTACCTGGGCCATGAATTCCCCGGCCAACCGATCCTGCTCGCTGGATTCAGCTTCGGAGCCTCGGTTGGCTTGCGCGTTGGCTGCGACGACCCGCGCGTCACGAGGCTGCTCGGGCTTGGGCTTCCGGTGGACAACTCGGATCTGAGCTATCTCCGCACCTGCGCGAAACCCAAGCTGATTGTCCAGGGAGAAAGGGATCAGTTCGGTTCGCTCGCGAACCTCGCAGCGCTGTTCGAAAGACTGCCCGAGCCGAAGCGGTTGGTGATCATTGAAGCGGCCGACCACTTCTTTACGGGCCAGCTCGATCGGGTCGGAACGGCAATCACCGAGTGGGTCGGTCGGGACGGCTCGCCCGGGTGAGTGCCCAAGCGAGCGGGCAGCCCTAGCTCGCACACCGCAGTCGACCACGGCCCGCTAGCTTCGCTGTCCGAATAGCTTCAGGAATTGGTCGCGTGGGGCGGGCTCGATGCCGACCAGCGAGAGGTTGGTCCTAACGTGCTCGAGGCGGCTCATGCCGACCAGCGACGTCGTGATTCCCGGGGCCGAGCGCGCAAACTGCAGGGCGAGGGCCGCACTGTCCTCGAGTCCCAAACCCGAGCGAATATAGGACGGCAGATTCTTGGTCAGCTGGCCCTGCAGAAGGGCCGCGCTCGAGACCAGCGTGACGCCCAGCGCTCGAGCGGCCTGCACCATGGCCATGGTCTTGCCGCCCACGGTCTGGTTCGAGCGCGTGAGCGCCTCAGGCATGGCCAAGTTAAAGGGTAACTGCACAAATCGAAAGTGATGGTTCGGCCCCGCGACCTCGCTCGCGATGGAGACCATATCGTCGAGCGAAAGGTATCCGGGCGACCCTGGATCCTCGCGAAATGCGTTCCACGTGGCGAGCCCGTAGAAGGCGACTTTCCGCTCCTCGACAATCGATTCGAGAAGCGTGAAGGCAGCGCGAATGCGCCCCCGAAACTTCTCGAGCGGGACTTCCGGCAACTGGGTTTCGGGATTGTGCAGATAAAAGACATCGATGCATGAGACTTGAAGGTTCTCTCTGCTGCGCTCGAGCTGATCGGCGAGGTAGGCTGGTGCAAGGCAATGGCAGCCCTGGGAGATGTCCTCGGCGCCGAAAAGGCCGCGATTCAAGTACTCCCGCGCAAAGTACTCGTCCGCGTCCGGCGGCATCTCGCCATCGGCCGTGAGAAACCCCGCTTTCGTACACAGGATGATTTCGTCGCGCGAGAAACCGCGCCCGAGCAGTTCTTTAAGCGCCGCTCCTACGGACCGCTCGCTGCGCTGGAAGCGGTAGTTGATCGCCGAGTCGACTAGGTTGAACCCGCCCTCCACCGCAGCAACGACGGCCTCGCGATAACCGCGATCGGTCGCCGCATCCGGCTCACCCAGATACGTCCCGGTCCCAACCGAGGAGGCCAGGATTCCCGCTGCGATTTGGCGAAAGTGACCCTCCGCGGCCCGTCCGGCGAAGCGTCGCGCGTAGCGCCGAGTGCCTTCACTTGTAGCGCACCCGGGCGCGAGCTGTTCAGGCGGCGTGAGCGCAGCTGACATGGATCGATGGGTGGGTCGCGTCGGAGTATAGCAGAGGCCTCGCCGTCGCTCAGGAAATGCTTTCGTCCGTCGCGCGCCCGATCGGCTCGCCGGCCGCCAGTCCCTGTGCCCGCAGGAGTTGCCGCGCTTCGACGCGCAGCTTTGGCAAATGGCGGCCGAAGACGATGGCCCCGGCAATGGCTCCCATTCCACCAAGTGCTACGGTCCATGGCGCTCCGATATGGTCGGCCAGCGCACCCGACAGCAGCGCGCCAACCGGCACTGTTCCCATGAACATCATCGAATAGATGGCCATGATGCGCCCGCGCAGTTCGTCGGGCACCATCGACTGGATCAGCGTATTCGACGAGGCCATCTGCACCATCGCGCAAAAGCCGACGGGCACGAGCAGCACGACCGAGGAGGCGTACCAGCGCGAAAGCGAAAAGGCGATCAGGGATATGCCAAATCCGCCGCAAGCCATGGCCACCCAGCGGCCGAGCCCCCGGATGCCGGAGCGCGCCGCGAGGACGAGCGCCCCGGTCACCGCCCCCGCGCCCGCAGCGCCCATCAATACTCCGAGGGTGCGCGCATTGCCGTGCAGAACTTTGGCCGCGAAAATCGGCATCAGTACCGAGTAGGGGGTGGCCACCAGGCTAACCACGGCGAGCAGAAGAAGGATGGCCCGAATCGGCGCCGTACGCCGAGCGAAGCGGAACCCTTCGGCGATGTGCTCAAGAGGCGAGGCGTTGTGGACGAAGCGGGCCTTTGGGGGGATCCTCATGGCCAGCAGGCCCGCGATGACGGCGACGTAGCTTAACGCGTTCAGCAAGAAGCACCAGCCCTCGCCCTTCCAGGCCACAAGCAGACCGGCTATCGAGGGCCCGACCACGCGCGCGGCGTTGAACATCGAGGAGTTCAGGGCGATGGCGTTCATCAGGTCGTCCCGGCCCACCATCTGAACCAGAAACGCCTGACGCGTGGGTATGTCGGCGGCGTTCACCGTGCCCATGCAGGCGGCGAGCAAGATCACCTCCCGAACGGTCACGGTTCTTGACAAAGTCAAAAACGCGAGCGTAAAGGCGATCAGCATGGAAGCCGTCTGCGTACCGATCACGACCCTGCGGCGGTCCCAGCGGTCGGCAATCATTCCTCCAATGGGAGCCAGAAGAAACACGGGGATTTGCCCGGCAAATGTGGCGACTCCCAGGAGCAGAGAAGAATGCGTGAGGCGGTAGACGAGCCAGCCCTCGGCGACGTTGTCCATCCACGTGCCAATCAGAGAAATCAGCTGGCCGCTGAAGAAGAGCTGGAAATTGCGGTGCCGCAGCGCGCGGACCATTTCCGGCGCACGAGAATTCTTGCGCGCGGCTGGTGCGGAGCGTGTCGGGGTTTGTTCCCAGTTGGGCATGCTATGGATTTTACGATGCCGCCTTCATTTCGGCAGGTCCCGTCCCAATCCGGCGGGAGCAGCGGGCTTTTCGCGATCGGGAGGCTCGAGCAAGCGGCTGCATGCGCGCAGGATGCGTCGATAGGGCCAATCCGCCGTGCGGAAGAAAATCTCGCCGTCGCGCGGCTTGGAATAGAACCATCGGGCGATGAGGGACAAATGTTCGGGCAATTCGGGCGGAACAGAGCGAAGTATACCCGGCGGTGACTCAGCCGGGTTTGGGGAACTCGGCGGCTGCAAAACACCGCGCAGGATCGATTCGACCGATCGTGGCTCACTGGCGAGCGCGGCAAACCGCAGGAAGACGGGTTCTCCGAGTAAACCGCCCAGGACGGGAAACACGGCGATTGTTTTCTCTTCCGCGGCGCGCTGCAAAATGACTGCATTCAGATTCTGAATCGGGCGGGCGATCTCCGGCAGGTTGCGCATTTCCGCTGATGCTTTCTCGAGCCGCCTGTGCAGCGCGGCGGCTCGCTCAAAGTCAAGGGCCGCGCTGGCCGCCTCACGTTCCCTCTCGAGCTCGCTGCGGAGGGATTCGCCGGCCGTGGCCAGCGCATCCACAACGCGCCCGAGCTCCAAATCGTATTCCTCCTTCGTGCAGCCCGCAAAGCAGGGGGCCAGGCACATCTTCATTTCCGAATAAATGCAGCCGGGGAAGCCCGGATCGCGCCGAATCTTGATCTGGCACCGCCGGATTTTGAACAGATCGAGAAACCCTTCCGCAAACCCCTCGGCAATCCGCCGCGAGGCGAACGGGCCGATGTAGAAGGCCCCATCGGAGCGAATGCTTCGCGTCACGTAGCAGCGCGGATATTCGTTCCTCAGATTCACCTTCAGAACAGCGGGGGGGCGGAGCCGCAGGATCGCTCGATAGCGCTCAGGAAGGCACGCGCGGGCGTGTTGGTAGAACGTGAGGGTTTGCTCGAACTTTGATCCACTGGCGCGATAGCGAAGGCGGGAAGCGACCTCGCGCAGATTCAATCGTTTCGAGGGCGCATCGGGAGTGCGCAAGAGCCGCTCCGCAGCACGGCGAATGTCGGCGGTGCGCGCGACGTAGGGTTCCGCCTCAGCGTCCTTCATCCCGATCCACAGCACGCCGGGGCGCGAGGGCAAGGCTTCAAAAAAATCCGCTTCGCGCAGCGGATCGAACCGTTCATCGCCGTCAAGCGCGAGCACTCGTCAAGAATACATGGGCCGAGACCGGCGATAAACAGAAGATGAACCCCCGGGAAGGAAGCCCGCCTCTCCGTGCGGGGAGAGTCAAGAATAGCTCTTAAGCACCCAGGAGGCGATGACCAGGCGCTGAATCTCGCTGGTGCCTTCGTAGATTTCCGTGATGCGCGCGTCGCGATAGGCCCTCTCGACCGGATATTCGGTGCTGTAGCCGTAGCCGCCGTGAATCTGGATGGCCTTGTGAGTTACGCGCGTGGCCATTTCGCTGGCAAAGAGCTTGGCGATCGACGCCTCCATACTGAATCGCGCGCCGGAATCCTGCTTCCATGCGGCGCGACGAGCCAGCAGACGCGCCGCGTCGATCTCCGTGGACATGTCGGCAAGCATGAATTGAATGGCCTGAAAATCGGCGATGGGATGCCCGAACGCTTGTCTTTGGCGGGCATAGGAAAGCGCGGCCTCGAAGGCGCCCCGCGCGATTCCCGTGGCTTGCGCGGCAATTCCGATGCGTCCGCCATCGAGCGTGGAGAGCGCGATTTTGTAGCCCTCGCCCTCCTGCCCGACGCGATTGTCGACCGGAACCTCGCAATCCGTGAAGGACAGCTCGGTGCAGGCGGTCGCGTGGATTCCCAGCTTCTTTTCTTCCTTTCCGACCGCGAACCCGGGAGTTCCCTTTTCAACGATGAGCGCCGTGATTCCCTTCTCGCCCTTCTCCGGTTGCGTGTTGACATAGACGATGGCCGCGTCCGCAACGCCGCCGTTCGTGATCCAGGCCTTGGTGCCGTTCAGGACATAGCAGTTGCCCCGTCGAACGGCTCGGGTCCCGAGCGCGGCAGCATTCGAGCCGGCCTGCGGCTCGGTCAAGGCATAGCAACCGACCTTCTCTCCGCGCGCGAACGGGGCGAGGAATCTCCTCTTTTGCTCATCCGTGCCGAATCGCAGGACGGGATCGCAGTAGAGCGAATTCTGCACGGACAGAATCGCGCCCGTCGAGGCGCACGCACGGGAAACCTCCTCGATGGCAATCTCATAACAGACGTGATCCATCCCCGCTCCGCCGTACGCTTCCGGCATGGCGATTCCGGTCAGGCCGAGCTCGGCCGCCTTGCAGAACGTTTCGCGCGGGAAACGGCCCGTTTCGTCCAGCTCGCGCGCGAGCGGCGCTACTTCCGCTTGCGCGAACTCGCGGACACTGCGCTCGAGTAGTTGTTGCTCTTCGGTGAGTTCGAGATTCACGTTCGGGTCCCCGAGGGGATCGGTCCTTGCCAATCAGCAATCCGAGGAGAGCGCATTGCGAAGCTTCTCGTAGGTGGTCGAAAGATCTTCCGGTTCGACGCGGGTCTCGCCCACCACGGTCATGAAATTCGAATCGCCAGACCAGCGCGGCAACACGTGCAGGTGCACGTGTCCCCGCACGCCGGCTCCGGCCGCGCGTCCCAGGTTCATTCCCAAATTGTATCCTTCTGGATGATAGCTCCTCTCGAGCGCGCCTTTGACGCGCTGCGCGAGCAGAATCATTTCGCACACCGTATCGGAATCGAGCGCCGAGAAATCACCCACGTGCTCGTAGGGGACAACCATAACGTGCCCGCTGGTATACGGAAACCGGTTCAGGATGATGTAGTTCCGCTTCCCTCGAGAGACGATGAAGGTTTTCGCGTCGTCGTTCGCAGCCACGGCCTCGCAGAAGATGCAGCCCTCGGCCTTGGCGACATCCGCGATATAGCGGTAGCGCCAAGGCGTCCAGAGATAGTCCATCCCGTTCAGCTTTGCAGGCCGGAACCGCCGGGCCCAGCCGATGCGCTCTCCGAGCGGGGATTGTTGACGTAGTCCTTCAGCTCTTTGCTGGGCTTAAAGTAGGGAATCTTCTTGGCGGGGACTTCTACTTTCGCGCCCGTTTTCGGATTGCGGCCGGTGCGACCTCGACGCTGGCGCGTGCGAAAGCTGCCGAATCCGCGAATTTCAATCTTGTCGTCGGCCTGGAGCGCGCCGATGATGCTCTCAAAGATGATCTCGACGGCAGCTTCCGACTCCTTGCGGGGCAATTCGGTCACGCGCGTGACTTCCTCGACCAGATCCGCCTTGGTCATGGTGTGGTCTTTTTGTTCGGCTCCGGCACTGTCTGGCATTGGAGGAAGCCTCCTCTTCTGGATGTTGGTCTACAGGGGCCGGGTGCGGTTAGTGCGGTTCCTTGAGCCGCCGCTCATCTCTGGATACCACCAAACAGACAGAAGGTAAACGACTTTCCGTCAGGACCGGCCATGCGTCCCGATCCCGGCAACCGAAAAACGCAGCTACGAGGATTGCCGCTTGGCAAGAATGGCATCGCCGATGGTCGCGGTCGGCGATGATTTCGAGGAGCGGAACGACTCCATGTCCAGCCGCTAGGCCTGTTTCTGGGCGGCCCGATAACTCAGGCTGATTTTGTGCTGTTCCGGCTCGACTCGAATGATTTTGAACTCGAATTCGCGGTCGGTCGGCAGCAGGGAAGCAACCCGCGCAGCGCGCGAACTCTTGTCCTTCTCGCGCTCGCCTTTGGGTCGACGCTCCTCAATCTCGGAAATGTGACAGAGCCCCTCGATGCCGTCCGCAAGAGCCACAAATGCGCCGAAATCGGTGGTCCGCGAAACCTTGCCCTTGACCACCTCCCCGATTTTGTGGTCGGCGAACCAATTCGCCCAGATGTCGTTGACTTGCTTGATGCCGAGTGAGAGGCGCCGGTTCTGCGAATCGACCTTCAGCACCCTGGCCTCCACGATCTCGCCCTTCTTGAATCTCTCGCTGGGATGCTTTACGCGCTCGGTCCAGCTCACGTCGCTGATATGGATCAGGCCTTCCATGCCCTCCTCGATCTCGACGAAAGCCCCGAAATCGGCGAGATTCCGGACACGCCCCTTCACGATCGATCCGGCCGGATACTTCTCCGCCGCCGCTTCCCACGGATCGGGAAGGGTCTGCTTCAGGCCCAGCGAGATGCGCCGCTGATCTGTCTTCACTTCGAGCACCACGACTTCGACTTCGTCGCCCACCTTCACGATCTTCGACGGATGCTTCATCCGCTTCGACCAGGTCATTTCACTGACGTGAACCAGGCCTTCAACGCCGGGCTCGAGTTGCACGAATGCGCCGTAGTCGGTCACGCCGACCACTTTGCCGTTGACGCGAGTGCCGGTAGGGAATCGCTCTGGGACCGTGCTCCAGGGGTCGGGAAGCAGTTGTTTGCGCCCAAGGGAAATGCGCTGCTTTTCCTTGTCGAACTTGAGGACCTGAACCTGGATTTCATCGCCGGGCTTCACGATCGACGATGGGTGGGGAATGCGTCCCCAAACCAGGTCGCTCACGTGCAGCAGGCCGTCAAGTCCGCCCAAATCGACGAACACGCCATAATCGGTGATGTTCTTCACCTTGCCGGTGACAACCGATCCTTCCGCCAGCGTTTCGGCCAGCGCTTCGCGCTTCGCTTTCAGTTCTTCTTCGAGGATCACGCGACGGCTCACCACCACGTTGCCACGCTTGCGATTGACCTTGAGGACGCGAACTTCGATCTCCTGATCCTTCCAAGCCTCCAGATCGTGCACCGGGCGCAGCTCGATCTGCGAAGCGGGCAAAAACGCGCGGACTCCGATATCAATCACCAGACCGCCCTTGATTCGTTCGGCCACCTTGCCGGTGAGGTTCGAGTGTTCCCGATAGGATTTTTCAATCCGCTCCCATACGCGGCGCCGGTGGGCGCGCAAATGGGACAAAAGTACGTAGCCGTCGCGTTGCTCGTGCAGCCGCTCGACCTCAATCGTCTGCCCTTCGCCAAACTGGATTGCGCTTCCGGCATCGAGAAATTCCTCCGCCGGAACGAGCCCTTCGAATTTTCCGCCGACGTCAACGACTACCCCGGCATCGGTGACTGCCAGCACCCGCCCGTCGAAGATCTCGCCTTCGGCCGCGACGGCCTGCGGTGCGGAAAACTGGTCGAGCAGCTGATCCATGGTTTCGGTTTCCGCTTCAGCAGCCCCGTCCGTGCCAATGATTTGTCCCGACTCATCCGTTCGATCCGGGGCCTCAGAGGGTGCCGAGGCACCTGTTTCCCGAGCCTCGCTCCCCTTGGCCGGGGCCGGTCCTAAGGCGCCTTGCCCGTGGCTTGGAGAGTGGTTTTCCGCCTCAGGCCCCCCGTGGCCGGCGTCCTGCCGGGGGCCGTCCGGGGAGGAAAACTCCCCCGCCGATTGGTTCTCGGGCGCGCGAGCGACCGCCGCCGCCGCTCCGCTCAAGGTCTGCGTCTTCACATTCGCCGCTGCGGACGGATCAGCCAAGGTCTGCGGTCGAGATTCGGCAGTCGTTTCGACTGCGGAGGGTTGTGGACTTTCGTCGTGATCGGGTGACATTATAAAAGCGGCCTCCGTACGGATTCCTGCCCTGCTGCCGAGTCTGCGACTCGTTACTCCACCCTACCGGGGGATAGAGCTTGAAGGGGATACGACGCCCGCGCTCGACGCCATATCGCGTTGATAATACGCGTCCGCTTTGCGCGTTGTCAATGAAAGTGCTCGGGAAACTTAGCGCTCCCCCCGATATGCTCGCCCGAGATCTCAACGTCCGAGCCTCCCGAGAGACTTGAAAGAGGCCGCTGTTCGCCCGGACCAGCCCGGCGCTTAGGAAGCGTTAGCGGTTCGGGCCGGCTAAGCCGAGTTCGGGAGCGATGGCACGCATGGCATCGATGCAGCGGCCAATGTGCTCCTCGAGCGGCACGCCGAGTTCCTCGGCTCCCTTGTAGACGTCCTCGCGGTTGACGCCTCGCGCGAACGCCTTGTCCTTCAGTTTCTTTTTGACGGACGCAGGTTCGACTTCGTGGATGCTCTTCGAGGGCTTGATCAGTGCACAGGCCGTCAGAAAGCCGGCCAGCTCGTCGCAGGCAAAAAGGGCGTGATCGAGCGGCGAAACACGGTCGACGCCGGAATAGTCGGCGTGTCCTAGAATGGCGTGTATCACCTCCTCGGGGTAGCCCTGCTCGCGCAAGATCTTCGACCCTTCGTAGGGGTGCTCTTTTGCCGGGTGATGCTCGGCGTTCGGCCAACGCTCGTAATCGAAATCGTGCAGCAGGGCCGCCAGGCCCCACAGCTCCTCGTCGGCCCCCCGGCTGCGCGCATAAGCGCGCACGCACGCTTCGACGGCTAAGGCATGCTTGCGCAAGTTTTCGCTCTGCGTGTATTCGCACAGCAGCTTCCATGCATCATCGCGATTCGGCATTCTGCTTTTCTCCCGCACCTAAGTTATCACGGGCTATCTCGTCCGCGCGGGGAAGCGGGGCAAAACGAAAGGGGATTCGCAAGTTGAGACGTGCGGGTCGGCGAAAAGCTCAACAAGCCGGAGGACACGATGGGTAGCACGCGAAAAATGTCACGGTGACGTAGTGTGGCGCATTCCTCGAAAACGTTAACAGCCGTCGAAAGTCCAGGGAGAACACCAGGCGAACGGGTATTTACGCTTTCGCGCACGGCTAAAATCTTTGTTTGCCATGGTTCTAGTACTACGTCTACAATCTGGTCGATAGGAGAGGGGACAGAATTCACTTGACAAGAATTGACAGCGTGTAGAGAATCGCACGCGCGCCAGTTCACGCCTTCCCTCTAGAAGTGACGTTCCTCCCCCTTCGCGAACAGTCTGCGAGGAGATCCGGTGGCCGACAAAGAGGAAGCACGCTCCAATGGCGATTTCGACCGAGAAGTCATTCGCTGTCAAGTCTGTGGGTTAGTCCAATATCGTACGCGCACGGGCAACTGCCGTCGCTGCCTGCGCCTGCTGCCTCCCAAGGTGACGTTCGTCATTCCGACGCCGTCTCCTCAGGATTTGCCGGGTGATGACCGGCAACTGTTCGAGAACTGGCCCAACCGCGAAACCGTTGAAAACATAGGCCAGCGCATTCGGCAGTTGCGCGAGTCGCGGGGCATGACGCAGAGCCAGCTCCAGGCCCGTTCGCGGGTTTCCCGTTCCTATCTCTCGCGGATCGAGAGCGGACAGATGACACCCAGCCTCGGCACGCTTGAGAAGATCTCCGAGGCGCTCGGCGTGGGTCTGAACCGCTTCTTCGTCCCCGAGAGTAACGGGGAGACGGTGCTCGAGGATCCCTTTATTCAAGGATTGCGGCCGTTCCTCCGGCAGTTGGATTGGGCGCAATGGCAGGGCATCCTGAAGAGGCTGCAGGCAATTAGCGATCATGTGAGCACCAACCACAATGTGCGCCCGATGGCGCCGCCGCAGCACATGGAGCGCATAGCCCACTCGCTGCCTCGGCGGCCACATCAGGCCGGGCATATCGCGGCAACAGCCATGCATCGGTAAGGGCTGGCGCATGGGTCCTCGGGGAATAGACAGAGCGGCCTGCCCTTAGTCGGGCCAGCGCCCGCTCTCCCCCCGGGCGGCACCAAAATCTCGGCTTGCGCGAAGGCCCGTTTTGGAATAAAAGTCACTCAGTAACTAAATTTCTCTCTATTGGGCCCGCGCAACGCCATTTTTTCCCCTTTTCGACGTCTCGCGCGGGCCTTCCATTCTCGACTGCACAGTTTTCCCCACACCGGCCAAGTCCGGCTGTTTCCCCTTCCCGGCACCTTCGCTGTATGATGTACGGGTCCAGGTCAGGAAGGAGGCAGCAGATGGCACTCCGGGACGGACTCCTTGCGGAATTCGATCACGAGATGGTGGGCACGAGGAAAACGCTCGAACGCGTTCCGGAGGGCAAACCGGATTGGGTGCCGCACCCGAAATCGATGAAAATGGCTCGCTTGGCCGGTCACCTGGCCGAGTTACCGGGTTGGATTGTGGAGACGATCGAGCGTGAGTCGCTCGACGTTCGTCCGCCGAATGGACCCCCCTTTCAGCCCTTCGTGATGACTTCGCGTCAGCAGTTGCTCGATAAGTTCGACAAGAGCGTGGTCGCCGCCCGCGCTGCCCTTCGAGAAGCCAGCGATGAACTACTGATGGCTCCCTGGACGCTTCTAGCCGGCGGGCAGAAAGTCTTTTCGAT
>Ga0187783_10000117_pt1 | contig 58911 bp, 59 predicted proteins | sample 1015_SJ02_MP02_2_FD_132471 | JGI IMG/M metagenome (GOLD analysis project Ga0187783, IMG submission 132471) | Tropical peat soil microbial communities from peatlands in Department of Meta, Colombia - 1015_SJ02_MP02_20_MG | ecosystem: Environmental > Terrestrial > Soil > Wetlands > Peat | place... | reverse complement strand
CGAGTCGCGCCCCGCCGGCCTTGCCCCCAACAGTGTGCTGCAAGCCTCCGGCCTGCCCGCCTTCCAATCCAACACCAACCAATATGAGGGGCGCGTCCGCGTGCAGAGGGCATTTTAAGTCCGGCGCCTCGATTTCAACGAAATCAATTGAGCCAAAATGCAACACCACGTTGGCAAACGACAACAGTGAACCGTCGACGTCATCGCGAGATTATTGACACCTTAGAGAAAGTTCTGGCAGCAGCTGGGACCCGGCAATGTAGTTCCACCGCCGGGCCAACAGCCGCCGTTTTCAGTGCGTCTCCTGCAATGCCAAACATTTACTGATAGGTGAGGCCATGCGGCGAGCCAACCCCGACGCACGGATTCCAGCCTGAACCGATGGAGAACGCTGCTTGCGGCCCGCAATAGCCGGCGGCCGCGCCCGCGAAGGCTCCCGATTTCGCACTGTTTTGATAGATCTGCGAAAGCTGTGCGGCACTCGATGCATAGAAATGCCCGGAACTATTGACGATGGCCGCAATGAGAGGAGAGGATACGCTGGTGCCGCCAACGACGTACCAGCCGCCATTACCACTGTCATAGATCCAAACACCCGTCGTTGGATCGGCAACCGCGGCGATGTCTGGCACGCCTCTATTCGCGCCAACAGTCTGCACAATTGAAGATTGATAAGACGGTCGCGGTACGTAAGCGCTAACCCCACCTCCGCCATCTGACCAGGACGCATGGTGAATAAAGGCGAAAGACCCAAGCGCGCGGGCGAGGCTCGTGCCACCCGCGGCAACGACATTTGCCGATGTGGATGGCCATGAGAGGCCCGGGGAATCACCTGTCGAGGCAAAGAAGACCACGCTATTTTTTTGGAAATGTGAGTCCAAACTCGTTTGACCGTAAAATTCACTACTGCCCCAGCTCATCGAAACCTCTCCGCCGCCTGCGGAAGCGACCAGCTGCGCGGCCTTATCAACCGCAGTGAGAAGATCTGAAAGCGAATCGGAGGCAGCCTCGACGAGATAGATCTTGGCGTTAGGCGCCAGGGCGTGGGCCATTTCAATATCGAGCGCCTCCTCCATCTCCCACCCGAGGTCGCGTGCGGGCTGGGCGCCAGACGCAAAAACGGTTTGAAAGCTGCTCGCTGTTGGTGCCGGCAAGCCAAATTGCTTGCTGTAGTACGCAAGGTCCGCCAGTGCGGTTGGATAGTGATAGGCATCGACAATCGCGATCGCTCGGCTGCCGCCTTGCGCGACAGCTGTAACCGAGTTTGGATTGCAACTCGCCGACGCAGTCTGGAAGATATAAACGCAGGCGAGCGATGCTGGCGTTTCGTAATTATAGCCGGCGTAGGGCGGTCCGACGACGGTGGGTTTGTTCACCGGCAGTTCCGCCGGAACGAAGAGCCGCACATTGCTGTGAGCGCGCACGCCAAGGTCTTCCGGCGCCGCAAAGCTCGATGCTGGAATAACTATGCTGCCTTGATGGGCGGGGATTGCCTGCGCGGTAGCGAACAATGTTACCGGATCCGCGTAAGCTTGGTTCAACCCCGCGAGCAAAATTACTGCAAAAGATGATAGACGCAATAACATAGAACCTCCTTGACTTTAGAAACGGAAGGTTCGTAGCGCGCCGCATTTAACCGGCATTAAGAAGCGTCACTCAAATACTAAACAACTGACGATTGCTGACGCCTGTAATTAATTTTCTTTTAAAAGAAACAACGCTTTCCGCGCCTTTTGCAAAAGGCAACATCGCGCCAAGGCCGGTGGACCATCTTATACTCACTATGAGCATCGGCTTACGAAAATCGCATACCGCGGCCGTTTTCACAACGCCGTCATATAACGCAGTTAACGCAAAACTGCGGCGGCTTAGCCGCGGGATTGCGTCAACGGAGAAGAATAAAATGGCGATAGGGAGCCGCTGGTTTAGGAACGCGCTAGGGTTGGGTGTTATAGCGGCGGTGAATGCAGCACCCGTGGCGAAAGCCGCCAACACCAATACTCCTATCAAACATGTCGTTGTGATTTTCCAGGAGAATGAATCCTTTGATCACTATTTTGGCACCTACCCTGCGGCACTCAACCCCCCTAACGAACCGCCATTCTTCGCGGAACCGAATACGCCGGCCGTGAACGGCCTTACAGGCGGGCTGTTGACCAAGAATCCCAATGGTTTCAACCCGTTCCGGCTCGATCGCGGCCAGGCCGCCACCTGCGATCAGGATCATGACTATACGCCCGAGCAACAGGCCTTCGATGCCGGTTTGATGGATCAGTTTCCGCAGTTTACCGGAACTGGAAACACCGTGAGCTCCCCATGTTTTGACTATGGCTACGGCCAGAACCTGGTCATGGGCTATTATGACGGTAACACGGTTACCGCCCTATGGAATTATGCCAAGCATTACGCGATGAGCGATAATTTCTTCGGCACCACCTTCGGGCCGTCGACGGTGGGGGCGATCAATCTCATCTCTGGCCAGACGAATGGGGCAAGCCCGGCCAATGAATCGGGCGACACCGTTGATGGAACAATTATTGGCGATCCGCAGCCGACAGGCGATACTTGTACAACACGTGACAACGCAATGATGGTTACCGGAAAAAACATCGGCGACCTCTTGAACGCAAAAGGTATAAGCTGGGGCTTCTTCCAAGGCGGATTTGATTTAACGATCACCAATCCGGACGGGAGCACGGGATGCTCTCGGACACACACTTCGGCCGTGACCGGAACCAAAAAGACAGATTACATTCCCCATCACCAGCCATTCCAGTTCTATGCGTCGACTGCAAATCTGAACCACAACCGCCCAAGCTCGGTCGCGGCGATTGGCAGTACCGACCAGGCCAACCATCAATACGATACTCATGATTTCTTTGATGCGCTGGCAAAAGGAAATTTCCCGGCTGTCTCCATTCTCAAGGCGCCAGGCTACCAGGATGGCCACCCAGGCTACTCTGACCCGCTCGACGAGCAAACCTTTGTGGTGAAGACAATTAATACGATCATGAAAACCCCGGATTGGGACTCCACGGTCATCTTCATCGCCTGGGATGATTCCGATGGCTGGTACGACCATCAAATGGGACCAATTTTAAGTCAATCGAACACGGCAGACGATGCGCTGACTGCCCCAGGCTCCTGCGGAAAGGCCCCAGAGGGCGCGGCCCAGGGCCGCTGCGGGTATGGTCCACGCCAGCCGTTCCTGGTGATTTCGCCCTACGCCAAGGCCAATTTCGTCGATCACAGTGTGGGCGATCAAAGCTCCATTATCCGCTTCATTGAGGACAATTGGAACCTCGGGCGGATTGGCAACGGCTCATCGGATGGTGTCGCGGGATCGCTCCACAAAGTGTTCGACTTCAGCGGCTGGGCCGGGAAGAATGACCGGCTCTGCCTCGATCCTTCCTCCGGCGAGCCTGTCGGCTGCCGTTGAGGTAGCTTTCGAGTCAAGCGCCTCGTCGAGGACGATCAAAGCATCCGCGCCCAAAACGCCGCGTGGTACGGCCGCATTTTGGCGATGCGCCAAGCCCGAAAACAGATGAGGCAGGCTACCGAGATTGTCGGGCAACTCTTCGGCTTCCGCTGTGGCCTGATCCACGACAGCGCGCCGATCGACGACATAGATCAGCCGGCGCGGCAGCCCTGCGCCCTGTGCCCATGCTGATAAGCCGGATTGTCATGACCGATGCTCCATTTAAAACAGTAATCGCAGGCGCAGTTCTGTTTTGAAGTTGTAAACAGGATATTCTTTGACGATTGGCACGCCCCCTTCCAGCGAGATTTGGAGTGTGTTGGTCAATTTTACCCCGATGAGAGCATCGAAGGGTAAGAATAGTCGCCCGCTCTGACCTGATTTCGGCTGACCGAAATTGATACGTATGTCATTACTCGGATAGAATGTTAGAAACCAGGGCCCCGGCAAATCGATGTTCAAGGTCGGGGCAATCTGCGGCTCACTGATACGTCGTGCTTGTGGGTCGCCGGCAAAGCTTATCGCATAGCGAATGACCGGGACAAAATAGCTATCTTCTCCCCACTCCGGCAGTGAATATCGCACGCCAAAACCGGGCATGATCTGCCATTTGCCTGTGCCGAGATCATCCGATGCTGTGCGGGCGACGAGACGTGCGCCGGCGCCAATAGCCCAGCGCTCGTTGAGATCATGCGCGACAAACGCCTGGAATGTCGCATCGCCGAGGCCAAAGTCATGACTCACACCGGAGGGATCAAAAGTCGTAGTCGTCTCTTCCTTGAACGGAACCTGGGCAAGCAGACCCATGCGCCAGCCGGTTCCAAGAGGAATATTGCTACTCAGCCGCAAAAGCGTTTGGGCGGTATTTGTTTTACTCGTCTCGTTGGAGTTTCCCTGGTCGGAAGCTCGCAATTCGAACGCCGTCTGCGGGCGCGTGATGTCGCTACCGTTGTTCGTGGCAGTCGTCGACGCCCCGGTGGTCTCTTGATCGCCAGTTGCTGCTTGGCCCGCTCCTTTCTCTTCAGGATTGGCCATTGCTGACGGCGGCATGAGCATCACGGCCGTGCCGAAGGCCACCGTCGTTAAGGCTGCCTGCGATCGAGCATGCTTTGTGCGGCCACGGCCGCCCGGCAGCGGCAATTTCACACCCTCGTCGCGTGAACAGGTAGGCTCTGCCGGTTTTTTCCGAAGCATACAAAGCAGGCCTCCGATGGTTGATTAAAGCTTGAAGCTGAAAGAGGCAAATTTTATGTCGCCTTGGCCCCGGTTCTTGACATCGAACTCGTGAAACCACTTGCCGCTAAAGGTGACTTCTTGCGATGCGATTTCTGCGCCGCGCAGACGTTCGACACTGTCCCGACATTGACCGGAGTCCAAGGAGCTTTATGCGCGATGTGAGGCTTTTTCAGCCGATTTGGGGCCGACGTTGCGCCGCCGCCACAAAAGCGCAGCTTGATCAGCTGGATCGGTGGCAAAAGAATTCGTTGCGGCGCACGGGCATTACCATTTTGCTTGATCGCCGGAACTTTTCTGTGCCGGTCTAGTTATTGAGCAGATATCCTGTGATGGTGCGGCGGCCGTGACCAGAGGCTTGGGATAAACCGAAGGAAGGGATAATCATTATGCGGCTGCAGCCAACGCTCTTGCAAAATGTAATCATGAGTGCAGCGGGTTTTGCAATTTTGGCTGGCGCTGCAATTGTGTCCGCGCCTGCAGGCCGCGCAGCTCCGGCTGTCCAAGGTGCTTGGATTATCCTCAAAGCTGAACGGAACCCGGGCGTCGTCAGGACAAGATTTCGCGGCGGCCGCGTAGGCGTCAGGGGCGGCGCTGCATGGCGAGGTCACGGCGCTGCCGTTCGCCGGGGAGGCGCTTGGGGTTACAGAGGCGGCGCGGCCGTGCGCCATGGAGGCGTTTACCGCGGGGGCGTTTACAGAGGCGGCGCGGTCGTGCGCCGGGGAGGTGCAGTTGTATGGCGCCGTCCCGGGAGCTATTGGTGGCCCGCGGGCGGGGCAATTGCCGCTGGCGCCGCGATCGGTGTCGTCTCTGCGGCTACCGCTGCAGCTTGGGCAGGCGCGCCGCCCGCTGCGGGTTATTGCTGGTATTATACTGACTCCAGGCGGCGGCAGGGTTTTTGGGACGTCTGCCGGTAGCTTGCAGGCGACAGGCACGGGCAACATCATGGACATGTTGCAGAAGGATGTTAACCTCGCCTCGGAGCGTCCTCGCACATCGCAGCATCAGGACATGGTTTGGATTCCCGGCGGTACCTTCCGGATGGGATCCGATTACCATTACCCCGAAGAGGCGCCGGTTCATCGCGTTACGGTCGATGGATTCTGGATAGACCGGACACCGATCACCAATCGCGCGTTTCGCAAATTCGTCAACGCCACCGGGCATGTAACCTTCGCCGAAATTAAGCCCGATCCGGAGGATTATCCCGGCGCATTGACTCATATGTTGAAAGCGGGTTCGCTGGTGTTTACCCCGCCCAAACATGCGGTCGATTTGCGTGATTGGAGCCAATGGTGGAAGTTCAAGTTTGGCGCCAATTGGCGCAGGCCCTATGGACCGCGCAGCTCGATCTCAGGACTCGACGATCATCCGGTCGTGCATATCGCCTACCGCGATGCGGAGGCCTATGCCAACTGGGCCGGAAAGGAATTGCCAACCGAAGCCGAATGGGAATTTGCCGCCCGCGGCGGCCTCGATGGCGCCGAATTCGCTTGGGGCAATGAGCTAACGCCCGGCGGCAAGCCGATGGCGAACACTTGGCAGGGCAATTTTCCGCAGGAGAATCTTGCGCACGACGGCTATGAACGCACCTCGCCTGTGAGCACTTTTCCGCCAAACGGTTACGGCCTCTGCGACATGATCGGCAATGTTTGGGAGTGGACCGCCGATTGGTACGCGCCAAAACACGAGGCCGAAGCGGCAAAAGCCTGCTGTATCCCGAGCAATCCACGCGGCGGGCGAGAAGAGCAAAGCTACGATCCCTGTCAGCCGGAAATCAAGATTCCGCGCAAGGTTTTGAAGGGCGGCTCACATCTCTGCGCGCCAAACTACTGCCGCCGCTACCGCCCTGCCGCACGCCATGCACAGCCGGTCGATACCTCAACAAGCCATGTCGGGTTCCGGTGTGTGGTTAGAGACAGACCCAACGCATAATTAGTGTTGGTGGCGATGGAGGACGCGATGAAAACAAAGATGCAAAGATGCAAGATAAAGCGAACGGTCGGGTCCAGCATGGAGACCGCAGCTGCTTCTCGCCTCCACGGCGCTCGCCGCGGCATCGGCAATGCCTGCGAGTGATAGGGTATCGGCACAGCAGAAATCACCTCAAGGGACGCCGAAGAAACCCGCAATCTCTATCACTTGAATGCCGAGGAGGAGCCGGAGGATTTCAACTATCCGAGAGATCCAAAACGGTTAAGCCGGGACAGGCCATGGCGATCGAGCTGCACGGAAAATCCAAGAGCGCTTTGCTGCAGATTTTTTCGGTCAAAGAGCCCACCTCAGGGAAATGACCCTGGCCCTGAGCCCGAAGAGTTGACGTCCCGAGGAGTGGTGGTCACTGCACGATTCGTTCAAAGCGCTTTCGGGTCGATCCGGTACGTCAGACGTCCGCCGGATCGGCGCTGTAGCCGAAGGCGCGAAAGGCGAATCCCCAGCGCTGGCGGACCAACTCACGCTCCGCTTCAGGCAGCACGAACCGGTTCTTGCGATAGGATCGCAGCGAGTCCACGTAATGCTCGAGATTCGGCCTCGCTTCAGCGAAACCGGAAAGATGGAGGTCCGCGTAAACGCGCTCGATCTCACCGACAGGATCGCGCTCGAGATCCTCAAAACGGATCTCGGCCAGGTCTTGCTGTGGGATGAGAGCGCGGTCGTCGATGAAGCGGCGCATCATCCCATCGTAGAGAGCAAGTGTCGTCTCCACGGAGCCGCTCTCGTCTAGTTTCTGCAGCGTCGTGAAGCCGAGGATTTTCTTCTGGAGATTTCTGGTTGAGGCATAGACCTCCAAGGGCGAACGATGGATATGGATGAATTTTGCCCCAGGAAATAGATCGAGCAGCAGCGCGACGCGGCCGGTATTGACCGGGTTTTTCAGGATGAGGCGTCTTCCACCGGCGTGAATCGTTGCGACCCGCAGCATGTGGAGATATTCCTTCTTGACCTGTTCCATGATCGCGTCAGTTGAATGCCGGCCGAGGACATGACGCTCGAAGAAAAAGCGGGCCCGGCGTGGGAATAGGAACTGCACATAAAAGGAATAGGGCGTGACTTTGCCAAGGGCGACTTCCTCCTCCTGCGGCGAGTCGATCGGCCACACCATCTCGTCCATCGGCCGCTTCGCCGGCAGGATCCGCGCCAGCAGCGGCTTCAGCCAACGCCGGCCGATCAACGAGAAGTCAGGCGCGATCGCCTGATACATCGAGACAAAGCCGAGCCGGGGATCGCAGCTCATCAGGTTGTGGAGATGGGTGGTTCCGCTGCGCCAATGGCCGATGATGAAAATCGGCGGTTCTTCGATCCGGGTGATGGCGATGCGCTTCCCGTAGAGCGCCGTCTCCAGGAAGCGCAGCGGCTGCGCCGCAAGGCCGGAGAGGCAGAGGAGCAGCAACCGCGGCAGGTAGCGGAGATCGATTTCACCGAGATGGGAGCGGAAGGTAAGAACGGCGGCCGGCCGGATGAAACTGATGAAGATCAGCTGGTAGCGGAGGTTGCGAAAGGTTCGCTCGACGGCCCCAACAAGGCGGAGCCGGGCGACAGTCCGCGATGGAGACGTATCCGGAGTGGTTGTCATGAGTGTGCTCTTGTCAAAAGGGGAGGGGGCGGGTTGGAGGCTCTCGCATTGCCGAAGCAGAGCCCATGAGAAGAGGGACCGACAGTGCCCCGGGCAGCAATCGGAGACAGCCGAGGCCGAGGCGGGCCCAAACCGGAAAGCAGCAGAGCCGGTCCCGGCGCTCGATGGCCCGGACGATCCTGGCCACGGCGCGGTCGAGAGGCATGCACCATCGTTGCGCCACCCTTCCCTCGGTCATCTCGCTACGCACGAACCCCGGGCAGATCGTCGTTACGGCGACGCCGCAAGGCCGAAGCTGCCAGTAGAGCCCCTCCATCAGTGCGTTAACCGCAGCCTTCGAGGCTCCGTAGGCGGTGAGCAGCGGAAGGTTCTGGATCGCGGAGAGGCTGGAGAGGGCCACGACCTGTCCGACTTTGCGACTGCGCATGCGAGCGGTGACTGGCGCCAACATGTTCGCGGCGCCGATGAGATTGACCTCGAGCATGCGCCGCAGCTGCTCCAGGTCGAGATCGGGCCCCTCCTGCTCCTCTGCGATACCGGCATTGGCGATGGCGAGCATGATCGGGCCGAACTCCTGCTCGATTCGAGCGACGATGGCCTCCATCGCGGCCTTATCGGTCACATCCGCAATCGAGGTGCTCAGCTTTCCGGGCAGGAATGCGGCCTCCTCGGCGAGGGCGGCGAGCCTCTCCCCCCTCCGCGCCAGCGCTGCCACGGTGTGGCCGCGGGACAGATAGTGGAGAACGAGGGCTCGACCGATGCCGGAGGAGGCGCCAGTGACGAGGACAATCATGACGCGATCCCCTATTCGCCTGTCTCGATCCGATCGAGCAGGGGATGCACGACCCGCTGGAACAGCGGCGTGACAAGTGCCAGAAGAAACATGATCCCGAGCGGATAGGGATAGGTAGGCGAACCCTCGTGGCTCAGAATTTGATAAGGCTTGTCGGGCCGGGCGTGGTGGTCCCCGTGGCGGAGCAGATTGAGCAGCGCGAGATTGCTGATCCGGCATCGGATCGACCAGGCATGGCGTGGCTCTACCGGCTCGAAGCGGCCGTCCGGCCGCTGCCGGCGGCGCAGCCCGTAGTGCTGGAGATAGTTGGTCCAGTCGACGGCAATGCGGGCGAGAAAGCTCTGCATCAGGAAGTAGGCGACGCCGCTCCAGCCGAACCCGGCGAAGGCCACGACGGTCCAGAAAGTCGACAGCGCGGTCCACAGCGTCAGCTCGCTGCGCCAGAGCCCGCGGCCTTTGCGCGTCAGTCGCGCCCGGTCGATCCGTAGCGCTTCCCGGGCATTTCCGATCAGGCAGCGCGGCAGAAAGCGGTATAGGCTGAGGCCGCGCGGCGCGCTGGCATAATCGCGCGGCGTCGCAACGAACCGATGGTGGATGTGAAGGTGGATAATCTTGAAACTGCCGAAACATATGGTAGAGAGCAGCACGCCACCGAAGGTGCGGTCGGCGAGCCACTCCCTATGGATCAGCTCATGCGCAACGCTGGCGGCGAGGAGCGCGCTGAACAGCCCGCCGGAGAGCAGCCAGCCGATTCGCCCTGCAATGCCGAGATCGGCCGAGCACCAGTAGCTTGCCGAGATCCAGAGGCTGCAGAGCTGAGCCGGCACCGCGATGAGAGGCAGGACCCGGCAGAGGAGAGGCGACGGGCCCGCGTCGGCGGACTCGTCCGTCGTTCCGTCCAGCCCGCTCACTGCGGGGACGACGATGAAGGCCAAGGCGAGCGGCAACCAGGCGAAAAGGTCGGTGAGGCCAGTCGCGCGGCCCAGCTCGGCGCAGAGGATCGGGATCCCCGCCAGCGCCAGCATCAACGCATGGACAAAATCTCCTGGGTGAATCGCGAAACGCTTCAGCATGGCTCGCTCTCCCTCAGAATGCGAGTTGAACGACGGAGGCAACCATACCGGCGCTTGCCGGCACGAAGGCGATGGGATCGCCTCGCTGCAGGACACCCTCCTCCTGCGCCAGGGCAAGGCCAACCGGAATGCTGGCCGAGACGAGATTGCCGAAGCGGGGAAAGACCCGCAGGAAGACTTTCTCCGACGGCACACCCCATTTCGGCATATTCTCCTCGTAAAGCGTCTTCGACGGCGCATGTGGAAAATACCAGCGGATCCCGAGAAGCTCCGGTATCGAGCGGCGGATCAGTGGCCCGAGCAGTTCGTTGGCTTCGTTGAACAGCTCACGGCCGAAAGAGACGAAGGAGTTGATGCCGTTGAGGCCGATCCGCTCAGAGCGAGTACCGACATAATCGTCGTAACCTTCGAGTGGAATGGTGCAGAGATCGGCGAGATCGCAGCGTGAAGCGTAGTCAAAACTCCATTCGGCATCGCTGCCGGTCACTATCGTCGCCGTCGCCGCTTCGCCGATGGTATAGGTAGGAAAAGTATATTTGAGCGCGGTGAGATCAGGGATACGCCAGCTGTGCCTCAGCCCGGCATGGAATTCGCCGTTGACGATCATGACAGTTCGTGCTGAGCCGGCGCGCAGCATCAGATAGGCGACTTGGAGGGCACGGATCCAGCTCATGCAGGCATCGGTGATGTCGAAGCAATTGGCCCGGACCATTCCTTTGGCCTGGGCGTAGAAGTAGGCGTTCGCTGGCTCCAGGAACCCTTTTCCGACGCCGCAATAGATCAGGATGTCGACATCGGCCGCGATCATGCCGGCTTTGGTCAAAGCATCATCCATCGCGGCCGAGATGAGATCGGCGGCCTTTTCGCCTTTCTCACCGTCTCGTATATGCCGGCTCTCGGCGCCCACCTTCTCGTAGAGGCAGCGCATCGCACGGAACAGTATTTTCTTCTTCAAGAAAGAAACGTCCGGATTGTTCTTGTCGATGAGGTCGATGAGGTCCTCGTTGGACAGGCGTTTTGACGGTATGCGATACGCCGTGGCGGCAATCTTCATGGTCGTTCCCTCTCGAGAAAATGAGCTCGCCTCTCGGCATTGTGGCGGTGCTCGTTCGATCCACTCGAGAAATAACCAAAAGTGAGGCGGCCGCGCGTGAGAATTCGCACATATCAAGGTCCTCGATTTAAGCGATGTAGGAAGATGTTCGCTCCTATTATAGAGGCTCTGCGGCAAACGGCAGAAGCGGGCTCATTGCTCGCCTACTCGCCTTTGGGAGGCGAACCCGAAGCGTTCTTAGTAAGTGATATGCGGGCTGCCACTATTGGAAACGATGTCGGTGGTCAGGACTATTTCCCGTTCGGCATCGTTGAGACATCCGGTAGCGGTGTACTACCCCTGACTAACAAAGGCCGCTTCACTGGGACATAAACTGCAAGCGCGGTGAATATAGTATTTTGGGCAGCGCTGGGTTGCGCGACGAGCTGCAGGTGCGTGGAACGAAGCCGGTCATTCCCAACCGGAGCTGCAGAATACAGCCGTTCGGCTTTAACAGGGGCCTTTACAAGCCGCGATGGCTCATCAAGAACGCCTTCAACAGGTTGAAGGATTTCAGGCGCGTCGCAACGCGTTAGGACAGATTGGCATGCAACTACTTAGCCTTTGTCTGGCTCGCCGACGCCCTGGTATGGTGGCTCTCATGAGTCTGGACCTAGCGAGGGCGGCCCCTGGCGGGGCTGTGACGTGCCAGATGTCCTGTGGTCTAGACGTGGGTTCTCTGGCTGCTTTTCGGCGGGAGAATACATCCGCCTAGTCAACAAAGAGTGATGCAGCCGTATAACTTTGATACTTTCAGATTTTTACAAAGAAGATAAGCTTCGGTTATGGAGCTTTACCAGATCCGGCACTTTATTGCCGTCGCCGAAGCTGGCGGGTTTACGAAAGGCGCGCAGCACGCCTCCGTCTCCCAATCGGCGATTTCCGCGAGTATTGCAAAGATCGAAGCTGAACTTGGCGTGAAATTGCTGGATCGCCGGCTATCTCCTGTAGGGTTAACCTACGCCGGTGAACGTTTTTTTGAGGCTGCCAAGGATATTATGAGGAGGTATGACGCGATTACGGCTGATCTTAAGTCAATCGCGAGGCCGAAGCATTTGAAAATTGGCGTACTGCGTTCCTTACTGCTTTTTGATGGCGCAATTTCGAAACTCCTTAGTTCCTTTAAGCGGGCCAATCCGCATCTGCCAACCGAGGTCATTGACGACGAGTGCGAGCATCTGACGGGGTTGCTCGCCGCTCATGAGATCGATACGGTCTTGACCATGATTAGGGAAGATGAAGCCGAGTTGGCAAACCGGGTCCTTTACAAGATGCCGTATTCATTGGCGGTTCGCGAAGATCATCACTTTGCCAATCGCAAATCTCTCAGTCTAAGCGATCTTTGTAACGAACCATTTATTTTGCCAACGCGAGGACTCAACCTGAACGACCTCACGACCACGCTGGCTGCGCGCGGTATCAGCATCAATGTCGTGGCAAAAACCGACAATGTTTACAGGGCTCTCGCGCTGGTCGCAGCCGGCATAGGGGTCGCGGTGGTCCCCGAGCATTTTCAAGTGGCTTCGGTCAAGCAAATACCAATCGAGGAGCTAAATATTGCCCGGACGATTGGCCTCGTTTGGCCCCACGGGCGTGAGAATACGCCGCTCAAAGAGTTCGTAAGATTCGCAGAAAAATACTGCCTATCTGTTTAAGACAGTGAGTCGCCTTTGACGAGGATATCTGCGGCCATCCCAAACTTGATCGCCCCACAACTCTCCAGCCCGCCATAATTCAGCCTCAAACAAGCGTATGAATTTAATACGAGCGTTTCAAACGTTTGTAAGAGGCGAGTATGCAACCCCCAAATCTGTCACTCTTCGAGCGGATCCGGCGCACGGCGGGGCGATTGGCGGCCGATATCATTGTCTCCAGCATGGCGACCCTCATCGCCACGATGATTTTGTCGGGTGTCGTCAAGCGGCCAATGGTTCCGGCTCTTGCGTTAAGCAAAGCCACGCAACCCGTAAGCCCCACGGCTTTGGGGGAAAACTCCGATGACGCGCTCGCCGCTTTCATGGAACGGGTTGCGCTCTCGCACATGAGTCCGAAAGCGCTCGCGGGGGTTGAGGATCGCGCCAACACAATTGCCGCGGCGCCACCGCCCGTAGCCGTGTCTGCTCCGCCGCCGCGTCAGGGGCCTGCGCTAAAACACGAACGCATCGCCGCAAAGGTGCAACCCGCCTCCACCAAAGCCGCCTCGGCCCCGCCACCCATGCCGCCGGAAAATGGCACTCCCGAGCCGTCCGCCGCCGCGCCCGCCGCTCCAGAGCCGCTGCCGCCTCTTCAATACGGCATCCGCCTTGTCACCGATATGAAAACCCGTGTCGCCGAAAGTGTGGTGTCGGTTGGGGACACGCTCAGCCATTTCGTTGGGAAATTATAATGAAAGTGACCGACATTACCCGGCACGCGCTGCTTGATCAGGCCGCCAGTGTCTTTGCGGAACGCGGCTTTGAAGGGGCCTCGGTGCGCGAAATCACAAGCCGCGCGGGCGCCAATCAAGCCGCCATCAATTATCATTTTGGCGGAAAAGAGGGCCTTTACCGCGAAGTGTTGCGCACGGCGATGGCGGCGCTGACCAATGCTTCCTTGCTCAATGAAGAGACGATTGGCGAATTCGATCGCGAGGAAGCGGTGGCGCTTTTTATTCGCCAGCAGCTCGCGCCCCTCATCAACCGCGAGGAGACGGGCCGGTATTTGAGAATTTTTGTCTGGGAAACGCTCGCGCCAACCCCAGTCTACCTTGATTTCATCGCCAGTGAAAAGCTGCCGATCCTCGACCAGGCGGCAACAATCGTGCGCCGCTTTCTCCCCGCCAACGCAACGCAGGCGGAAATTACGGTGGCGACGATTTGGCTGACCAATCAGGTGACGCCTTTCATCCGCCATTATGAAAGCCTGTCAAAACCGCCTTTGAACTTGAAAATCGACGAAAGCTTCATCGCGCAGCTTGCCGAGCGCTTGGCGAGCATGGCGGTCGCTGGGCTTTGCGCCGGGACCCGCGTGGAAGAGCGGCCGGAGCTCGCCCTGCAAGCCTAGCTAAATGAGGGCGGGTTCGCTGACGGAGGGGAGGGCGGCGAGCAGCCTTTGCAGTGTCTCGATGGTTGAGCGGTCGGCAATTCCATCGACGAGGGTTGGCCGGAAATGGCGCTGAAAAGCGGCGACTGTTGACTGCGTCGCCACATCATAGACCCCCGATATATCGAGGCCATAGCCATATTGCTCCAGCATGATCTGCAGCGCTTCGACCTCCTCACCTGCGGCGCCCTGTCCAAGCCGCGGCCCGCCTTCGATGGGGAATGGCGGCACGAAATGCCCAATCCCGGCTTTCGCCAAATGGTCCCAGGGAAAATGCTCCCCCGGGTCGATTTTGCGTTGGGGCGCAAGATCCGAATGCGCGAGGATGCGCGCGGGAGGAATCCTCCAGCGTGATGAGATGTCACGGCAAAGAGCGATCACCGCTTCGATTTGAATACGTGGATAGGGGGGCAAGCCGCCGCTGTGACCGTGATTTGCGATCTCGATCCCGATGGAAACCGTGTTCAGATCACGGTTGCCGGCCCAAACGCCGATACCGGCGTGCCAAGCCCGCCGGTTCTCTGGCACGAGCTGGAAAAGCTCGCCCCCTTCGTCGATGAGGTAGTGAGCGCTGACCTGCGACACTTCGGAGCAGAGATGATCGAGCGCGGCGGAACCAGTGGCGATGCCTGTGTAATGCAGGATGATCGCATTAATCACACCGCCCTTGCGATCACCGTGGTTGGGCGAGGGGCGAACGGTCGCGGGGAGAGAACTGTCGGGTTTCAATAGCCGTAATACGCCGTGCAAATCTGGTTGCCATACGCGTCATAACCATAGCTCCTGCATCGTGCCGGCGGCGGCCCGGGCGGGGGCGGAGGCGGAGGATAGGCTCCCGGCGGGGGCGGCGGGGGAGGCGATGTGTTGGCCCCAACAACGGCGCCCGTCGCGGCGCCAAGGACCCCGCCGGCGACCGCCGCGCCGGGGCTCTTGCCAGCCAAGGCGCCGATGGTGGCGCCGGTCGCTCCGCCAAGGGCGGCGCCGCTGACGCCACGCTGTTCGGGCGTATAACCGCATCCGGCAAGTCCGGCGGCCGAAGCGATAAGCAGCCAAAAAACAATTTTTTTCCGCATGATCCTTCCTAGCTCTTCCTTCGAATGAATGAGCGCCCGGTATCTTTGGGGATGATAACCTCGCTCCCGCTGACTCCGCTCGTCCCGTGCCGCTTTTGGTTACGCGCGGAACCTTCATGCGCTTCTGCTAAGCGCCCGGTCAAGGCGCAATTGTGACAGGTTAGTTGCAAGATCTTTCTAATTTGACAATTGACGATGAGGAACAGGCCCTTTATGTGGCACGAGCCAGCTGGCCGGATGGCCGCCGCGAACGGCGGAGGAAAGTCCGGGCTCCACGGAGACACGGTGCCGGATAACCTCCGGCGGGGGTGACCCTAGGGAAAGCGCCACAGAAAACAAACCGCCGAAAGGCAAGGGTGAAATGGTGCGGTAAGAGCGCACCGCGTCCATGGCAACATGGGCGGCATGGCAAGCCCCACCGGGAGCAAAACCGAATAGGGGTGACGTAAGGTTTTTCCTAAATTTTTATGGAAATCCTTGGATCCGTCTCCGGATCGTCGCCCGGGTTGGTTGCTTGAGGCGAACGGCGACGTTTGTCCCAGAGGAATGGCCATCACGCGCCATGCGCGCCATACAAAACCCGGCTTACAGGCCGGCTGGCATCGTCTTCCTCTCAGGCGCGCAGCCATGCCGCATAGATGCTGCTGCGGTTTTGGTTTGATCTTTGAACGAAAATGAAGCGTTTTCGCGCGGAGTCATAAAAATGAACGGATATGCTTCAGGCACTCTGGGACGGATCGTCCTACCGTGTCGATTACGATATGGGCGCGATCCCATTGATGGTAGTCGCGATCAATGATTTCCTTCCAGCTTGGCAGGCTGAAGTTCGGAGTATCGTCTAAGCGCGTTTCTACTCGACGACGATGTTCTTCGATATCCGAGCAGATAATTTCGACTTCGATCACTGGAACCGCAACACGCAGCCCCACATCCCGCCATGCGTTTCGCGTGAGCATCCAAGGATTTACTGCATCAGCAAGAACGTTCAATCCAAGTCGAAGATTGTCTTCGGCTACGGCATAGGCGGCCCGATAACCAGCATCATCGAAAGAACCACGCCAGACGCCAGCTTCCCGAACGCCTCGTTCAATCGAGTCGATCCGTAACCAAACCGCTCCAAGTTCGAGGGCAAGCGAACGGGCAATAGTGGACTTTCCAGTTCCCGGAAGTCCCGCGAAAACGATTAACCTTATGTTTTGCCTGCGATCCTGCGCAAACGAGTTCGGCGAGAGCCTTGTAGTCATCTATCGCAGCGTCCAGAAGTGGCGCGCAGGAGCGCTCCACCTCGCTCGCCACTCCACGCACAAGAAACGAAACAAAATCGCGATCGGGCTTAGTCGAACTTGCCGGCCGCATGCGCGAGAAGCGTATAAACCTTGCCCCTTTCCGACAGAAGATAAGACTTGGCGATGGCGTCGCTTGGGCCATCATTGCTGAGGCCATCAAGAAGCTTTTCAAACTGTTGAACGTAGCTATCGACCGTCGCGCGAAATTCGCGATCGTGCCGGTAGCGGCGGCGGATATCGTTAAAAGTTTGGCGGCCACGCGCCGTGTAAATCCGTTCCGAAAAAGCGCCACTCTCGCCTTGGCGATACCGGTCCCAAGCCACGGCGGCTGCATTCGGTTCAATGATTTGGGCGATATCCAGAGGGACTGGCCCTAGCCGTTGTGAAAGCGGCTGCGCCCCCTTGGCCGAAGGAATATTTGAGGGACTGGGAGGCGGCTCGCCGCTATCGACCCTCGCGAGCAGATCCGACAGCCATCCGCTACCGCGTTCTGGCGCCTTGAAGTCCGCACGCGGTTTCGGCGGTTCAGAGCGGGTGGGCTCATCGGCGCGCTGCGGATCCGGCCTTGCCCGCCGGGGCGGGATGGCCGCAACCGGACGCCCGGCACTGGCCACGACGGGTTGCGAAATATCATAGGCGCGACCGGATTTTACCACGATCTCGTTGAGCTCTTCGAGCGCCTTGATTTGATCGGTGACGGCGCGCCGCATGGAGGCCGCCTGCTGCGCGGTTTCATTGGGCAGATCAATGGCGCCCCGGTTTAGGATCTCCCGCGTCGTCTCTAGTTCTTGGCGGATCTCGGCGGATACGCCGCGAAATTCGGTGGCGGCGACCTGGAAGCGTTCGGTCGTTTGGCCCAAAATCCCTTCGAGTTCGACATTGGCCTGCTCGCAGGCGGCCCGCATCACAGTGGCCATGTTCTCGCGTTCTTGTTCGATATTGGTGCGGACGGCGGCGAATTGCCGGTCAACGAGACCCCGAGTTGATTGGGTCGTTTCCGCCAGCAGATCGGCGATATCCCGCACGCCCGTCTCGGCTTTCTTCCACGAGCCTTCGATCTCCTCGCTGAAAGACCGCACGAGTTCATCGAGATCGTCCCTGCGCTCCTTGATGCTGGCGAGGAGGGCGTCGAGAGATTCGCGCCTAGCGGCCAGCAACCCATTGAGTTGCTCTTGTTCACGCGCCAGATCCCCGGTGGAATTGGCTAAGCTCTCCCTGTGCCGCGCGATCGTTTCCGCGAGCGTGCCGGTCTCGGTGAGTGTCTCGCGCGTTGCGCGGTTGAACTCGGCAATTTCCGTTCCGAAATGCGAGAGGACATGGCGGAAGTCTTCAATCCTGCCGCCGAGCGTCTGCTCCGCGGCCGTGAGATCCGCACGTGTCGAACCCAGCGATTTTTGCAGCTCTTCACTGCTGCTTAAGAGCCGGTTTGTGACCTCGGCCATGCCCGAGCGAAGTTTTTCATTCGTATCAACCAATGCCTCGATGGAGGTTAACGCCTCTGTTTCAATTGAACTGCGCAGATGAGCCGCCGACTCTTCAACCGCCGCTGCAAACGCGCTCTGTTTTTCACCAAGATGCTCGATGGCTGCCGTCGCTCGGGCTTCGATCGTCTCAGCCGTTGCCTCCCCAAGTTTTGCAACCTCGCCGGCGATTTCGCTGCCGAGGGCGTTGAGAGCTTCGATAAGGTGTTCTCCACGCGTATCGAAAAGTTCACGCAATTCGGCGGAGCGTGTGGCCAAGGCGGAATGCAGCGCCTCTCCACGCGTCCCGAGCGCTCCTTCGAGATCGCCAAGGCTGTCCGCGAGTGCATTACTGATCTCGTGAATGCGTCCCGCGAGGCCCTCCCCGATTTCGCCGGCGCGTCCGGCAAGAGTGTGGTCGAGATCCTCGATTGCTTGCGCGATCATGTCACGGATCTCCTCCGCGCGGCCCGCCAGAGCTTGCCCAAGCTGCCCCGCCTCGCGGTCAAGGGCGGCATTGATATTATCGGTGTGGAGGCCGAGGGCATGGTCGATTTCATGCGTTCGCGCGGCAAGTGCCTCCGCGATGGCGCGGCCCTTCTCATCAAGTTCGCCCGAAACGGCCGCCAGCCGGCCGATGACTTGCTCCTCGAGTCGGATGATGCGCTGATCGAGCGCCTCGCTCAACGTATCAGACCGGCTGCCAAGCAGGTGGTCGATTTCGCCCGCGTGAGAGGCGAAAGACTGCGCGATTTCGCCGGCGCGCGCGGCGAGGATGGCTCGAATTTCCTCGGTTTTTTCTTCGAGCGTACGGATGGCATCGCCGCCGCCTTCCCCTAGGGCGCGGGCGATCTCGATCGCCCGTCCGGTCAAAGTTTCGCTGAGCGCCTGTGCGCGCGTATCGATCCCTTGGTCAATCCGGGCAATTAGGTCGCTGAGAGAGTCACCGGCCGCTTCCGCCTTGGCGGCGGTTCGCGATTCAAAGGCCTCAATATGGGATTCAAGGACGTCGGCGGCTTCCTTTGCGCGCTGGGCAAGCCTGTCGTTGAGCTGGCCTCCATGCAGGGTGAGAGTCGTTTCAATCGAGCCGAGCCGATCTTCGAGAGTGGCGGTGAACCTCTCGACGTGCTCGCCGGTACGCTCCGCCGCAGCCCCGCCCTTTTCTATGATGGTTTCTTCGAAGGCGAGCAGGCGGTCGGCGAGCGCTTCATTTACACGGTCGGCGTGCATGGCAATAGCATTGATCGCCTCATTGGCGGTCTCCGCGAACCGCTCGTTAAGATCATTGCCCTGGTAGCCAATGGAAGCCACCGCTTGCTGCGCCGTGGCATCGAAACTCTCGCGAAGCGAAACCGCTTGGTTGGCGAAGAAAGTGACAGCATCATGCGTGGAAACCCTGAGCTGCTCGCCCATCTCCTCGGCGTGCTTGGAGAGTGCCGCAAGGGTCTCATCAAGAGTTGCCGCAAGCCGGCTGTGCAGGCTTTCGGCGTGGCTCGTATAAGCCGCGTCCGTGTCTTGCGCGAGGGCATCAAGCCGTTCAGTCAACTGTCCAGAATAGCTCGATAACGCGGTCAGCGTCTCGCCAACCGTCGAGGAGAGGCGCGCATGCAGAGCCTCGCTATGGCCGGCGAGTGCCTCGGTGGCATAATTCGCCGTCGAATCAAGGCGCGCGCCGAGATCTTCCGCCTGGCTGGCGATTGCCGCGAAAGCTTCGCTGACGGCGGCGTTGAGGCCCTCGCGCAATGCTTCGGCACGGATGGCAAACTCCGAAACGGAATTCTGCGTTGCCGACGCAAGCTTTTCGCTCATGGAATCCGACTGCCTTGATAAAGCCTCAACAGTCTCATTCACGACCGCGTTCAGGCGCGCATGCAGCGCCTCCGTGTGGCTGCTCAGCGAGCCAGCCGACTGCTGGGCTGTCGTTTCAATGCGTCCGCTCAACTCGTCCCAATGCCTTGAGAGGGCGCCAAGAGTCTCCTCGCTCGTCGTGGCCAGGCGTTGATGCAGCGCCTCGGTCCGGCTCGTGAGGGCCGAGAGCATTGCATGGGAAGTCGAATCAAGCCGCTCACTCATCTGCACTGAGTGCGCCGTCAGGGACGTCAGCGTTTCACCGAGTGTCGAGGCGAGATTCTCGCTCAGCTCGTTGGCATGGCTCGTGAGCGCCGTGAGGGTGCTTTGCGCGGTAGAAGTGACATGGCCGTGGAGTTCCTTGGAATGGGCACTTAAGGCCGCGAGCGTATCCTCGACCGCGGCTTCCATCCGTCCGTGCAAGGACTCGGAATGGCTCGTTAAAGACGCGGCTGTTCTGTCGGCCGTTTCGGCGAAGCGCTGGTGAAGCTCATTGCCGTGCGCCTCGAATTTTATGCGCATCCGCTCCTGGCTTTCGTTGAGAAGCCGTGTGAGGGCTTGGGTCGAGGTTTGGAACGATTGCGTGGCCGCGGCAGTGCGGCTGCTGACTTCATCGGCAATTCGCTCACCCGCAGCGCTAAGATGCTCTTGCAGAGCGCCGCCTTTAACGGCGACGACGTCGTGCAAACGCTCGCTAATTTCGGCAAGGCGGACGGCGAGGTTTTCTCCTCTTGAGGAAACAGTGTCGGCAACGCGGATGCTCGTTTCGTCAAGCCGTTGCGCAAAAGCGTTACCACGGATCTCCAAATCGGCCGCTAGCGTCTCCCTGGCCGTTTTGAACTGCTCATCCATTGCGCCCAAGCGGGCCGAGATGGTTTGCGCGATGCCTTCCGTTGCTCCTGTCAAGCTCGCCGTAATATCGGCGCCAGAGCGGCTGAGCTGCTCGACGAGGTTGGCGCCCTGCGCCGAGATTTGATCAGCGAATTCATCGCGCCGCTGCGCGAGCGCCGCTTTGAGCTCCTCGCTTTTCGAATCCAATGAGGAGGTTACCCGCCCGGCGGCTTCGCCGACGCTTTCGGCGAAACGCGTTGAAGCACCGGCAAGGTCGCGGGTGATATTCTCGTGGGCGGTGGCAATCGTGCCGCGAACGCGTTCGGCACTGACCAAGATGGACTCGCGTTCCGCCGTTAATTCCTCGATCAAGGAGCGGACGCGGCGCTCATTGTCGGAGTAGGATCGCTCGAGGTTGGACACTTCCGATCGGACCAAAGTTTCAAGTTCGCTTGCTCTTGCAAGCGCACGCTCAATCCCATCTCCCATGGATGCGACTTCGCGGCGGATGGCTTGCGATAAGGTGACCACCTGCTCCGTTGCCAGGGTTTCCGGCTCGGCCAAACGAACCGCGACTTCGGTCATCGAGCGGGCGGCTAGCCTCATCTCATGGCCGCGCCGGAGCAGGGCCACCGTGGTGAAGGTGAGGATCACCGGGCCGGCAATCGTCAGCAGGGCAAGGGTCAGCTGCGGTAGCAAAGCGCCGGGCGGAAGCTCATAGAAGGTCGCCCGGTTGGCGATATAGTAGCCGAGCGCTAGAAGGACCCACAAACCCGAACCGATGCCGGCGAGAATTGCCGCGTTATGGTAATATCCGCTCTGGAAAGCATGCAAAAGAGCGCCAGCGGATACGCGGTCGTCATTGGCGGGCATATCTAGCGAAGGGACGTTTGCAGCGTCCTCGGTTTGGGCGTGGGGGATTTGCTGTGCGTCGGTTTGCGCTTCAAGGCCATCGCCTTGCTTATCGCTCGCAGGCGCGGCTGCACCGTGTTGCGCTTGAGGCGTTTGCGGTGGAGGAGCAGGGGGCTGTTGACTGCCCGGCTGGCCTTTCATCGCTTCTGCTCCCGGAGTCATTGATGGCCCGGCCTGCGGCTCGGCATTGCCGCTGTCCTGAAGATTCAAGGCTTCTTCGATGGCGGAAAGCGCGGCTGCCGCGGGATCATGAGCCTTCTTTGAACTCGCCATCTCTCGCCCTCATAAAATTTGCGCGGGAGGCCCCAGTCGCGGCACGGGCCGGCCGTCCCGCAAAACACGGTTAACCAAACCTTACTTTACAGCTCAAATGATAAGATTCAAACTAAGTCACTGCAAAGATTTAGAAACATCGTTAACGGGGCGGTCCCTTGGGCCTGACCTCGGCCGCGAATCGGGTTGCGTTGGCTTTGCAGCGGCGAACCTTTTCGCTATGAAGCGGCGGTTTTTACTCGGGAATGAAGGTACGCCATGGCCGCCGAACGCACTTTTTCTATTCTCAAGCCCGACGCGACGCGCCGGAACCTCACCGGGGCGATCAACGCTTTGATAGAAAAAGCAGGCCTGCGGATCGTTGCCCAAAAACGCGTGCGCATGACTAGAGAGGAAGCCGAAACTTTTTACGCCATTCACAAGGCCCGGCCGTTTTTCAATGAGCTTGTCGAGACGATGACCTCCGGTCCTGTGGTGGTGCAGGTCCTCGAGGGAGAAGATGCGATTAAAAAATATCGCGATGTGCTTGGCGCGACAGACCCCGCCAAGGCCGCCCCCGGAACCGTCCGCAAGGAATTCGCGCTTTCCGTGGGAGAGAATTCGGCGCACGGTTCCGATGGGCCAGAGACCGCGCTCGTTGAAATTGCTCAATGGTTTTCTGGCAACGAAATTGTGGGCTAGGCTTTCCCGCAGTCCTTTGGGTTAAGCTTGCGCCACTGCGGCCAGACGATCCGCGAAAATTGGCCGACCGGCACTTGGGCGAGGCGCATCAGGTGACCGATCATCTACAAAAACCCAGGATCACGAGATGGCAAGCACGTCACAAAACGTTTCGATTGCGTCATGCTCCTGTGGGGGCGTTCAGCTCGAAGCTGTCGGCGCGCCAATTGTCGGCGCGGTTTGCTACTGCGACGATTGCCAGGCTGGCGCCAGACAGATTGAGGCCCTGCCTAACGCGGCTCCCGTGCGAGGTCGCGACGGGGGCACGGCCTACCTGCTCTATCGCAGAGACCGAGTGACGTGCACAAAAGGCGCCTCCCTGCTCAAAAATTTGAAACTGAAGGGGTCATCTGTCACCAACCGAGTCGTCGCCACCTGCTGTAACTCGGCAATGTATGTCGGCTTCGACAAGGGGCCGTTTTGGTACTCGGTCTACAGGGCGCGGTTCAAAGGCAACGCTCCAGGCTTGGAGATGAGGCTTCAAACGAAGCATCTGCCAAAAGGCGTTCAGTTGCCGGGGGACATGCCAAACTACTCCGCATTCCCGATAAAGCTTGCCGTGAAATTGGTTTTTGCAAGGATTGCCATGCTATTTGGCCGCTAAGGTTCTCGGTGTTTGCCTCAAAAAACACGCAGCGGGACGGGCACCGCCGGGGAGTCGCTGGTAAAAACGCGATTCCCCTCGAGACGAAGGCTCCCAGCAGCCACTCGTGCGAGCGCGAGCGGGTAAATCACGTGCTCCTCGTTGAGCACACGCTCGGCCAGCGAGGCGGGGGTATCGGAATTTGAAACGGCGATCGCGGCTTGAGCGACGATTGGACCTTCATCGAGTTCCGGCACGACGAAATGAACGGTGCAGCCGTGGATTTTGACGCCGTCGGCGAGGGCCCGCGCGTGGGTATTAAGGCCGCGATAGGACGGCAGCAGGGCGGGGTGGATGTTCAGAAGCCTCCCCTGCCATTGGTTGACAAACCAAGGCGTCAGCATCCGCATGAAGCCAGCAAGGCAAATCAGTTCAATCTTGTGCAGTTCGAGGACAAGCTGCATGGATCGCTCGAACTCCTCGCGTCCCGCATAAATCTTGTGGTCGACGGCGGCGCAGGCAATGCCATTCGCTCTTGCGAAAGCAAGCCCCATCGCCTCGGGACGATTTGAGAGGACGAGAACGATTTCGGCGGGGTAGGCGGGGTCCCGCGCCCGGTTGATCAGCGCTTGCATGTTGCTGCCCTGGCCGGAGATCAGAATCGCCGTGCGCTTGCGGCGGGGGATCATAACGGGAGGCGGCCGGAAAGGTTGAGCCGCGGGCCCCCTCCCGCGGGCACGATGGCGCCAAGCTCGATGGCCTCCTCGCCCCCTTCGCCGAGCGCCCGTTTCACAGCGCCAGCTTGGGTTTTGTCAACGACCGCGACCATGCCAATGCCGCAGTTAAAAGTGCGCAGCATCTCGATTTCACCGATGCCGCCAGTCGAGGCAAGCCATCGGAACACCGGCTGAAGGGGAAGTTTCGAAGCCTCGATGGCCGCCTCAAGGCCATCTGGCAGGACTCGCGGGAGGTTCTCCGGCAAGCCCCCGCCCGTGATGTGCGCAAGAGCTTTAATGCCGTTCGTTTCGGCCAATGTTTGCAGCAGGATCTTGACGTAAATCCGCGTTGGCGCGAGCAGCGCCTCGGCGAGCTTCTTTTGCGGCGCGAAAGGCGCGGGACTGCTCAAGCCGAGCGATGCCTCCGCGAGGACCTTGCGAACGAGCGAAAAGCCATTGGAATGGAGCCCTGACGAGGGCAAGCCCAAAAGGACATCCCCCGGTTTAATATCGGGCCGTGGCAAAAGCTTTTCCCGTTCGACGGCGCCGACGGCAAAGCCGGCGAGATCGTAGTCGGAACCCGCATAAAGCCCCGGCATCTCGGCCGTTTCGCCGCCAATTAAGGCCGCGCCCGCCTCGATGCAGCCTCTGGCAATGCCGGCGATGACCGCCGCCGCGCACTCTCCGTCGAGCTTGCCGGTCGCGTAATAATCGAGAAAAAAAAGCGGCTCCGCCCCCTGCACAACGAGATCATTGACGCACATCGCGACGAGATCGATACCGATCGTCTCGTGAAGGCCCGCCTCGATCGCGATCTTCACTTTCGTTCCGACCCCGTCATTCGCGGCAACGAGGAGCGGATCATGAAAGCCTGCGGCCTTGAGGTCGAAGAGCCCGCCAAAACCGCCGATTTCCGCATTCGCGCCGCGGCGCTTGGTGGCGCGCACCAGCGGCTTGATTTTTTCAACGAGAGCGTTGGCGGCGTCGATATCGACCCCAGCAGCCGCATAGGTGAGGTCATTTTGGGGCATTTTGATCTTCCGCTATAAACCAGGGCTAACGTTTCGCCGCGCGTAACACAAGGGCCGCAACCAAAGCCGGGGATATCCATTAACGAGAAACTTTTTGGCATTTGGACAACGCCGGTGTTTGATGGCAGAGCTTTTCCCGGACCTTTCGTTTGGCGCGGCCGCCTTCTGCCAACTCTTGATTCGCTGCAATCATGAGAATCATTCACTATAGAAGTTTGCCTAACCTGATCTCGCTTGGCAGGCTCATCCTCGTGCCGGCGATCATTTCGATGATCGCCGATCAGCGATGGCGGGAAGCCTGCATCCTCTTCGTCATCGCGGGCATCTCCGACGCCATCGATGGCTGGATCGCCAAGACTTTTGACTGGCGCAGCGAGCTTGGCAGTTACCTTGACCCGCTCGCGGATAAAGCCTTAATCGACTCAATTTATGTATCGCTCGCGATCGTCGGCGTTATCCCGGCGACGATCGCGATTCTGGTCGTGGCGCGGGACCTCATGATTGTCGGCGCCTTTATGATTTCCGTGGTACTGCGCAAGCCGGTGAAAGTGCGGCCGCTCATGATTTCGAAACTTAACACATTGGCGCAGCTCGGCTTCGCCGCCCTCGTGCTCGGCGTCAAAGCCTTTGGCTTGCCCTCTGGTCCGTGGTTCGATGGGCTGCTTTATTGCGTCGCGGTTTTGACCCTGGCTTCAACCGCGGCTTATATGCTGCAGTGGATTCGCCATATGAACCTTTGAGGGGCAACCCACCCGCCCGGCATGCTCGAAAATCGTCAATTGATTCTGGCGTTCGCGCCGCGCTCGGGTTTTGAGCGCGAAAACTTTGTCGTCTCCGCTTCGAACGAGCAAGCCTATGCCATGGTCGAGATGTGGCCTGGTTGGCCGAACCCGATGCTGCTCATCCTCGGCCCGCCCGGCGCCGGGAAAAGCCACCTCGGCGCGATTTGGGCAGGGCTGGCGAAGGCGGTCATCGAGCCCGCCAATCGCCTCGCGGACGTCAATATCGAAGAGCTGGCAGAGGCAGGGCCGCTCCTTGTGGAGGACGCGGACCAGATCGGCCGAGCGGAGGCGCCTCTCTTTCATCTCATCAATATCATGCGCGAGCGCGGTGCGTCCCTCGTCCTGACCGCGAGGACGCCACCGGATGCCTGGGGTCTCAAGACCGCGGATCTGTTATCGCGCTTGCGCCTTGCCCCCGCTGTCACGCTTGGCCCGCCGGATGACGATCTGATGCGCGCCGTCCTCGTCAAGCTACTCATCGACCGGCAGCTCATCGTCGACATGCGTGTCGTTGAGTATGCCGTTTTGCGCCTCGAGCGCTCGCTCGATATCGCGCGCCAATTTGTCGATGAGCTGGATCGCGAGGCGCTTGCCCGGCAATGCCGGATCACGCGCTCCTTAGCGGCCGAGGTGCTGCGCGCCTTCGGCGTCGCCGAAGACTCGGACACCATATAAAAATTCGTCTTTACCAAATTTTGGCTTGCGCTCGCTGCCGGCGTCGCGCCAGTTTGTCCGATTGGGCGGTCAAATCGGACAGAAAAGTTTCACGTGAAACATTTTGGTAAGGTCGGAGCGGAAAATCTTACAAGCCAAAGGGACAGCACCCGGCGGCGATCTTGTAAGACTGATCGATATTTTGATGGGATGAGAGGCAAGCCGCGCCGTCTTCGTCACTGGCGTTGGCAGAAGCCGAAGCCGCCGCAGGTTTCACCGGATCGTCCGGTAAACGACCGGCCATTTTCGCACCAATATTAGGCACAGAAAAAGTCCTCTAATATCAATATCAGAATTGCGTGCATAATTCTTGATATTTGCACGCACCGACGCAGACCTTTTGAGAGGCAGGAATCAAGAGTGAGTTTTAAGAGACGGTTTGGCGAGTTCACGTGTCAAATCGTCGTTAGCGCAAGGCTCTCTAGAAGCTTCCTCGGAGATCGCGGCGATTTTTTCTTGAGCATATGAAAAAATGTGCCCTGTTGATTTAAAGTAGAATTGCTTGCTCTCTGGCATGGAGGAAAAATTTGGTAGACGACGCTGCAAAGAGAATTGCTGGTTACGCCGTCGCAGCGACCGTCACCGTCGCTGTCGCCGCGATAGTTTTCGTGGAGCCATATCTCCTAAACATGGAGCTTCAATCGAAAATCGGCGTCTGGTTGATAACCTTGCTCGGCTCTGCGGCGACGTACAGGACCATTTCCGCATCTCTATGGAGCTTGTTTAACCGCTCACTGTGCGTTCGGCGAATTGCCCTCGGTCGGATGTTTTTGGAGGGCACATGGATTGGTCATTATGTTCGTAGCGGACAGCATATTGTGACGGTGGAATTTTACGATCAGAAAGACGGAGAACTACGAATTACCGGAGCCGAAATCAATTCGACCAGCGCCACCCTTTCTCACTGGCAGTCGTTTGCAGCTTCGATAGATTATCGCGGTGAAACGGTCACATATGCATATGCGTGTGATATATTCGGCAGAAGTGGGACCCACGATGGCATAGCTCGATTTACTTTGGTCCGGAAAGGGAAAAAATCTGCATTCGAATTAGACGGTTATTCGGCGGACCTGACCGATGGCGTAAAAGACGCGAATTACGAATATAAGATTTCCGATCGCCAAATTGATAGAAGCGACGCTCTTCTCAGAGCGAAGGAGATATACAAATTTTAGGCCCGCTGTGCTGGCAGGTATGCCTCTCTCAAAAAGGCGCGATTTTCGCGTTAACCGGTGCGTTGCGAAATTGTTGAATTATGCTCATGGGTCTAAGGAACAAGGGCGGCTTTTGCCGTTACCGCTATCTGGACGCATCGCTTCCGGGACACTATGTTTTTCCGGCGCGGCTAATCCCAGAGATTTACCTTTGGTCAACCTATGAAAATTAAATTCTGGCATCTTGAATATGATTTCGACAAGGATGATGCCAAGATTGTCATTCCGATTGTGTTATTGCTCATAGCAGTAACAACAACATCTATTAGTCCGGCAATACTCATTGGCGCTTCTGTAATTTATTTTTTTTCCTATTTCTTCGTGGAAGACTTGATTAAGAAGATTATAGGCGCAATACCAAAAGCACCGCTTAAATGCCCCAAATGCAAAAATCGCAAAATCGTCTTGCAAGGCTATCAAGGCTATAAATCTGACGAGCAGTATCCATATTATCTTTGCACGCATTGTGACACAACATCCATCCTAACTGAAGGTGGATTACTTGACATTTCCAATCCGCCCGAGGTTGGCGGGAAGAAAAGCTAAGAACTCCCGCCGCCAAAGTCGCACAAGGCCCATTCTGTTAAATCGTACTCGTCGATCAGGGCCTAGGTCGCGAAAGCGCGGCTGATGCAGGGCTAGTGGCGATGATGAGAGCCGCCTTGAACTCTATAGGGCGGCCATTATATTGAACGCAACGGGTCCGGTGCGCGCTTGGCGTGCGCCAAGATAAGAGACGCAGGCACAAGCCTGAGCTGAATGGTCGGCCTTTTAACCGACTGCCGCCGCCAATCCCACGCTTCGGCGCGGGTGAGGTCGTCGGTCACGTTCAGCAACCTTCGATCTCAAGCATCAACTGATCGAAGGAGACCCACAGATGACACAATCGAAAATTTATGTTGGCGAATTCAACAGGCCTCACGGCGACAATATTCGCCATTGCGCGCGGCGCTTAGAGCGGCGGGGGATTCCGGCTTCTGTCCTTCCGCACAAGACGAGCCTGCGCATAGAACGCCCGCCCGAGATGGGTTGGATGGACTTCAAGCAGGCCATTCGCGGCCAACTCAATCCGCGTATTGGATCGGTGCTGCTACATAGCCAGTCGTCGGGCAATTCATACCTTTGCCGCAATAGGGGGAACCGCCCGGGCCGGTTCGAGCGGGTCTATCACCACAGCGCGCGTGTAGCGATGCGGCTCGCGCGCGCTACTTCTCAGTCGAAACCAGCATGCGAAAGTGTTGATTTTTGCTTGGCCAGCCGCCAGAGAGACGCGGAATGCGAGTTTCTAGGATTTCGTACGCGCCTATGCTAAACTCGGCGCATGACAAAGATACTCGAAGAGGCTGTTGAAGCCGCCCGCGCCCTTCCTTCAGACATGCAGGACGCGCTAGGGCGCATGCTTCTGCAATTTGCCGGGGCGTATCAACCGGCGATCCAATTAACCGCCGAGGAAGAAGCGTCTTTTGACGAATCCCTTGCAGAGGCCGAGCGCGGGGAGTTTGCGACCGATGAAGAGATACGCGCCATCTGGGCAAAGCATGGACTGTGAGGCTTCGCTATACTCGTCGCGGCGCGGCGGAGCTTGATGAGGCTTTAGCCTATATCGCCAAGCGTTCTCCTGTAGGCGCTGAACATGTCAAAGCCCGCATACAGGCGATCATCAACCTTCTCTTGCAATATCCGTATGCCGGACAGCCGATGAGCAAGGGGCGGCTGCGCCGCGTGGTAACCTCGCCGTATCCTTATTTGATTTTCTATCAGGCAGCCGATGACGAAATTATTATTCACGGCGTGCGCCACAGCGCCCGCCGCACTTCATAAATGCGGCGCGATCGCCAGGATGATTCTGGCCGCGAACGGCGGCGCGTCTTTGACAATAAAACAATAAAGACAAAAAGCCGGCGATGAAATGGGCAACGGAGCCAACCTTTAACCGGGCGTTAACCATAGGTTACGTAAATCGTTAAAATCGATTTCGAGGCGCTCCAGTGACCACCGTCAAAACCTCACGCCCTTCCATCCGCTTACACGGCCGCAGCTATCACGCCATGGTCCTTGCCCCCGAGCCGCCGCTCGAGGATTGGCTGGCCGGGCTCGATGCGTGGCTGTCTCGTTCGCCGGTTTTTTTCTTCGGCCGCCCGGTTGTTCTTGATGTCGCCATGCTGCAGCCGGGCAAACAAGGCCTCGCCGAGCTTTTGGAACATCTCACCAAGCGCAACATCAAGGTTATGGGGATTGAAGGAGCCGAGCCCTCCTGGCTCGATTTCGCCATGCCGCCCCTGCTGCTCAGCGGCCGCCAGGCGGCGCCTCAAGAGCTTTCTGGCGATGCCGAGGCGCCGGCGCCCGCCGTGAAATCGGAAAACGAGGCCAAGCCGCCCGCAAGCGAGACGCCCCTCGACTCCGCGGCAAGTCCCGCGCCCGCCGAGACTATTCGCGTGCGCCAACCAAGCTCACTCTTGCTCGATACGCCGGTCCGGTCCGGCCAATGCATTGTGCATCCCGAGGGCGATGTCATCGTCGTCGGATCCGTGGCCTCGGGCGCCGAGGTCATCGCCGGCGGGTCTATTCATGTCTATGGGGTTTTGCGGGGCAGGGCGATCGCCGGTTCGCGCGACGCGCGGGCGCGGATTTTCTGCCGCAAGCTCGAAGCCGAGCTTCTTTCCATCGACGGTCTTTACATGGTGGCCGATGATATGCCGGCCCATTTGCGCGGCCAGCCGGTCCAGGCCTGGCTCGATGGCGATTCAATGATGATGGCTCAGGACTGAGCCGGAAAAAGGAGCAGCAGCATGGCCAAGGTTCTGGTCGTAACTTCTGGCAAGGGAGGGGTCGGCAAAACGACATCGACCGCGGCATTGGGCGCGGCGCTCGCCTCCGCCGGCAAAAATGTCGTGCTGATCGATTTCGACGTCGGTCTGCGCAATCTTGATCTCGTCATGGGAGCGGAGCGCCGGGTTGTCTACGACCTTATCAACGTCGTTCAAGGGGACGCTAAGCTGGTGCAAGCGCTGATCCGCGATAAACGCTTGCCATCGCTGTCGCTGCTGCCAGCCTCGCAAACGCGCGACAAGGATGCCTTGACCGACGAAGGCGTCGCGAACGTCATCGGCGAGCTCAAAGAGAAATTTGATTGGGTGATCTGCGATAGCCCGGCCGGCATTGAACGCGGCGCGACGCTGGCCATGCGCCATGCCGATGTCGCGATTATTGTGACGAACCCGGAAGTCTCGTCGGTTCGCGACTCTGACCGCATCATCGGCCTTCTCGACTCCAAGACAGAGAAAGCGGAGAAGGGCGAGCGCGTCGAGAAACATCTTTTGCTAACGCGATTTGATGCGGTACGCGCGGGCCGCGGCGAGATGTTGAACGTCGACGACGTTCTGGAGATTTTGTCGATCCCGCTGATCGGCATCATTCCGGAAAGCACGGAAGTGCTGCGGGCCTCTAATCTTGGCTCTCCCGTAACATTGAGTAATCCGGTGAGTCCCCCGGCGCGAGCCTATTTTGACGCCGCCAAGCGTCTCAACGGCGAAACCTTGGAAGTTGCGGTTCCAAACGATCGCCGAGGCCTTTTCGGCAAATTGTTCGGACGGAGGGCGGCATGAGACTCATCAACTTCTTCCGGCGGCCGAGCACCGCGCCGAGCACCGCGCCCGTTGCGCGGGAGCGGCTGCAGATATTGCTCGCCCATGAGCGCGCCGTCGCTGGCAAATCAGATCTCATCGCCATTCTTCAGGAAGAGATTATGGCGGTGATCGCCAAGCATTTTCCGGTCGAGCAGGAAGCGATCAAGGTTAATATGGAGCGCGGGGAAGTCGTCTCGACGCTCGAAGTTGAAGTCGATATTCCAACGCCAATGTGTCCGAATTTCCCCTTGCCTAAGAAATCCGTGAGAGCTGCGCCTCCACCCGCGGATGATGAGCAAAGCTCGGAGTCGGATGATGAGCAAAGCTCAGAGACTGCGGAAGAGGATGTCGCCCGCACCGGCACGGAAGGATAAACCATGCGGTACCCGAACCCACAGGATGAACGTGCTTTTTGTAAGAACGCACTGTTCGAGATCTGCCGGGCGCATTGACATGCGAGCGATTGTCAGCGCTGTATGTGCGCGGAGCCGCTTTCACACATCCCATTTTTGAGTGGTTTTCGGGGAAGTCCCTTAGGAAGCAGGCCCGCCGTCGGCCTAGTCGGCTTCGAGCACGGTCGGATTTGCGGCTGCAAATCCCTCGCCGCTATATTTCGAAATGCGGCCCGACATGGACACCAAAAGTTCGTTCGGATGGATGAATTTTTCACCAAAACACGGGTATCGGCGCCCATCAAAGATTTGCCGGAGCCAGTCAATAATCGACAGATGCCGATGTGAATTGCGAAGATCCGGATGATAGGCCATCCATACATCCAAACGATATTTCAATCCGATGTCGATGGGTACAAGTTTTGCTCCTAGTGCGAGAGCATAATTTGGCAGAAAGCCAATGCCTGCGCCCCGCTCAACCGCATAAAGAACAGCAGCGCCTGAATTGGTCCTCACGCCAACTATGCCTTCAAGACTTTCTACACCCAATAGGCGCTCGTAAATACCCTCTAGCTGAGGTGAGAGTTGCTGAATCAGTCTGTGTAATTTTAAATCACTGAATGCCTTTGGCACGCCAAATTCGTTTTTGTAAGCCTCCGAAACAAAGGGATAGATATGTAAATACCCGAGCTGCACCGTGACGAGGTCCGCACGCTCGGGGCGCAAATATTGGATCGAAATATCGGCTTGTAACCGGCCGACATCAGTCAATGCCATGGTCTGCTGCAACTCGAACGTAAGATAGCGGTTCGTTTTTTGAAATTCGAGAAGCCTTGGTAGAACCCAAGCGGTTCCCAGCCCTTCACTTATTGCGACACGGACGAGGCCGCGGATCCCTTCGACTGAAATCTCCGACTTGCGCACGATATTGAATATCGCGCTTTCCATTGTCTGGACATGCTCCAGGATCATGCGGCCTTCGGCCGTCACGGTCACGCCATCCGTATGACGAACGAATAAGCGGTACCCTATTACCTGTTCAAGTCGCTCGATGCGGCGAATTATCGTTGCCGAATTGATTTTTAGAATATTTGCCGCTTTTCGGAAACTGCTCTGTTCACCGCAGACCAGAAAAAACCGCAGGTCATCCCAGGACAAGGTTCGAATCATATCAGGGAGATCGCGATGCATTTTCGCATCGCCGTGGTGAGATTTGCGAACCACGATTTTTGTCCGGAATAGAAATATGACCACATTATCGTTGACGAACAGTGAGCTTTTAACACTCGAAAAAATCAAAAACAATGCCCGTTATTCTCAGAATTCGAAAGATTCAATTTGGTTTACCGCAGGGCAGCTAACTAGGAATGAACAAATGGATGATATTCTGAGACAGGTTGCGCTCGAAGAGGCCCCCGCAACACGCTCGAAAGATTTATCTGCGCGGAGCAACCAACGGATAGAAGTGAAAATTGCGCGCGGCCTGGACGATCTCCTAATGGTCTATTCGATCCGCGCCGCTGTGTACATGGCGGAACAAAATCACCTTTATGCCGAGCAATTCGACGGCAACGACCATTGCGCGACGCATTTCGTCGGATTTGTCGATGGCGAGCCGGCCGGGTGCCTGCGCGTTCGGTTCTTCGCCGACTTCTGCAAGGGCGAGCGCATGGCGGTGCTCAAGCAATATCGGAAAACTGGGCTTGCGATCAAGATTGCCAAGCATGGATTTGAGTATGCGCGACGCAAGGGATACACGAAATTTTACGGGCAGGCGCTAGAGGGGGTTGAAAATTTCTGGGCGCGATTTGGCGGTAAACAGATAGGCGAGAGATTTAGTTTTCGCGGCCAAAGTTGCATAGGGGTTTTGGGCGAGTTTCCACCGGTTGAAGATCGCATCAGCCTCGAAAGCGCGCCCATGGTTTTGTCTCGCCCCGAGGATGATTGGGATCGGCCTGGAATTTTGGAATTGTCTAGCGCGCGCGCAGCACGATAGATCGAAGAAAAACGGAGTTAGAATGCGCGCGCCGATGGCGGCGGTATCTTGAGACCAAATTTTGCTGGCAATCTTCCGGCGGAGCGTTTGCTTTCGACAAAGCGCGCCGCTGGGAGAAAATTTATTACTTATGGAAATTTGCTTGGCCTGCCGCGACGACGCCAGGTATGGCGGCCAAGTAGGGATGTTCGTAGGATCGCAAAGCGGCCGACGAGACCCATTCCGGCTTCGATAGCCACTATCTGACGTTGTCATCTCGCGTTGCGTGTTGGCGCTTGAACGGAGCGGCCGCCGGGGTTTTGGCGCGAAACCTCAAATGCCGAGAGGTTGCTTTTCATGCGTTTCAACAAACCAACGGTATAGCTTGGCGATACCGTCCTCGAGGGGCGTTTTCGGTTGCCAGCCAAGCGCCGCCAGGCGGCTTGAATCCATCAGCTTTCGCGGGGTGCCATCTGGCTTAGTGGGATCAAAAACTAGTTTCCCTTTGAAGTTGGTGATCCTACCGATCATTTCGGCGAGCTCGCGGATGCTGAGATCCGACCCAGCACCACAATTGATTGGTTGATCACCGTCATAGTTTTCCAATAAAAATACTATGGCATCGGCAAGATCATCGACGTAGAGGAATTCGCGCAATGGCGCGCCGGTTCCCCAAACAACGACTTGGTCCTCTCCGGCGGTCTTCGCCGCGTGGAACTTGCGAATGAGGGCTGGCAGAACATGACTCGTCATCGGATCGAAATTGTCGTTCCGGCCATAAAGATTGCAAGGCATCACCGAGATGTACCGCCGGCCGTACTGCCGCCTATACGCCTGGCACATTTTTATCCCGGCTATCTTGGCAATAGCGTACCATTCATTTGTCGGCTCTAGCGGTCCTGTCAACAGAGCGTCTTCATGGATCGGCTGCGCCGCGAACTTCGGGTAAATGCACGATGATCCCAGAAAAACAAGTCTGTCTATACCGGCGAGGTGAGAGGCTTGAATGACATTCAATTCGATCGCGAGGTTATCGATGAGGAATTCGGCCGGATAGGTATCATTCGCGTAAATTCCACCAACTTTCGCGGCGGCGAGAATAATTGCATCTGGTTTCGCCACCGCCATCCATGCGCGCACGGCAGCCTGGTCGCGCAGGTCGAGCTCGGCTCGCTCAACGGTGAGAATTTCCACATCTTCGCTTGCAAAGCGGCGGACGATCGCCGATCCCACCATGCCGCGATGGCCAGCAACCCATATTTTTTTGGGGCGGGAGGGCGCGGCAAATTCACGCAAGAAAAGTCTCCTAGCCCCTTTGGTATTTTTTCATAGCGAGGAGGTCGCTCGCGACCATCTCAGCGACAAGCTCAGGAAACGTCGTTTTGTGCTTCCACCCCAGTTTTTTTTGCGCCTTTGTGGGATCCCCGAGAAGGATATCGACCTCGGTTGGGCGAAAATAACGCGCATCGATCTCAACCAAACAGCGGCCGCTTTTCTTATCGAACCCGCGTTCGTCGACACCTTTTCCATCCCAGCCGATGTCCATGCCGAGTTCGGCAAAAGCGCGCTCGACAAACTCACGCACGGTATGCGTTTCTCCGGTCGCCAATACATAATCGCCCGGCTCGTCTTGCTGCAATATACGCCACATGCCATCGACATAATCCCGAGCGTGGCCCCAATCGCGCTTGGCGTCGAGATTTCCTAAGAAAAGTTTCTCCTGCAGACCCAGTTGAATCGCCGCAACCCCCCTTGTGATTTTTCGAGTCACAAAAGTTTCGGCACGCGTTGGACCCTCATGATTGAAAAGAATACCGTTAGAAGCGTGCATTCCGTACGCTTCGCGATAATTCACGGTAATCCAATATGCGTAGAGCTTTGCCGCAGCATAGGGTGAACGAGGATAAAACGGCGTCGTCTCGCTTTGCGGAACTGCTTGCGCTTTGCCATAAAGCTCGGATGACGAGGCTTGGTAAAACCGGCATTTTTCAGATAGGCGCAAGATACGGATTGCTTCTAGCAACCGCAAGGTACCAAGCGCATCCGCGTTCGCTGTATATTCCGGCGTTTCAAAACTCACCTGAACGTGGCTTTGCGCGGCTAGATTGTAGATCTCATCGGGCTGAACCTCTTGCACGATGCGAATAAGATTTGTCGAGTCCGTGACATCGCCGTAATGCAGCCAAAATCGAACGCCAGGTTCATGAGGGTCGCGATACAAATGGTCGACTCGCTCCGTATTAATCAGAGACGACCTTCGCTTGACACCGTGAACCAGATAGTTCCTTGACAAGAGAAGCTCGGTGAGCAGCGCGCCGTCCTGGCCCGTTACCCCAGTAATCAATGCCACTTTTTGTGTTGCCATTTTAGTTCCATCTGGAGGGAGCCAAGCCTACGCCAGCGGAGAAGCCAGACGGCTCCTAGCATTGGCAACCGCAAAATAAAAGAGTTTCAAAATCGCAAAAACGCGTCTAATTGGCGTGATCTCCAGCATGGCGAGATCAGTCGGCGCTTTGGATTGAGCATTTTTGATACGAGTCAATTTAATGGCTACATCGGATCTGCCTCGACCCCTAGCCGCCCACTCGTTCGGTGCTGAGGTGGCCTCTCGGAACGTTAGCCGACGCGAGACAAGCGAAGCGACGTCTGGATACGTGCTCTGCGCTTCCCCAACCGTCGAGGCCGCTGCTCGGCATTGCGTTCGCGATCATATGTTACCGCTGTAATCATTTTTGTGAGGGCTGAAACGACGATGTAACAGAGTGTCTCCATTTTTCTTCGTAGTCGAAACACCGCCGGAACCAGGGGCGGTGCCCCATGCGACAACCAGAGGATGGACACTATGAAGATTCTTATCGCTTCTACGCCGGCGATCGGCCGCGTGAATCCAATGCTTGCGATCGCACGGATACTGATGAGCGAAGACCATGAAGTCGCCATCTATACGGGATCAGCCTTCCGAGATCGTGTCGAAGCTGCCGGCGCGAAATTCTTCTCGTTGCCGCCCGATGCGGATGTGGATCCGATAGATCCGTTCGCACGATTTCCAGAAGTGAAGGCCCTGCCGCCGGGGCCCGATTGGATGCGCGTCGTCATGGAGCGCTTTTTTGTCGACAATATTCCGGCTCAGCATGAGGGTTTGCAAAGGCTTCTCCATAGCTTTGGTCCGGACGTCATTCTCGGCGACGACTGTTTCTTTGGCGTGCTCCCGATGCTGCTCGGCGCGCCTTCGAAGCGGCCACCCATTGTTCTCTGTGGTACCTCGATCCTGCATTGGCCTCGCGAAGACGGCGCCCCGCTTTTCCTCGGCCTGGCGCCCGCGACAACACCCAAACAGCGTGTCGAGTACGCAGCCCTCGCGCGAGACCATCACGAGGCCGTCGATCGGCCTGTGGGACTTCGCCTGAACAAGATGCTCAAGGAGCTGGGTGTCGGTCCGACGTCAATGACATTGTTCCATTCCACTGTCGGACTTGCCGATGCCTATCTGCAATTGTCAATTCCGGGCTTCGAATTTTTACGCGACATCCCCCGCTCGGTGCATTTCGTCGGCACGCCGCCGATCATTCCCAACCAAGTCGCGCCTCCACCCTGGGCGCACGAGCTCGACGGTTCGCGAAAGGTCGTGCTGGTCACGCAGGGAACGGTCGCCAATCACAATTTCAACCTGCTGATCGGGCCGACCTTGGCGGCGCTCGCGAATGAGCCGGATGTGTTGGTCGTCGCGACCGCGGGGGGCCGCTCCATCGAGGCGATTCCAGGTCCTGTCCCCTCAAATGCGCGCGTTTCGAGCTATTTGCCCTTTGAGTGGTTATTGCCAAAGGTCGACCTGCTGGTCACCAATGGCGGCTATGGCAGCGTCAACCAGGCAATGAGCTTCGGAATTCCCCTTGTCACGGCAGGGCTCACAGAGGACAAGGCTGACGTGAACGCGCGTGTTGCTTGGTCTGGTGTTGGGATCGATCTTGCGACCAACGCGCCGACTCGCGAAGCGCTGCGCGGGGCGGTGAGGACCGTGCTCGATCAGCCGGGGTTCCGTTTGCGAGCTAGGCAAATGGCGGGCGAGTTCGCTGCAATCGATGCACGTTCGGAAATCGCTAGAATTATTAGCGAACTTGTTGCGAGTGGAAAACAGTTGTCGGGAGCCGGCGCGCTTATAGCACGGCCGCTGCGCGCCAGTCGGCGCCGCTGACCGGTGCCGCCGCTGGTCATGATCAGCCGAACACCACCAAGTAAGGTCAGAGACAAAGAGATTTCATGGCGAGAGTACAGCGTCGACGCAGAAGCCCAATACACAAAGAAATGACAGAAACAACATTCAGAGCCGTTCGACTGGAACCGCAAACACATATCCGACGCCGCGTTCTGTCTGGATCACGCGCGGCGCGCTCGGATCGCGTTCAAGCTTGCGCCGCAGGCGCAGGATCTGCACGTCTATGCTGCGATCGAAAACATCCTCATGCATGCGTGTCGCCTGCAGCAGGTGCTCTCGGCTGAGCGGGCGCTGAGGCGCGTCGAGAAACGCGAGCAACAGTGCGTACTCGCCCTTGGTCAATGCAACCAGAGCGCCGGCCGGGTCGGTTAGCCGCCGGGTCTTGCGGTCGAGTTGCCAACCGGAAAATCGATAGCGGCCGCGTTCAAGATCGCAAGCCGGCGCCATGTGCCCAAAATCGAATCGTCGTAACACGGCCCGCACGCGTGCAAGCAATTCGCGCAGATTGAACGGCTTTATCAGATAATCATCGGCGCCAAGCTCGAGGCCGACAATGCGGTCGATGTCGTCGCGCCGATGACCGGTGATTATGATAACCGGCACGTCGGAAGACGACCGGATGTCCCGTAGCAGATCCATACCGTCCTCCCGGCCGAGGTGAAGATCGAGGATTATAAGGTCCACCTCTGTACCACCGAGTTGACGGGCCATCTCCTGGCGGCCGGATGCCATTAGAGTGCGGATGTTATTTTCCACGAAATAGTTTACGATCATGCGCTGTAAGGAGGGATCGTCCTCGACAACGAGAACGCATAGCGTGTGGCGCTCGGGGAACAATTATTCCGCGATCCGCGCCTGTCACACGATAACGCGCGCAGCTGTTTATCGTGCCATGATACGCGAACAAACGGTGCCAGTGGCAACGCCCACGACCTGACGCCGGAGGGAGAGCCGCTCGCGCTGAATACGCCGACAGTTTTTAATGCGGCCTTGAGCTTTCGCTTGAATTGGGAAGGGAATGTCCACTCGCTCGAGGGCCAAGCTGTGGAGACGCTTAGCAAGCCCTCGACTATGGCGTCGAGTGCGAACGAAGCCGTAGGCAAGCTCAGCGCTGACCGCGAGATGGTGAAGCTGTTCCGCGACGCCGCTCTTCTAGATGCGATCGCAACCTACGAACGGTCACTCGTTACACCAGGCTCCCGATTCGACCGCTGGCTTCTAGGCGATGCCAGCGCGATCACGCAGGAAGAGCTTTCCGGCTACCAGCATTTTAAGTCGCTTGGCTGCATCTCTTGCCACCAAGGCGTCAACGTTGGTGGCAACCTTTTCCAGCGGCACGGCATTTTCCGATCAATCGGCTCTCCAGACCCCGAAATGGTTCGCGTGCCCAGTTTGCGTAACCTAGCGACCACGCCGCCCTATTTCCACGACGGTAGCACGGCCACGCTCTCCGAAGCGGTCAAAAAGATGGGCTTCGCCCAGCTCGACCGTGTCCTGACCGATCAGCAAATCGCGGCCATCATAGGCTTTCTCAACACGCTCACCGGCACCTACCAGGGAAAGGCAGTCAGAGCCCCGACCGCCACACCGGATGAGGCCACGGCACTCCCATGAGGAGGCTCTTGCCAGGTGCCGCCGGGGTCGTGCTACTGCTCGCACTACTGACTTGGCTACTGCTGCGCGGAATCGAAACCAATTCTGGAGGTTACGCGGCGACGCACCAGGCCTTCGACAATTTCGCGTTTGCCGAGGCTTCTTTACACCGCGACGTCATGCAGGCACGTGCCGGCCTGCTTGGCAATTACGACACCTTTGGCAACGCTCTGGAGGCGATGGAGGACGCGGCCGCCCAGCTCCGTTCTCACGCACGGACGGAAGGCCTCGGAACCGAACCCGTTGATCGCTTGGCCACGACAATTGGGCGGCAGGAGGAGCTGACGGAGCGCTTCAAGAGCAGCAACGCAGTCTTGCAGAATTCGCTGTCCTACGTCGGCCTGCTGAGTACAAATCCAACGCTCGGCGCCCAGGCTAAACAACTCGCCCCGGCGATCGGCGCATTGGCGGCTGCGATCCTCCATTTAACACGCGACTCGTCGCCGGAATCCGTGAAGGCGCTCGAGGTGCAGATCGATCGGTTTGCAGCGCAGGCGCCTGTTGCCGGGCGCCACGCAGAGGCGGCACAAGCGTTGCTCGCGCATGCCCGTTTGTTACACCACCTCCTGCCTGACGTCGATGAAACCCTGAAGACCCTAGTCGCGGTGCCGAGCAGGGAGCCTCTCGAAGCAGTCCAGACACAGTTTTCTAACCACCACTCCCTTGTCGAAGCAACGGCACAGCGCTTTCGCCTGTTGTTGTATCTGGTCTCGCTGCTCTTACTCGTCTTGCTTGCACATCTCGGACTTCAGCTGCGAGCCCGCGCCCATGCGCTACGGCGGCGGGCCGCGCTCGAGCATATCGTAGCCAAGAACTCGACCCATCTGATCAATTGCCCGCCCGCTGAAACCGAGGCCAGGCTGAAACAAGTGCTCGGTGAGTTCTGTCGAGCGATCGATGGCGCGCGTGCCTATGTGGTGTTCGCTGAAAACCCCATCCGAGTAGTTGCCTGGTCCGCGGATGGGATAGCATATCCGCCCGGCTGGCCGGATCAAGCACTCGCAGTGACCGCTCAGCTTGGCACGGCCAGAACCGGCATCGTCACCGTGCCAGATGTCGCCGCCTTGCCGCCCGGTGACACCAAGGATGTGCTCGCCGCGGCCGGCGTGCGCGGCTGGGCCTGCGTGCCGCTGGTCAGGCCGGGGCGAGCGCGAGGCATCATGGCGTTCGACATCTTTAAGCCTGCAGGACGCATTGATTGCCCAGAATCTGTCGCGCGGCTTGCCAGCGATGCAGTAGCCAATGCCATCGAGCGTGAGTTTCTCGAGCGCGAGCGTGCAAGACTCACCACACGCCTGGAACGCGCACGCCGCATGCAGATGATAGGATCGATTGCAAGTGGCATTGCGCACAATTTCAATAACATCATTGGCGCCATCCTCGGCTATTCGGAGATGATTGAACCGCACGTTACAGCCGGATCGAAGCCAGCACAGCATATCGACGAGATTCGCCGGGCTGCAGAGCGAGCACGCAGTCTGATCGATGCCATCCTCACGTTTGGCCGGCGTGGCGGCGCGCCTGTCCGGCTGGTACAGGTGCGCGATCTGTTCGAGGAAGCCACCTCGCTGCTGCGCGCTTCGCAGCCGGCAAGTGTCAAGCTAATCGTTGGGGATGTCCCAGCTGGTTTAGCCCTGTCGGGTGAACCAGCACAACTCCAGCAAGTTATTCTCAATCTCGGCACCAACGCAGCGCAAGCCATGGAAGGCGGCGGCTCCATCCATCTGACCGCGGAGCAGATGAATGTGGCTGCTCCCTTTCCCTTAAGTCACGGCAAGCTTGCACCTCGCTCCTACGTGTGTCTGTCGGTTAGCGACACCGGGCACGGCTTTGATGACAGGGTGGCGCGACGACTGTTTGAGCCGTTTTTCACGACCCGCCTGGGGGGAACTGGATTGGGTCTTGCAACGGTTCACGAGATCGTTCGTGACCATGGCGGAGCAATGAATGTGCGAAGCAAACCAGGTTCCGGAAGCCGCTTCGAAGCGTGGCTGCCGGCGGTGGCGGCAGACAACACGACGATGGCCGACCAAGCGATGCCGCCACTTGGGGACGGCAAGGCGGTGCTCGTCGTCGAGAGCGAGCGGGAACGGCTGCTGCGTGACGAGGAGATGCTAGCGGCGCTCGGATACGAACCAGTGGGTTTCGAGCGCCCGGCCGATGCAATCGTGGCGTGCCGCGTCTCGCCTGCCCGATTTGATGCGGCGGTGATCAGCGATGAGGTATCCGAGCCGGATGGTCTCCAACTCGCGCGAGCCCTGCACGAGTTCATGCCCGGGCGGCCCATACTGTTTGCCGCTCGGCCGACGACCGATGTCAGTCCCGATGCGCTGGCGGAAGCCGGAATTGCCGAAGTCCTGAGCAGACCTTTTGTGAGTAGCGAGCTCGCCGCGGCGCTGGCGCGCTGCCTGCGGCCGCCCGACATGTTACGAACGTAACGCAATTCCCCATTTTTGAAATTCTTCTGTAGCGCACCATCGCCATTGTGCAGGGGACGCGAGAAATAACTCTCGCAAAAAAGGTATAGGCTAAAGGAGATTTTCATGTATCGCCAATGTTCAACTCCCAATTGGAGCTCTTCTTTTCGCTCACTGACAAGTGCCGCGGCGCTTGGCGTCGTGATGGCCTCGGTGAGTCCGGCCTTGGCATATGGCCCAGCCTCTGTATCCCTCGATGCGGTTACTGCGGTAGAGGGTTATCCAGTCGGAAGGAACTACTCCTATGTCGCTCCTTCGATTAACCCGCATTATTTCGCTGGGTGGAACTCGGCGCATTTGAGGAGCGGGTCGAGCGCAAAACAGAGCCGTCTAGGGACTACGGTCAATCACTGAAAGACTGACCCTGGAGGCGCGTCCCCGGATGCGCCTTCAACCCTTCGGTCAAAAGAGGCGGAGAGAGATCATGATAACGAAGCCCCATCGCGAGTATGATGCTCAAGCCGCCATGCTCGCCTATCGTACAGGGCTCAACGCTGCAATCTGCAAGGCTTGGATCGAGACGCCAGTCGCAAAGTCCGCAGAGGCCATCAAGGCAGCGTACATGCCCAATGGCGACGAAAATTCCATTACCGTCGCGCGGTCGGAAATCGAAGCCTACGCACTAGCTCAGGTGAAGAAATTTAGCTGAGGCGCATAAGACCGGGAATCTAGTTCCGCTATCAGAGCTGAACTGTTGGGACGATCATTGGTTGAGTGCCAGGACGGGTACTTTTGTGAGATTTGTACAAACCCCTTCCAAGCGATTGCGACACCCCTAATTTTCATTGCGGGCCCACAGATCGAAAGGAATAGGAGAGTGACTGATCTGGTCGAAAAAACATTGGACCGGCTTGGGGAACAACTTCCGGGCCGCGTATCGATGCCGGGCGAAGAAGGCTACGCTGCCGCGATAGCGATCTGGGCGAAGCCTGTTGGCCCTGTGCCCCAAGCTGTCGTCCACTGTCAAACTACGGAAGACGTCCAGTCGGCTATTCGAGCCGCACGCGATTGTGATCTTCCGCTTTCGGTGCGTGGCGGCGGCCACGACTGGGCCGGCCGGGCCCTGTGCGGCGGGATCGTTCTCGATCTGAGCGGTATGACCGGCGTGACCGTCGAATCGGGCAATCATCCTGCGCGAATCTCGGGAGGCGCCGCGCCTCAGACGTTGCCGCTGCCACAGATCCGCTCGGCCTTGCGGCCGTGACAGGCACAGTTGGCGCCGTCGGCATGGCTGGACTGACGCTGGGCGGCGGCTATGGGCCGCTGATCGGCCGGTTCGGGCTGGCGCTCGACAATTTGCTCGCCGCAGAGGTCGTTCTCGCGGATGGACGCGCCGTTATCGCCAATGACGACAATGAAGAGGAACTCTTTTGAATTGAGGTCCCGACTCATTAGAGCTACCATACAAGAGCGGTAGTCTGCCCCATACGCACGTTCAAATCCCAGCAGCCTGGCGATGGGCTCCCTCGTTCGAAGGTTACCGATGTAACGCAATTCCCGAAAACTGAAACGCTTTTGTAGCGAGGCCGCCTCATCTTCCCTTGAAGAAACAGGAGGTTCCGATGAGAAAACTCGCTCTTTTAATTGCCGTGGTCATTCTGATGGCCTTGAGCATGTCGGCGACGATCAGATCGCTGACGCCTGCCTTAGTGGCTGGGACGCACTGCAGACCAGATCGAATTCCATTAAGAGCTCACCGCACAATTATTACGAGCGTAACGCAATTTCCCATCGTTGAAATCCTTCTGTAATCCACGCCACCGAATTTCAGGGGCGCGGGGAAATAAGCCCGCCAAAAGATACGGTTTAAAGGAGGCTTTTATGTATCGCCACCTCTCAAAACCAAGTTCGGGTCCTGTGAAGGTGTCGGATACCATCCGCCCGCTTGGATTGTTTGAGCACATGTTTTGGTTGCTCGACCAAAATCGATCGCTTCATTTTGTGATGACGGCACAGATTGCTGGCTGGGCGAGTCCGGACCATTGGCCGGAAGCGTTAGATCGCGTCCAAACGCGCCACCCGCTTCTCTCGGTCTGTATCGAGGGAAGCCCGGGTTCCGTCCCTCGCTTCCGTCAGGTAGATGCCGCGCCAATCCCGCTTCGGATCGTGGACGGAGATCCCAAGACCCGCTGGGAGCGCGAGGTCGGCGAAGAATTAGCGACGCCTTTTGCCCCGAACCAGGCGCCGCTCATTCGTGCGGTTTTGATCCAGGGCAAACGAAACACAGCCTTCATTCTGGTCGCTCACCACTCGATTGCCGATGGGCTTTCCCTTGCCTATGCGCTCCGGGCCACGCTTTCTGCGCTTTCTGGCGAACTGCTCGAACCGCTCCCCTTAGCACCGGCGCTCCGCGGCACCCGACCCCACTCCTTAAGCATGGGAATCACTGAGACGTGGGCAAAAGTGACGAAAACTTCAGGGGTCAAAGCATGACCGATAATCGCTATATTTTGGGCAGTTCACCAGCCGAGCTCGGCCGGCTGAGGCTCCAGGCCGCGATCTTACGGCCCATCACGGAACGCCTACTCCGAGAAGCGGGCGTGAGGGAGGGCATGCGAGTCCTTGATCTCGGATGTGGGCCGGGCGACGTTTCCTTCCTCGCGGCGGAGATGGTTGGACCTTCTGGCTGGGTCATAGGAATCGATCAAGCTCCCGAGGCGATCGCCTCGGCGAGGGATCGCGCCCGCGAGAAAGGTATCAAGAATGGCGACTTCGAAGTGACGTCGATCGAAGCATTCTCGTCTCTCGCCCGGTTCGACGCCGTGGTCGGCCGCTAATTCTGATTCATCAGGCCGATCCGGCCACATTCATCCGCCACTTGATGCGGTTTACCAGACCGAATGGTGTCATTGCGCTGCACGAGATCAGTCTAAGGCACCGCTTTCGATCTTACCCGGCGGTACCAACGTGGGATAGAGCAGGGGACTGGTTGATCGCCGCCTTTCATCCCGACAATCCTGGACGCGACGCCGCCACGCGGCTCGTGGAGCATTTCATGACTGCTGGACTGGGCTATCCCGTCTTGTCCGCGGAAATTCCGACCGGTGGGGGTGAAAGCTCACCGCTCTACGCTTGGACGGTTGAGACCGTCCGAAGCGTTATGCCGGTTCTGATCGCCTGCGGCATTGCAACTGAGGAAGAAATATCGATCGAGACGCTGGAGGGGCGATTGCGGAACAGTGTCGTTGCTGCAAACGCACAGGTTGAAGGGCCAACACAGATCTGCGGTTGGGTCAGGTTGCCGGATGCGCAGACTACGAACTAATGATGCCCAGCAATGAATGTCAGGAAGCCGAGATTACGGCTGGAACCGAACTACTCTGAGCTGCGGCACTCGCAAATGACGGAAGGGACAACATCAAGAACAGCACAATACATAAGCCAGACTTTCCCCTCATCGCGGACCAAAATCTGTGCTTCTTATGCACAGATATGATTGCGATCGCTCACGGCAATGGCAGCAGCGGCCCGACCAAAAAGCCGATTGGAACTAACGATTCAACGGCACGTTGCGGAAATCTTCGTGGATGGCGGGCTGGTCGAACTCTAAGTCCGCCGCATGGCAGCGGCGATCGCAGCCTAAGCAGTAACGGATGCTCACCGTTTTCAACATCGGTCTTCTCGTGTCCACATGAGAAAACTAAAGTGGAGAAGTTAAATGAGCGACTTCCTGAAGGTTCTTAATGAACGAACGTCTACGGATCTCTTTGACTCCGCAACGCCGATTTCAGTTCAAGAAATCAAGGAATTGATTTCTGAGCATGTCAGGCTCCTTCGGCATTTAACATCCAGCACTGGCGCTTCATTGCGGTGACAGATGAAAGAATAAGGGAGAGGCTGAAGGGAACCACGATTGCGCCTAATCAGGAAAGGGTCGCCAACGCTCCCCTTGTCCTCTTAATCCTTGGTGACTTGAACGGGCACAAGAGGCTCGAAGGCATTTTAGACGAGACTGTGCATGCGGGCCTTCTTTCCCGAGACGTCGCAGATGCATGGTTGCCGATGGCAACCGGCATGTACGACTCCGATCCTCGCCTCGCCTGAGACGAAGCGATCCGATCTGGTTCACTGGCGGCGATGACGCTCATGCTCGCCGCTGTAAACCGCGGCTACGTCAGTTGTCCCATAGGTTTCAACCCTGTTCAGGTGATGGAGATCCTGAGCATCAGCAACCATTATGTACCCGTCATGATGCTCACAGTTGGTCGTCGTCCCGCTCCCGGGAATAACGCGCGCAGACCACGGCTTCCCGTCGACCAGGTTCTCGCGTTCAACGCCTCACCGGAGTGAAGATGGTTAAGCGCCCTGGATGGCCGGTGATTTTGGCGCAATAGCCAGGGAAATCGGTGCTCCCGAGGCGGAGCGCTTCGTCGCTCGGATTGGGATCGAACCTGGCGCGCGCGTGCTGGGTGTCGCCTGCGGTACGGGTAACTTGGCCATCCCATTATCGGTCAGGGGCTGATCGACGGCGACCGGCTCCAGTCGCTCGTCGGGATGGAAGAACAGCTCGCACATCACGCGCCGCGCCAGACCCGGCGACGCCATCAAGGGCCGAAACGGACCTCTAGTCTCGGCTGTCGGGATATCGAGCGGATGCATGTAGGTCTTGGCGCCGGTTTTTCGTACGATCGCGGCGGCGCTGCCGATATGATCAGGGTGGGCGTGAGTGAAAATCAAGTGCTTGAGCGGGTCCGGCGAACGGCCAAGCCCGCGGATCGCCTCAAAGACCGCCGCCTCCCTGCCCGGGTAACCGGCGTCGATCAGTGTCAGCCCGTCGCCGCCCTCGATCAGATAGGCGTTCGCCGTCCCTATCGGGGCGACGTGCGCGCCATCGCCGCGGCGCTGCATCCGAAAGATTTTGGCGTTCGCCATTCCCATCGGGATGACATACACACCATTGATCACACGCTTCACGCCCATAGCACCCCTCGCACCGTTAACGGAGTGAGCGCACTTATCGCCGATTACACCGAAATCAAGCTATGCAACTGGACGCAAATGTCGGTTTCGAGAAATACGATCGCGACTGTGCTCGGCAGACTTCGTCGCATGGAGTCCGGGGCGGAGCGCTCAGGGATGTCGCAAGGCTCCGCGTCGTACGCAAAACAAGTTATCCCTTGTCAGGGCGCTCCAGCGTGTGGTTGGAACGCCGGTTCGAGCGGGGGCTGGGTTATGTTGGCGGTATAGTTCGTGATCGTGGACGCCGCGACGACCGCAATGACTTCGAGGAGGCGGTCCGGGCCGAAGCCCGCGGCAAAGAACTTTTCTTTGTCCTGATCTTCGAGGCGGCCTCGCTTCTCGATCAATGTTTTCGCCAAGATCGAGAGAGCGGCGAGCTTGTCGTCCGCCGGAGGGCGCCCGCTACGAATGGCGTCGACATCGGACTCATCGACACCCTCTTTCAAGGCGAGAAAAGAATGGAACGCGACGGCCCAGGTCGCGCCGTTGGTGACCGCGTTAGTGAGCAGCAACGTCTGGACCTGCAGCTCGGAGAAGCTGCCGCCGTGGACGTTGCCGAACAGCGCAACAAGGCTATTGATCAGGACTGGCGAGGTCGAGATGGCGCCGACGACGTTTGGGATGAAACCGAACGTCGATTGCAGCGTCCGAAGCGCTGACTTCGATTTCTCCGGCGCCGATTCGATCGAGTTGACAGGAAACGCGTGCATGTCTGCTCTCCCATAGCTTTGTGGATAGCATGGGACCGTGCAACCGAGGGTGCGCTGCCCCAAAATGCCGGCGTGGCTCACGTCGAAAAAGCGAGTATGCACACAGATTTAGGACCGGAAACCGATTTGTCGATGCTGCACGTGAGGCAAACGCTTCTCTGATTTGCGCGTATGAGGATCGCGACCCCATGTCGGCGCTCCGCGTCATTTTGCGTCGACTTCGACGCCCAATTTCGCGGCGAAACGATGCGCTTCTATTTCCCGCGCCTCTTTGTTCCGGCCGTAGATCTCGAAAAAGGCATCGATCACGTCGGTTCCCGCCTCTTCGGGCGTGCCGCTGTGGAAGACGGGATTTGGCGCGTATTGGATGTCGAGCTGGATCTCCTCGGCAATCTTGTCGCCGCGAAGCAGAGACGCAACGACGAGGGCGCCGTCCAGTCCCGCGGTCACGCCGGCCGTGCTGATGTAGTTGCCGTCGACGACGACGCGCGACCTGACTGGGCTCGCACCGTAGAATTTCAGGAGGTCCAACGCTGCCCAATGCGTCGTCGCCTGACGGCCCTTGAGCAGGCCGGCGGCTCCGCAGAGCAGCGCGCCCGTGCAGACGGAGAAGACCAGCCGGCTAGCATCGGCGTGACGCCGGATCAGCAGCATGACCTCTTCGTCGTCCATCAGCGCCTGCTGTCCCAGGCCGCCGGCGACGTGAAGGATATCGAACAACGACGTCTGCGCAATCGACACGGTCGGCGTCACCGTGAGACCTTTGACGTCGTAAACCGGGTCGGTGGTCTTCGCGACGATCTGGACCGTCGCGTTGGGAATGCGCGCGAACACCTCGAACGGTCCGGTGAAGTCGATCTGATCCATGAGCGGGAAGACGAGCGAGCCGATCGACAGGGGCGCGTCGTGGCGTCCAGGTTTGGGCAGAGGTCCATAAACGACGGGCGGCTCGGCTGTCCCCCTGGCTGCCCCGGTGGCGGCCGGGGCGAGTCCCGTCGCGATTCCACCAAGTGCCAGCGTCGCGCCCGCGCCCAGCGCAAAGCGGCGAGGGAGGGATTCGCCTAGAATGCCTTGCATTGCGTGCTCCTCTGTTGTGCGCACGATCAGGCGCGGACCATCTGCATTCGACCGTTACGCTGTACCCACTCGCACTCTTCGCTTCCGCGCAATATTTAGCGCCCGTGCAGGAATAATCGAATCGAAAGCTTGTCGGGAGGGATTCCGATATTGTGGCGTCGATCGTATGAAGCGACATGATCGACGAAGCCTTGATTCGCCGTTCCGGTAATAGCCCACTCAACTGGAGCTTTCCGCCAGCTCCTTGGTTTGCGCTTGGGGCCAGGGGTTCACAATAGAGCGCACTGTCACCGTACCCGCCGTAACCCTAATCGAGGCCGCTCTCGACCATATCGCAGCGGCATTGCTTCCAAACGCCTATATGCAGCGGAGGGGAGCCGACCTTAATTAAACTCGATCATGCGCCGTCCTCGCCGAATTTGTCCCAAGCGATTATACGCCACGCCGTGGGGCGAAGAGGGCCTAAAGCCCCGATGTCACTTTTGAGAGTGGTCGTGCGCGCTCGTCGTATGCTTATGCGCTTGTTCGCTATGCTCGTGAGCCGCGGCCGCGTGCTCCTTCGCCTCTTCGTGTTCGCCAATCTCGTGATGGTGGGCAGCCTGATGGTGATGATGCGCGGCGGCGTTATGATGATGCTCGCTCGCGGCATGTTTCGGCGACTGAGCCATTTGTAATGCTCCTCCCTTGAATGTGGAGATCTCGAATAGGATGCTCGTCAGCGGTGACGGGAGAATGACAACAGGCTGTGTCGAGACGTCTTTCCACGATTGCAGAATGCTGCGCCCAATGGAGATTTCTGCGTCGCGCCACGGGCTGCGGAATACGGCCAGCTGACAAAAGAGCCGCGAGAGGAGCGCGACCGCCAAACAACTTCATCCGTGGCGGAAGATTTTCCAAACTGCCTCGCTCCTTCCATAACCGACGAGCCACAGGCGCTGCGGTTTGTCGAATTGTTCTGCGAACTGGACCGCGTCTATGGCGACAACCTCGGTTGGTTCGAGCCCAGGCCGTTGCATGAGAACTGCCCAGCCCCATGGTCTGGACGAGGTCGGCCCATTCCGGACCTCTGGCACCCTCAAAAAAAAATCGGTAAATGAGTTTCTTTGTTCCGTTATGCTGGCGCTCCTTTTCTTCGACTGTGCCCAAGGGAGGGTCCGCGGCGGAAAATGGATGCTGGCAAGGGCCCGATCGAAGCCTGCGTCCGCTTCATGAAGCAAGAATTTCAAATCGAGTCGACGGTTCGCGGTGTCCCTTGCTTCGGTCTGACGGCGCGGTATGGGAACCTATGCGTGATCGGCTGCCGGCTTTTGAACCTGCTTCTCGGCCGGTTCAGGATTTCAGGTCCCGGTTTACGAAACTTCATCCCTGGACAACCAGAGGAGGGGCTCGGGAGCCAGGAGGGACATAGCTATGAAACCTCCATCGGATCGCGGACGTCATTCCCTCGCGGCTTTTCCGATTGGCAGCGGAAAGTCGCATCGAAGCTGTCAATTGAGTCCAGATCCTAATCTAACTAATACTACAGTTGCTTATTTTCGGCTTCGTTTGTAAGGGGCGAGGGAGGCATTGGCTTGGTGGCGGCGCCGCCAAAGGGAATAAGCCATGACGAACGGATGTGGAGTGGCGGTCTGAGCAAGATCCGCGTGAACAGATAGCGGGTTTCTGGTAAACTAGGTACGAGCGCGCTCATGATTATCGGGCGGTGATTGCCGCGCTTGGCTCGTTTGGTTCAGTTTGCTCCATGCCGCGCGGCGCGTGCCGGCGCTCAACCCGCGGGCCTCGCCGGCAATTGTTTGGTTCGTCGTCGCGGAAGGCGCGAGGCATGGAGTGGCGAACAATGCTGCGATCACGATTAGCGGCGCTATTGCCCCGTACGTGTCATTTGAAGTTCGGCTCGATTACTTCAAGCGATTAAGACGAGAGCCGTTCCATCGAAAATCCCTGAAGCAAGGCTCAATGATTCCGTCGGATTTTATTTCAACGGCAGTCGACCCGTCGATTAACTTAAATTCAATCTCCGGCACGTAGAGGCTCATAATGAGTCGGTACGGGCCCCCTTTGGAGACATACACCTGATGCAAGCAGCCCTGCGCCTTGCATACAGCTGGCTTATTTGCACAGCGCAGATCTTCAAAATGGAGTGAGATGAACTTGTCGCCTGTAACACGGTCTTGAATGTATCGAGAGAATAAACGTAATCCGGCAACTGGCGAGCCACACACGCGACCAAAATGCTCAACGGTGGCCCGCACTTCACGAGGAAGCACCTCAATATGAGCAGGGTTCCAAGGGTCTTCGGAGGGCAAAGAACTGTGGGCCGCTGCGGGGGGGATGCCAACTAGCCAGAGCAGCGATAAGATCGCGAACGCGGTAGCCGATAGCTTCATGGTTAAGTCTAGCGGAAGTCCTGAAGTACAAAGTTATCACAATTCCTTGTTAATTGTCTATTGGTATTTGTCACAGTTGAGAGCAGCTACGGCTAAACTGTTGAGGGGCATTCGTCACTGACAGCTTGAGACTCACAACCTTTAACCCTTTTGCCACGAAAGAAATCACTGTCGCTTTCCCAGGGTAAAAGTTTTAGTGAGTTCTAACCGGAGGCATGGTTGCTCGACGGGAAGCAACATAACTAAGTGGCCGGAAGGATTTCAATGCAAAGGGTAACCGTCACTCTCGATGATGATCTTATCGTGGAATTGGATCGCTTCATGAATGAACGCGGTTACAGCAACCGTTCAGAGGCCATTCGCGACTTGGCCCGCGCCGGCATGCAGCAAACAAACGGCGACGAGTGCAATACGGGCGATTGTGTCGCGGCCCTTGTCTATGTCTATGACCGAACCGTGAGAGAACTTGCGAGCCGTCTTGCTGAAGCTCACCATGATCATCACAATTTATCGGTTGCCGCGCTGGAAATTCATCTCGATCATGCAAGCTGCATGGAAATCTCGGTGCTGCGGGGAGGGGCGCTGGAGGTCCAGCATTTCGCCGAACATATTATCGCCGAACGGGGAGTCCGGCATGGCCGTCTCATGGCCGTTCCAGTCGACATAAAAGACGAAACCCATCCGCATGGTGAGGACCGCGCCAAGCGGCATTCGCACGTCCACGTCAAGCATGCCTAAATCCGCCGTGTGAGCGGCCCGCTTTGGTCTTGACAAGAGTTCTATAGGCATGGGTGACGCCGCGGCGCGTCTGCACGACAGCTATTAATGGTAGGAACCGGCAACGCTAGGCCCGAGATTTTCCAAGGCGCCTGCAGGGGTGTAATTGCCGAAGTTGTAACTGAAGCCGACTTGCACCTGACTTTGGTTCAAAGTGCGGTGCACATTGAGGAGTGCGTTTGTCAGCGCGGGTGCCGTGATAAATCCTTCTGCAGTAAGACCTGAACTCGAATAAGTGCCAAATCCTGTATATCGATATTCGGCGAAAACAGACCACTTATCGTCCAAAGCATAGTCAACGCCGGCGCCGACCGTCCACCCCGTGCGGGTGTTTGAAAAGATGCTCGAAGCGCTAAACGTGTTACCACCATTTATGAGAGGGCTTCCGTTCAGATTGCCTATGAAACTATAGCTGTTTTGGAAAGTGGCGAATGCAATGCCTGCAGTCGCATAGATCAAGGCCCGGTCAAAGGCGACGCCGGCACGTCCGAGAATGGCTCCTTGGACACTCGAATTTGAGGACGCGGAAAGCGTGCTTCCCTGAAAAGCAAAAAGATTGCTCGTCGCAGAATTTCTCAAGCTCGTTCCGTCGAATGTTCCTTCGAGCCCGAATACCAATCGATCAATTTGGAAGTTATAACCTACATGGCCGCCACCGATGACCCCTTTGAAATCATTGGCGACGCCGCCAATGGAATAAACGGAGTCAACGGGGTCAAACGCGTTGTAATTCAGATTGCCAGTGCCCCATGCATAGCCGGCCTGGCCGCCAACATAGATTCCTGCCCAGGTAAACGGCGGAGGCGGTGTCAGGTCGGATGCCAAAGCAGACGATCCGCTGAAAGCCATAGCAACGAGTGGAATCAGGAAAATTTTTCGAGACATGGGCGTTTCCTTGACATAGTTGAGGCCCGATAGCGCGTTTTCAGAACTTGCCGACAAGCGTTAATCGCAGCTGCAAGGGTTCGACGGGCTTGAAAACGCGATCCATTACGCCATTCGCGCACACAGCAGCCGGTGGGATGGGGCCTGCTAGCCCATTGCATTGATAGTAAAGCGCGTCTGTCTTTAGGAGTGAGCCATAGGCATAGGTGATTTGATCTGACTTGCTGTTGGTAACGTTTAAACCGTCGAGCTGGATCACCCAGCCATTTTCAAATCTATACCCGACGCGCGCATTCAGGAGACCCGTCGCCGGCGAGAAGAAAGCGCCGTCTTCCGTCAATGGCCGCGGCCCAAAATAGCGATATTCGAGGCCGGCAAACAAGCCAGTTTTCTCGCCAATCGTTGCCTTGATCGAGCCAACGATCGTCGCAGCACCAGGGACATAATTTCCCGGCGCATTGCCAATGGATGCCTGGGGATATCCCCAGAGCGAAATATAGGTCGCTTGCTGAGCGTAATCATAGCCGATAAAGCGCGCTCTTGTATCGGCAAAATCGACATCGAGGTCGAACCAGGAGACAGGATGATAATCGTTTGTCCACTCTACGCCGATCCGCCGCGTGGGCAAAAGTGTCGGCTGGGTATCGCCGGCGTCCCCGTCAAAGATATTTTCTGATGCCGCGTCGAGCCCAAATACCGCGACCGCGCTGTTGAGACCCTCAATTGCTTTGGTCCTGACACCGATTTCGGCACCCTGCGTCGGTACCAGAAATGTCCCTGGGTTCAGCCTTTCATCCGGCACTGTCGGTTCGACCTTGACGGTGACCCCCCGCACATCATTGCTATGAAACCCCTGGCCAATGTCCACGTAGAATTCAGTTTTGTTAAATGGCCCAAAGATGACAGAGGCCTTTGGGCCAGGGACAAAAGCCGTCGGATTGCCAGAATTCAACGCCTGGGTGTACGATGGGACGATTTGATTGTCCGACGCCGCGTAGAAATCACCGCGAATGCCAATAACGGTCTTGCACCAGTCGCTCCAATGCGCGGTTTGCTGGAGATAGACTCCGATGCTGCCTTCGTTCACGACATCTGACCGGATGGGCGACAAAAATCCCCTCTCGTAAGTATTGTCAAGGAGCAGATTGATACCATCAAACCGGGTTTGGATGCCAATCTCGTTTTCGGTAGGAACTCCGGAGATATTTTCGTTTCGCGTGTAGGATGCGTAGAGTCCCCCAAATGTACGGCTCTCGTGTTGGTGGAATTGATCGCCGAGGATGGGATCCACAAGGAAATAAGTAAAGTTGTTCCAAAGATCGAGATTACTTCTCACCGCAAATGCATTCACGTGCCAGGAATTAGGTCCATCTGTTTGTGCCCATTGGCCTGACAAGGAGAAGCGGTGCGTAATGCCGCCGTCATAAGGATCTTCATAGCCGTAGAGGCCTATATATGGAATCGCACGCTCGGGAACCTGGTCCGTGGAGTTCCAATGATTACCGTAAGCCATTCCCGTGACAGAAAAGCCATTTGAGTCGGTACCGAAAGAATAGCGTACCACGCTGTTCAGCTTGAGCAGATCACCGGGAAGGGTCCAAGGGCCGTTATAGGTGCCAACCTCTCCAGCAAAGAGAAGGTTACCATCTCCGACTTTAACGGAGTCGATACCTAAAAAGCGCGTATAGTCAAAGCTGCCGAGTGTTACCTTCGCGGTTGGCCCAGCGACAGCGTCGATCAGATTGATATGCACCGATCCCGCCGAAGCGAAATCGCCGACGTCGGCAAAATAGGGGCCTTTCTCTATATTGATCGAGCCGATGAGCTCGGGGATCAACATATTAACGTCGGCATAGCCCTGGCCATGCGCATGGGTCGGCATGTTCATCGGCATGCCATCCAAGAAAATGGCAAGATCAGTCCCATGATCGAGGTTGAAGCCGCGCAAGAACCATTGATTGGCCTTGCCGTCGCCGCTGTGCTGGGTTGCGATCAACCCCGGGACGATCTCAAGCGCCTCGCCGGGGCGCGAGAAAATGCGTTCATTGACCTGTTCCCCTGTAACGGTAAAGGCGCTCGCCGCCTCATTCATATCTGTCATCTCGCCGATTCCCGAACTCACCGGCGGGGGTGCCCATCCGTTTCCCGAGGCAAAAGTCGGCACTGCTGGCGCTACAACCTCGACAGTTGGCAGCTCGATGTCTCCTTGGCTTACAGATTGCGCGGCGCTTTGCGTTGTATTCTGAGACGGTACTGAACTCCCCGCATCCTGGGGTGGCGTCGACGAAACGGTTTGAGCGGACAAGGAAGTTGGCTGCAGCGAAAGAGCCACCACCAATGCCAGAGTTGAGGTTTCAGTGATCGCGGTTATTGCCGTAAGATGGCTTCCCGATGCGCCCGCGTCATCCTCGGAACGTGGCATTGGACTCTCCCATGAAATTGCAACCTAGCTTCGCGACTCGCGACGGAGCTGGCGAAGCCGTTTTTAGAGCTTTGGACAGGAGCTCAATGCCAAGCTACAGAAAAACCTGGGGGAAAGTAAGATGTTTTTATAAAGAGATCATATTGAGTATGTGATTGTTGCAGATTTGTCTCACCCATCGAAAGTCGGTGGCTTGCGACGATCCTGCAAAGGAGAGCTTTTAAGTTTGAAACTATTCAATCGGCCAGTGTCAGAAAGCGTTCACCATGAAGGTATCGTGCCAGTTGAAGCTTCCCGTCGTTGTCAAGGGGGCCCCGAAGCTCGCCAGGCCGAAATAATTTCCGTTTGCACATCTCGTCGAGCGTCGTCGAGATGTGATGAGGAAGAAGGAATTTCCGGCCATCGAACTCCAAAACGGTGCTGCCATTTTCCATCGAAATGCTATAGCGGCCGGCTTCAGGAGTCGTGAGCGGGGTTTGTAATCCGATCACCCTCACGCTGGCCCGAAAGGCCTCAACTGAACGGGTTCGTCCGGACCTCAGCCTCTGCAAGAAGGTCTCAATCAAACGATCATAATCGACGTTTCCTTTCAATTGGTCCATGCATTTGACGAGACCTTCTCGGAGCACCTTCTTGGAATCCTCGTGCGTTGCAAATCCAGGTGGTAAACCGGCGCGCAGATCCGTGATGCTTTTAGCAGAGGCCATCAGCTCAGAGAGGACTTCAACCCACGTGAAGACCGTTATCCCAACCGTGACATGGGCGGAGTGACCGTCCGACGTGGCGGCAGCATGTACGAAGCCGCGAGGCAGGTACAATAGATCTCCTGGCTGCAGTTCAATCTCCAGAAGCGGCTTAGGCAAAACGTAGCCTGAGGGCGTAAAAGGCTGGCTCCAATGGGGCAGTTTTAGCGGCGCCTCGAACACCCGCCACCGCTTCCTGCCCTCGATCTGCAAAACAAAAACCTCATGCGCGTCGTAGTGTGGCGTAAATCCGCTTGAATCACCTGGAGTAAGATAAGCGTTCGCATGAATGGCATGACTGAATTCATTCTCGAGCGCTACACACAGTTCTTTTAGGGGAGGCCATATTCGCTGCAGCGCTGGCAGCACTACCGTTGCCCCCGAGCGGTACTCCGCCTGAATTCGAGCAAGATCAGGCACCCCGTTGAAGAACTCGCCCCCATGCTTGATGTTTTTTGTATAGGCCTCCGGCGGAAGGTAAGACCCGCTCCTGGCGAGTTGTATCGCCGGATACCGCAAGTCTGCGGACGATATGATCGTTTCCAGTGCCTCATTTGCGAGTACCGAGTCGTAGTAGTGAGGTGCTCGCCGGGAAAGATGAAGGGGCTTGCTTTCCCAATACTCTTTGAAGAAATCCTCAGAGCAGCAGGGAGCAAGCAGTGTATTCAGATCGAAAGCCATTGGTCCTGTCACGTCGTTGGTTTGTTGAAAAATACGAAAATGCTACGCTCCGACCATTTCGAGTGCCGCGATGACTTCGCGCCACACGGTCATCGTGGTTAGTCTGAAAGGCTCGGTTCCCCCTTGATGAAATCAGACGGCGCTGAACGTTGACGGTATTATATGGGGCGGCGTGAGTTAAGAGAAATCTTTTAGCTTAGCCGGGCACTTGAAGTTCTGCATCTTGCCTTCTTGTCGTTAGGTCGATTGATGGGAATTCTCTGCCCGGTTGTTGTGCCATCGACCACACAATCTGCACATGCGAAACTGCTTGCGGACCATGAGTTCTTGGAGTATGATGAAACGCTTACTTCATCATACAATCCCTTGGAGACACACACCTTACGCCTTTGCGCGCGTTGCCTTTGAGAAAGCGAGAGTCGATGTGGCGACACCAGCAAGGGGTTTGCCAGCTCCTGTGTCTTCAAAACAACACTGCGACTGATCGATGTTTATCACGGACAATACGATCTCTACGAGAATACACCCCGTCGGTGGTGGAAGCTTCACAATGGCGCGGTCCAGGCCGCTCAGGACTTTGTTTCGCTCATCGCGGAAGGAACGTGCCTGAAAAATTGCAGTTTTATACCCATTATCACCGGTATGGGAAGCTTCCGGTGCCGTCAGCGGCTTGCGCGCCGTCGGGAATGCCGTGCGGCGGAAAGTCAGAAACGGTTAGATGAATTTGCAGCGGCCGCACCTATCCAGTAACGAGAATTCCCGCCTGAAGAGAAAGGTCTTGGGGGGCTTCTCTTTGCTCATTGCGGCTAACATCGGCGCCTGGTTTTGGGCGATTATCGCCTTTCAAGAACTGCCGATGTTGCTCGGGACCGCGGGCCTCGCTTTTAGCTTGGGCCTTCGCCACGCTTTTGACGCAGATCACATCGCCGCCATCGACAACGTAACCCGCAAGTTGGTGCAAGATGGCAAACGGCCCATCGGCGTGGGGCTGTTTTTCTCACTCGGTCATTCCACAACGGTCGTCGGCCTGTCGGTTGTCGTTGCGATCACGACGATGACACTTCAAGACCAATTCGAGACGTACAAGAGCGTCGGTGGGATCATTGGCACTCTGGTTTCTGCGTTGTTTCTTTTCACCATCGCCTTCGCCAACTCGATTGTGCTCGTGTCAATTTGGCGGACGTTCCGCGCTAGAAAAAATAATGGGCGCCTCGTCGACAAAAACTTTGATTTCACGTTGTCGAATCGAGGATTGCTTGGGTGGCTTTTTCGCCGCTTGTCCCGTGTGATCGAACGCAGCTGGCAGATGTATCCGCTCGGGCTCCTGTTCGCCCTTGGATTCGACACGTCAACTGAAGTCGGACTTCTCGCGAGTTCCGCAACGCAAGCATCTCAAGGACTGTCGATTTGGTCGATTCTAGTGTTTCCGGCCCTGTTTACAGCCGGAATGACCCTCGTAGATACCACGGATAGCATCCTGATGCTGTACGCCTACGGCTGGGCCCTCGTAAAGCCCACCAGAAAGTTGTATTACAATCTAACAATCACTGGTGTTTCCATCATGGTTGCGGTCGGCGTCGGCAGCCTCGAAGTGCTGAACCTGATTGGGGGCGAATTCGGCCGACCAGGGGGCGGCGGCTTCTGGGGGTTGATCGGGATCCTGAATGCCAACATCGGAGAGCTTGGCTACATCATTGTTGGGATTTTCATAGCCTGGTGTGCCGCCTCGTACGCGGTTTATCGGATTAATGGCCGTGATAAATTCCAGACACCCGCCGCAAGCGGACTTCGCTGGGACAGAAAGCGGACCGGAGACAGCGGACCAAAAATAGGTCACGACAAATGGCCGCACTCCTACCCGCTGTAGAAATGTTGCCTATCAAAGGCACAATCATAGCAAATCCAGTTAACGCCGCTCTAATCGTTATGAAATAGTGGAAAATAGAGGTCAGTATTCGAAAAGTAGATGTCCATAAGGGATATGATGAATGTAAGTCGCTGTAACGTTATAGCTAGGAGTATGTGCCGCTCGACGTCAACGCAGGGGTCATGGTAGAGACAAGGAAAACAGCGCTTCCGCCGGGTCCTTTCCCTTCCCGCGGCGTGGGCAACTGGGGAGATCCGCATGAGCCTGAAAATCATAACAAAAATCGCCATGCTGGCCCT
>Ga0187783_10000116_pt1 | contig 59397 bp, 49 predicted proteins | sample 1015_SJ02_MP02_2_FD_132471 | JGI IMG/M metagenome (GOLD analysis project Ga0187783, IMG submission 132471) | Tropical peat soil microbial communities from peatlands in Department of Meta, Colombia - 1015_SJ02_MP02_20_MG | ecosystem: Environmental > Terrestrial > Soil > Wetlands > Peat | place... | reverse complement strand
TCCTCCACGTAATCTTCACGCGCAAAATGCGCGGCGTCCCCGGCCATAGCGTCGCCCAAGACGCGCTCGTAGGCTTCCCGTTCCTCCGGGCTAGGATGACGGCTGGCCACCAGTTCCACTGGGGTCCCCGTCGTCTCCCGGTTCGGATCGAGGACCGTCGTCCCGATCCCGATTATCGACTCAGGGCTGATTCGGAATCGCAGATAGTTTCTCGATAAGGCGGAATCCGGCACGACGCTGGGAGGCTTTCGAAACCGGGCCAGACCTTCCGTTACAGTGAGGGGCAGATTCTTGCCGGCGCGAATATAGAAGGGCACGCCTTTCCAGCGCCAGGAATCGATTTCCAATCGCAAGGCAGCCAGAGTCTCGGTTTTTGAGCTCGGTGCCACACCCTTTTCCTGAAGATAGCCACGGAACTGCCCACGCACGAGGTTGTTGATTTCGAGCGCGGGAATTGCTTTCAGTACCTTTACCTTCTCATCGCGGATGGTTTCGCTATCGGTGCGCACGGGTGGTTCCATGGCCAGGTTCGATAGGATTTGGAACAGATGGTTTTGGATCACGTCGCGAATCGTGCCGGTTTGGTCATAGAAAGCACCCCTGCCCTCCACGCCAAAGGCTTCTGCCATGGTGATCTCTACACTTTCGATGTAGTTTCGATTCCAGAAGGGCTCCATGAAAGCGTTCGCAAACCGGAAAACCACAATATTGTTTACCGGCAGCTTACCGAGATAATGATCGATGCGAAAGATCGCAGACTCGGGGAAAACGGAGTGCAGGATCTGATTGAGCTCTCTGGCCGAGGCCAGATCATGTCCAAAGGGCTTTTCGACGATGACGCGAGCGCCTTTGGCGATTCCTGCTTTTGCCAATTGTTCCACAACGGTCTCAAACAGAAGGGGTGGGATGGCTAGGTAATGGGCCGGTTGCTGTGCGCCCTGCAGCTGGCTGCGGATCGACTCAAACGTCGCGGGGTCTTGGTAATCACCGTCGACGTAACGCAGCAAACGGCTCAGTTTTTCAAAGGCCGCTGCGTCGAGTCCTCCGTGTTTTTCTATGCTCTCTCTAGCGCGTGCCCGAAGCTGGTCGAGATTCCAGCCCGCTTTCGCGACGCCAATGACAGGAATATCGAGGTGGCCGTGTTTGATCATCGCCTGCAGGGCGGGGAAAATCTTTTTGTAGGCGAGGTCGCCGGTGGCACCGAAGAACACGAACGTGTCGGAACGGGAATCGCTCATGGCCGTCTTCCTTTCTTTTACAGCTACTGACCCGCTGCTTTCTCCAGATGGCCGCCGAAGCCATAGCGCATGGCCGAGAGAACTCGATCCTGAAATTCCGACTCGCCGCGTGAGGCGAAGCGTTGATAGAGCGAGGCTGAAAGGACCGGTGCCGGCACGGCTTCATCGATGGCGGCCTTGATCGTCCAGCGACCTTCGCCCGAGTCGGAGACATGGCCTTCAAATTGTCCGAGCGCCGGATCGGTTACCAAGGCCGCTGCTGTCAAGTCCAAAAGCCATGAAGCGATCACGCTGCCGCGTCGCCATACCTCGGCGATGTCGCGCAAATCGAGGTCGTATTGATAATGCTCGGGGTCACGCAGAGGCGTGGTTTCCGCATCCACATCATGCCGAGATTTGCCCACGTTGGCGCTGCGCAAAATACCCAGCCCCTCGGCGTATGCGGCCATGACTCCATATTCGATTCCATTGTGCACCATCTTCACAAAATGTCCCGCACCGTTCGGGCCGCAATGCAGGTAACCCTGTTCCGCGGTCCCGCCAATCGATTCACGGCCGGGTGTGCGCGCTACGTCGCCCATCCCGGGTGCCAGAACGGAAAAGATGGGGTCGAGGTGCCGAACCACATCCTTTTCTCCGCCAATCATCAGGCAATAGCCGCGTTCCAGGCCCCATACACCTCCGCTCGTCCCGACGTCGACATAGTGAATTTTTTTCCCGGCGAGTTCCTTGGCGCGGCGAATGTCGTCGATGTAATAGGAATTGCCGCCGTCGATAAGGATGTCATCCGCCTCCAGATGCGGCAGAAGGTCCGCGATCGTTTGATCCACAACCGCGGCCGGAACCATCAGCCACACCGCCCGAGGCTTGGCGAGTTGCTTCGTGAGATTGGCGACCGAATCCGATCCGCTCGCTTTTTCCCGTGTCAAATCTTGCACGGCCTGCGCGGACCGATCGAAGACGACGCACTGGTGCCCCTTTCTCAAAAGACGGCGCACCATGTTCGCTCCCATCCTTCCCAGGCCAATCATTCCGAGCTGCATAGGTCTCTCCTTGACGAAAGTATCGTTCGAGTCCGGTTTTTTTCAGCGCGCCGCTCGAGCGTCAATTGTGCTTCACGACGTCATTTTCATCTTCCGGTAGCGCCGAATCAAATTGTTCGTGGAGCTGTCGTGGCGGAGGGTAGGCTCCGATCGATTTTCCAGCTCCGGGACAATGCGCTGGGCTAGCACCTTGCCAAGCTCCACGCCCCACTGATCGAACGAGTTGATCTGCCAGATCGTTCCCTCCGTAAACACGCAGTGTTCGTAGAGCGCCACCAGTTTGCCAAGACTCGTCGGCGTCAGACGGTCGACCAGCAGTGTATTCGACGGGCGGTTGCCCTCGAACACGCGGTGGGGCACCAGCCAGTCCGGTGTGCCCTCGGCCTTGACTTGCTCCGGCGATTTTCCGAAGGCCAGCGCTTCGGTCTGGGCGAAGACATTGGCCAGGAGCAAGTCATGGTGGCGGCCGAGAGGATTGAGAGGCCGCGCAAAGGCGAGAAAGTCACAGGGAATGAGTCGGGTGCCCTGGTGGATCAACTGATAAAAGGAGTGCTGCCCATTCGTGCCCGGCTCGCCCCAGTACACCGGGCCCGTCGCATAGCTGACCTCGGTCCCATCGAGCGTCACGTGCTTTCCGTTGCTCTCCATGGTCAGCTGCTGCAGGTAGGCTGGAAATCGCTTCAAGTACTGCTCGTAGGGCAGCACCGCCACCGTCTGGGCGCCGAAGAAGTCGGTGTACCACACGCCCAACAGGCCCATGAGAACCGGTAGATTCTTCTCCAGCGGCGCGGTGCGGAAATGCTCGTCCATTTGATGGAAGCCATCCAACATCGCACGGAAGTTTTCCGATCCGATGGCGATCATCGTCGAAAGGCCGATGGCCGAATCCATCGAATAACGCCCGCCCACCCAATCCCAGAAGACGAACATGTTGGCCGGATCGATGCCGAATTTGGCCACCTCTGCGGCATTGGTCGACACCGCGACGAAATGTTTAGCCACGGACTTCTCGTCGCCGCCCAGCCCGGCCAGGGACCAGGCGCGAGCCGAGTGAGCATTGGTCATTGTTTCCAAGGTGGTGAACGTCTTCGAAGAAACAATGAAGAGAGTCTCGGATGGATCGAGATCCTTGGTGGCCTCCGCAAAATCGGTGCTATCCACGTTGGAAACGAACCGGAACGTCATGTCCCGATCGCTGTAATCCCGCAGCGCTTCGTAGGCCATCACCGGTCCAAGATCGGAGCCACCGATGCCTATGTTGATGACGTTGCGAATGCGTTTGCCTGTGCTTCCCTTCCAATCGCCGCCGCGGACGCGATCTGAGAATTCCGTCATCTTATCGAGGACGGCGTGAACCTCGCCGACTACGTCCTCGCCGTCTACCAACAGGGAAGTCCCGCGGGGCGCTCGCAGGGCCACGTGAAGCACCGACCGCTTCTCGGTGATATTAATGGGGTCGCCTCGAAACATGGCGTCGATATGCGACCGCAGGCCGGATTCCTCGGCCAGCTGGATCAGCAGCCGAAGGGTTTCGTCCGTCACGCGATTCTTCGAGTAGTCCAAGAAGAGGCCCACCGCCTCGATCGTCATCCGCTCGCCCCGCTGGGGGTCCTGTTGAAAGAGCTCTCGTAGATGCAGGTTATGAATCTTCTCGTAGTGGCTCTGGAGTGCGTGCCACGCCTTGCGCTGTTTGAGTGGTTCACGAGCCTGCGAAGTGGCGTTCGATGCGGCCATTTTGTGCTCCTTCCCTTTCACTCTTAATGGGCTGCGGCCCGCTTGAGCGCAGCACTCTTGGAGATGATCACCGCCATCAGGTCATTCCAGGACCCTACGAACGACTTCGCGCCTTCCTCCTGGAGCTGGGCAGCCAAAGCGTCGATGTCAAAGCCGGCCTTGCCGAACTGCGCCAACACCGGCTCGCAGTCGCCACCATCGGCAGGCAGGATCGAGCCGATTTCACCGTGATCCGCTAGGGCCTTCAACGTAGCTTCGGGCATGGTGTTAATTGTCAGCGGCGCAGCCAGGGCCTTGATGTAAAGCACATCCGACGCCCTAGGATCCTTGGTTCCGGTGCTGGCCCAAAGCAGCCGTTGCGGACGTGCCCCGGCGTTGAAAATGCGCTGCCACCGCGGAGAATCGAGCAAGGCCCGGTACCCCGCGTAAGTGCGCTTGGCGATCGCGATGCCGAGCTGGTCCCGCAACGAGTCCGGAACTCTGCCTGCGACAGCCACGTCCCAGCGACTGACAAATACCGACGCGACCGAAGCGACACCGGGCTTCAGTCCCGCATCGATGCGCCGTTCGACGCCGCGCAGAAAGGCCTCAGCGGCTGCTAAATACTGCTCGCGGGAGAACAAGAGGGTGACGTTGACCGGGATTCCGGCCCAGATCGCCTCTTCGATCGCGGGCAGACCTTCCTTCGTGCCGGGGATCTTGATGAATACGTTCGGTTGGCCGGCACGCGCGTGCAAATCCTTGGCCGCGGCTAGGGTACTGGATGTGTCGTGCGCCAGCAAGGGCGAAACTTCTAGCGACACCCACCCATCGACTCCATAGGTGCGTTCATAGATGGGCCGGAATAGCGCAGCCGCGCGAGTAATGTCCTCGAGGGCCAGTTCGAAAAACAGCGCCTCACCCGATTTGGATTCGCTCATCTTCTCCCGGATCGCCGCATCGTAAGCGCCACTGTTCTTAATGGCATGGTCAAAGATCGTTGGATTTGAGGTAAGACCTGTAACGGATAGCTCTTCGATATAGTGTTGGAGCGTGCCGCTATCCAGCAGGGTACGCGTGATGTTGTCGAGCCAGATGCTCTGGCCCAAGTTATGGAGCAGTTCTGTCGCTTTCACTATCCCACCTCCCTCATAAAGCTCACAAATCGGGTCCGCCGCCCCGCAGCAACCGTTATCACCTTCGGTCCCCGGATGCCAAGGTCTTTTCAACCGGAGCGATCAAGACCCTCGAACGCTTTGCGCTTATGGTCAGATCGCGCATCCATTCCCAGGCCGGATCCGACAGCATGTCTTCGGTCGAGCGCCAGCGCCAATTGCCGTCGGCACGACCGGGAACGTTCATGCGAGCTTCTCGGCCCAAGCTCAAGATGTCCTGCAGGGGAACCATAGCCAGCGCAGCAGAGGAAGACCAGGCCAATTCGATCAAGGCCCTGGCGGCGTCGCCGCTCCGGGCGCCGTGCCCTCGCGCGTATCTCCAGAAGCTCTCTCGTTGTTCACCCGTCAAATCTTCAGACAAACCGCGAGATGTGGGATTGTCGTGCGTGCCGGTATATACCGCAGCGTTGGTGACGTAGTTCTCGGGCAGGTGCGGGTTGTCCATATGCCCGTCGAAGGCAAACTGGAGAACCCGCATCCCGGGGAGACCAAATTGATCGCGTAGCGCGTACACGTCGGGCGTGATGAGCCCCAGGTCCTCGGCGATGAACGGCAGACTGCCCAACTCTCTCTGGACGACGCGGAAAAAGTCAGCTCCCGGACCTGGCACCCAGTTTCCAAACTGTGCCGTCTGTGCCCCGGCAGGCACATGCCAGGCTGCCGCGAAGGCGCGGAAATGATCCAAACGAATCACATCGACGTGCATCAAACGAGCGCGCAAACGATCAATCCACCAGCGAAAGCCGGTCTGACGAAGATCGTCCCAGTTGTAAACGGGATTTCCCCAGAGCTGCCCTTGCGCACTGAAATAATCGGGAGGCACACCGGCGACAAAGCGTGGTCGCCTTCGCTCATCCAGCAGAAACAGCTCCGGATGGGCCCACGCGTCGCTTGACTCGGGAGACACGAAAAAGGGCATGTCGCCGATCAATCTTAAGTCTTTGCTATGGGCGTGTGCCTTCACGCGCTCGATGTGCCGGAACAAAAGGAACTGTGCGAAACACGCACGTCGGATTTCTTCGGCAAGCTCGCTGCGGGCCTGCTCGAGAGCCGCCGGCTGGCGCTCGGCCAACTGGGCCGGCCATTCGAAATACGGTGCGTTGTCGAACTTGGATTTGAGAGCCCGGAAAAGAGCGTAGTCGGCGAGCCAATGGTCCTGCTCGTGACAGAATTGCTCATAAGCCGGACGGAGGTCCGGGCGAGCGCCGGCTCTGAACCGGAGCCAAGCCTTTTCGAGCAGCCGACGCTTAAACGGCATGACCGCGTCGTAATCGACGCTAGGCACCGGGAAGGGTTCGTGGGCACAGTCGCTTGGTTTCAGTAGGTCATCCTCGACCAGCCAATCGGGGCTGATAAGAAGGGTGTTACCGGCGAACGACGATAAGGGCTGATAGGGCGAGTTGCCGTAACCGGTGGGACCGAGCGGCAGCGATTGCCACCAGCCTTGGTCCGCTCGGCTCAGGCGGTTGATCCAGGATATGGCCGAGGGTCCGATGTCCCCAATGCCGTGAGGCGACGGTAGCGAGGTAACATGCAGAAGCACCCCGGATGCGCGATAATCGGCAGGAAATGGTGGCATGCGCACACCGCTGTCGCTCATCCGTTCCCCTTCCAGAAGGGCCGTGCGCGTTCAGCCCCGCTCTTGTTGATGCAGCTTCACGTCATCACGTCGCAGCTTACCGATGCGCCCGACGATCTTGCCACGTTTGCCCGTCGCCCGCTCGAGAATTTCACGTGATCAGCCCGCCGACTTCGGCCGAAAAATCTTCTCGGCGAAGACCTGTTGGCCAGGGCAAGTGTCACGCATTCCACACGCCGACGAACTTCTGTGCGCGCGCCAGCGTGGTCTAAAATGGCAGGTCCTATGGTAACCGAATCGTCCGTTGAGCAGAATAAGCCCGATCATGTCCAGCCCTTGGGCGAAAGCGGTGAGGTTCGCTCGGGCAGCCCCCGGCCGTTTGGCGCGCACCCACATGGAGATGGGGTCAACTTCGCCTTGTTTAGCCGCCACGCCACTCGCGTTTTCCTCGAGCTGTATCAGAGTCCCGGGGATAGCTCGGCAAGCAAGGTGATTGATTTAGGTCCGGCGCGACATCGAACAGGCGACGTGTGGCATGTGTGGGTACGAGGCGTTGCTTCCGGTTAACTGTACGCCTATCGAGTCGAGGGACCGTATCGCCCCGAACAAGGCCATCGGTTCAACTCTCATAAGCTGATTCTGGATCCGTTTGGCACCGCCATAGCGGGGTGAGCGACTGGGATTTTGCTGCGGCCCTAGGCTACGATTGGTCCAGCAATCGAAGCGATCTGTCGTTTTCCACCTTGGGCAACGCGGCGACCACGCCGAAGTGCGTCTTCCAGTATCAGCATTTTGACTGGGAAGGCGAGGTTCCTCTGAGGCACCCCGCCTCCGACACGGTCATTTACGAAACACACGTTCGCGGCTTCACGATTCATCCGAGTTCGGGTGTGGCGTGTCCCGGAACTTTCCGTGGGCTCGTGGAAAAGATTCCTTACTTCCAGGACCTGGGAGTGACGGCCATTGAGTTGATGCCTGTTCAGGAATTTAACGAGGGCGACTTGACCCGGCTCCATCCGTAGAGAGCCTGCGTTGTCGCCTCATCAAGAATTTTCTTTTAACGCTATTCATTTCTCGCGGGATTCCCATGTTGCTGGGTGGAGACGAATTTCGACGGACCCAGCAGGGTAACAACAACCCCTACTGCCAGGATAACGCCGTTAGCTGGTTCGATTGGAGTCTCACGGAAAAATATCGAGAAATCCACCGCTTTACACGGGGAATGATCGCCTTCCGCCGAGCCCATTCTGTGCTGCGAAAAGAAACCTTCTATAGCGATGCTGATATAAAATGGTTTGGAGCCGAAGGTGCAGCTCCCGACTGGTCCAACCCGCAGCGGAAATCATTTGCGTGCCTGATTTTCGGGCGAACGGAGCCTGACTTATTCCTAATGTTTAACGCCGACAAACAGCCCGTCGACTTTTTGCTTCCCGCTGTCGAGGGAAGTAAGACTTGGCGCTTGGCTGTGGGATACTTCCCGTCCCGCCCCCGAGGATCTCTATGAGGCTGGACACGAACCCGCGCTTGCAGGCCGAGAGCGTTTCCGCGTCCAATCGCGATCGAGTGCAATTCTCTCGGCGCACGCGTAAGAGTCCAATTTGGGGATCCCTTCGCGGGATCCATATCTGGCGGGACTCAACGTGCCATACGATTTTCAAGCGGCGACACCGTGTGCCACCCCAGCCGAGATCACAGCTGATTCATTCCGCCTCCGGAGAGCCGGCGCCAAACGTTCCCTTGCCCACCTCCGAGGCGCGACGAGCGGCGAGCCAGCCGCAGCAAGGAGTCCGTTATGAGCAGTCCGGCTTTTGGCAATCGCCCTTTTGATTCCGACGTTTCCGAGGCTCTGAGCGACTTGGCTTTGGACCTGAGATGGTCCTTCAACCACTCGGCCGATCAACTTTGGGAACGACTGGACCCCGAGCTTTGGGAGCTGACCCACAACCCATGGGTGGTGCTGCAAACCGTGTCTCGCGAAAGACTGCAGAGTGTTGCCGCCGATCCGGATTTCCGGAGACTGCTGACGGATCTCCATCGCGGGAAAACCATGACCGAGGGCTCCGAGGCCTGGTTTCAGAAAGCGCACCCGCACTCCGGCCTATCCGGCGTCGCCTATTTCTCGATGGAGTTCATGTTAAGCGAAGCGCTGCCCATTTATTCCGGAGGACTCGGGAACGTTGCCGGCGATCAACTCAAAACAGCAAGCAATCTGGGTGTCCCTGTCACCGGTATCGGTCTGCTCTACCAACAAGGCTATTTTCGTCAAGAAATCGACGCGCAGGGTCAGCAGCAGGCCTTATACCCGTTCAATGATCCTGGTCAACTCCCCATCCAGCCCGTGCGCGAGGCCAATGGTGAGTGGCTGCGCCTGTCCGTCGACTTGCCCGGCCACAAGCTGTGGATCCGCATCTGGCAGGCGCAGGTAGGCAGGACAAAATTATATCTTCTCGATACCAACGACCCCGCCAATACTCCGGCGGATCGAGGCATCACCAGCGAGCTCTATGGTGGTGGCCCGCCCTTGCGGTTAAGGCAGGAGCTGGTCCTTGGTATCGGAGGTTGGCGGCTGCTAGGGGCAATTGGTTTGCGGCCGGAGGTCTGCCATCTCAATGAAGGGCATGCCGCCTTTGCGGTGCTGGAACGCGCCCGCACCCACATGGCGGAGAACAAGCAGCCCTTCGACCAGGCACTTGAGATCACGCGTGCAGGCAATCTTTTTACGACCCACACGCCGGTGGAGGCGGGTTTCGACCGCTTCTCTCCCAGCCTGATGGAAGGATACCTAAAGCACTATGCGGAAGAGAAACTCCTGATTTCGTTTCAGGATCTGCTGGCGCTCGGACGGCGCAACCGTGAAGATTCCTCTGAGCCGTTTAACATGGCCTACCTGGCGATCCGTGGGAGCGCTGCGGTCAATGGCGTCAGCAAGTTGCATGGTCAGGTAAGCCGGCGGCTGTTCCAGACTCTGTTTCCCAGGTGGCCAGAGAACGAGGTCCCTGTGACGCATGTGACAAACGGCGTGCACACACCTACCTGGGACTCTGCCGAAGCCGATCGCGTGTGGGAAGGCATGTGTGGAAAAGAGCGCTGGCGCGAAACTTTGCAGGGAATGGAGGGTTGTTTTCGCAACGTCGGCGACTCCCATCTATGGCAGCTTCGCGCCGTTGGCCGTAGGTCTCTGGTCCAGTTCGTACGCAAACGGTACCCGCGGCAAGTCGCGGGGCGTGGGGGTTTCCAGAACGAAGTCGCCCAGGCTGCCCAAGCGCTGGACAACGATACTCTCACGCTGGGCTTTGCCCGTCGTTTTGCCCCCTATAAGCGCCCCAACCTGCTTTTGCACGATCCGAATCGGCTGGTACGCATCTTGACCAACGCGGAGCGTCCGGTGCAACTCGTGCTTGCCGGCAAAGCCCACCCGCAGGATCTGAAGGGCCAGGAGATGGTCCGCCAGTGGATCGAATTCGCCGACCGCCCGGAGGTCCGCCTTCGAGTCGTTTTTTTGAGCGATTACGATCTACTGATGGCTGAGCAATTGGTTCAGGGCGTTGATCTCTGGGTGAACACACCTCGGCGCCCCTGGGAAGCGAGTGGCACAAGTGGCATGAAAGTGCTCGTGAACGGAGGTTTGAATCTTTCGGAGTTGGATGGTTGGTGGGCCGAAGCGTATTCGCCCGAAGTCGGCTGGGCCATTGGCGACGGTCACGAGCATGGCGATGATCCCGATTGGGACGGGTCCGAGGCGGAAACTCTCTATGGATTACTTGAACGCGAAATCATCCCCGAATTCTATCGGCGCGATGATCAAGGTATCCCGCGCGGCTGGGTGGCTCGCATGCGCGAGAGCATGTGCCGGTTGACTCCCCTTTTCTCGGCGAACCGCGTAGTCCGGCAGTACACCGAGCAGCACTATCTACGGGCTGCGTCCGTTTTCAGAGAGCGAGCGGCGAACCAAGGAACTGTGGGAGCGAGTTTGCTCCACTGGCAATCCCAGCTCGCAAAGCATTGGCCGGCCTTGCGCTTTGGCTCGGCAACGGTGGAACAAAAAGACGGGCAATACCTGTTTCAAACCCAAGTATTTCTCGGTGATCTCGACCCTGATGCTGTGCGCGCGGAACTCTACGCGGAAAGCCAGAACGGCACGGCTCCATATCCCATGACTCGAGCCGAGCGGCTGGTCGGTTCGGAGAACGCTTTCACCTATACTGCCCAGCTTCCGGCCACCCGCCCCGCGGCCGACTACAGCCCGCGTCTCGTTCCGCAGCATCCGGGAGCGTTCGTGCCGCTCGAAGCCCCTTTCATTCTGTGGCACGACTCGCCTTCATGGCGATAACGGAAGGCGTGCCCAAATCGAGAGGTCTGCGCCTCGTGAACACGGGAAAGGAGGCGAGATCCTGTAGTCAGAGCTCACGGGCCAACCCCCAGCGGCGAAGGGGCGCCAGGCATTGACCACGGTCGCCATTGTCTGTACCTTAGTAGCCGGAAACGCCCGGACTTCGCGGTGCGGAGGCCGAACGGCACGCATCGTTCACTAGCCACCCACTCAATGCAAACACGAGTCTGCTAGGTATTGGACAGTCTCTGCGAATAACCACACACGCTAAAGGATTCAAGGGTTTCCAGTAGGTCATTTCGTAAACGAAACGAGAGCCCAGTTCAGCCTCAAATCGAAATTCTTGCGCCATGCACTTTCTGGTGGCGACGGGAAGTGTGATCCATGCATCCGATATGCTCTCTCCCGATTCGATCGTGCGTGGTATCGTGCTTGTCCTCAGCCCTGCTTTGGATGCCTGTCGGTCCCGAAGCCACTCCGAGCACTCTGGCGCCGGCCTCCACGCCGGCGTTTGAGATCCACGCGCTATCGTTGTTTGTTCTCTCTATAACGGGCTGCATTTTCCTGACAGTGGCGGGGCTGCTCACTTACGTCATCATCAAATATCGCACCAAGCAAGCGGACCGCCTGAGCGAGCCCGCCCAGATCTACGGAAGTACCCAGATCGAGCTTGCTTGGACCGTCATCCCGGTTCTCATCGTCATCGTTCTGTTTCTGACAACGGCACGGTTGATCTTCGCAATTCAAGATGCACCTGAGCCAGAGTCCGCCCTGGATGTAACGGTGATCGGGCATCAGTTTTGGTGGGAGGTTCGCTATCCGAAGCTGGGAATCATCACGGCGAATGAGCTGCATGTTCCACGAAGCAGTGAGCAGGCGCCGGTACCCACCTATCTCGCACTTCTCTCTGCCGACGTGGACCACAGTTTTTGGATTCCACAGCTTGCGGGAAAGACCGATTTGATTCCCAACCACCCCAACGCAACTTGGATCAACCCCCTCGCACCAGGACTCTACCTGGGCCAGTGCGCGCAGTTCTGCGGGGCGCAGCACGCTCTAATGCTTCTGCGCGTCTATGTCGACGACCCCGATCAATTTTCCACCTGGGTGAAGAATCAACAGCAGCCAGCGGTCGAAGACCCTCGCGTGACCGAAGGTAGGCAGGTGTTTGAAACGCAGCCCTGCATGAGCTGCCACGCCATTCAGGGAACCGCCGCAACGGGGCGATTCGGCCCGGATCTTACCCACCTCATGAGCAGAGAGACGATCGGGTCGGGGGCGGCCGACAATAACGTTCAAAACCTCAAGGGCTGGATTCGGGACCCGGCGAGTCTCAAACGAGGCTGCCTGATGCCCGCCATGCAGTTGAATGATCAGCAGCTCGATCAAGTCACGGAATACTTAGCGACTCTTCGCTGAGGATGGGACACGGAAATGGGTGAAAACTCCTTGCGGCTTCCCAGTTCCATCGACCTTGCGCCATCGCGCCGCTTCACGGAGACATTTCCGGAATGGCTCCACGAATGGGTGGTCACGGTCGATCACAAACGTCTCGGGATGCTTTATATTGTCTACGCCATTTTCTTCCTGCTGGTCGCTGGCGCCCAAGCCATCGCCATTCGAATTCAATTGGCGTTCCCGGGAAACCATTTCCTCGTAGCGCAGGCCTACAACCGCTTCTTCACAATGCACGGGACGACCATGGTTTTTCTGGTGGGAATGCCGATTCTGTTTGGCTTCGGCAACTACGTCGTTCCGCTCCAGATCGGCGCGCGCGACATGGCCTACCCGCGCCTGAATGCCTTCAGCTTCTGGCTGACGGCCTTCGGCGGACTCTTTCTCTACTACAGCTTTCTAGGAGGCGGAGGGCTCTACGGCGTCGGCACGGCGCCCGACGTCGGCTGGTGGGCCTATGCACCACTGACGGCGAAGGCGTTTTCTCCGGGCCATGCCACCGACTATTGGGCGCTGGCACTGATCGCCAGCGGGTTTGGAACATTGGGTACGGCGATCAACATCATCGCCACGGTCATTTCCATGCGGTGCAAGGGAATGACGATGATGAGGCTGCCTCTTTTCTCATGGCTGATGCTGGTTGTCAGCAGTCTCACTTTGATCACCATTACACCGCTGACCGCTGCTCAAATCATGTTGGTGATTGACCGATATCTCGGGGGACATTTCTTCGACACGCAAGCGGGCGGATCGGCGGTCATTTGGATGCATTTTTTCTGGATCTTCGGCCACCCCGAAGTCTACGTGCTGGTGCTTCCTGCCTTCGCGATTGCCAACGAAGTCATTCCTGTTTTTTCGCGGAAGGCGATCTTTGGATATCCGGCCATGGTCGCCGCCTCGGTCGGCATTGCCTTTATCAGCCTAAGCGTGTGGGCGCATCACATGTTTACAGTGGGCATGACTTCGGTCTCCAACACATTCTTTGTGCTGTCCACCATGATGGTCGGCATCCCCACCGGTATCAAGATTTTCAACTGGCTGGCAACCATGTGGGGCGGAAAAATCCGGTTCGCGACTCCCATGCTCTTCTGCACCGCCTTTCTCTACCAGTTTCTGATCGCGGGACTCACCGGAATCATGCTCTCTGTGGCTCCTTGGAACTGGCAACTGCACAACTCGTATTTCGTCATCGCTCACTTCCACTACGTTTTAGTGGGCGCCATCGTATTTTGCATTTTTGGAGCGATCTATTACTGGTATCCGAAGGCCACGGGCCGAATGCTCGACGAGAAGCTGGGCAAATGGCACTTCTGGCTCTTTTTGATCGGCTTCCATGTCACCTTCGATACAATGCATTTTGTTGGAATCCTCGGAATGCCGCGCTCCATTTATACCTATCAACCGGATCGCGGGTGGAACACCTTGAACCTAATCGTATCTTCCGGAGGAATCATTCAGGGTGTCGCTGTCTTGCTCTTCGCCATTAATCTCATTTGGTCGTACTTTTACGGCCAGGAAGCCGGCAACGACCCGTGGGATGCCTGGACCCTTGAGTGGGGCACGAGCTCGCCCCCACCCCCTTATAACTTTGCCGAAGATCCCGTCGTGCGCAGCCGGAGGCCCTTGTGGGATTTGAAACACCCGGAGGATCCGGATTGGGAGTATGAATCATGAGCGCGGCCGCAGGAATTCCGGCAGCCTATCCCGCTGAATGGCGCACCCCCTCTCGGGGACGGACCGCCATGTTCGCGCTCATCATCGCCGAGTCTGCGCTGTTCACGATTTTTGTGGTCGCTTACGTTTTCTATATCGGCAAGAGCCTGTCCGGCCCGACGCCACGGCAGGTCTTGGACGTGCCCGTTTTCGCGACCATATGCCTGCTCTCCAGCAGTCTCACCATCGGGCTCGCGGAACGGGCCATTCATCGAAATCGGGTGGGCGGTTTCGCACTCTGGCTCGGGGTCACCATCTGCCTGGGTCTCATCTTTTTAGGCGGAACAGCCATCGAATGGCACAAATTAATCTATCAGGACGGCCTGAAGATCTACACCAATCTCTTCGGCACCACCTACTATTCGCTGGTAGGCCTTCATGCCACGCACGTGGTCATCGGCTTGACGATGCTCTTGATCGTCTTTCTCTTTACCCTCGCTCGACGCGTCGGGGAACAGCACGCCGAGAGAATTGGTGTTCTGGCGATGTATTGGCATTTCGTCGACGCAGTCTGGGTTGTCGTTTTTACGGTCGTCTACATCATCGGGCGGTGAGGGAGTCATGGCCGAACAGCCGACAGAGAATCAGAACGAAACGAAGCTCGTCGCACTGCCTGCACCGACGGCGTGGCCGATTGTGCTGGCGTTCGGCGTCGTACTCGCGTTCGCGAGTCTGGTGACGAACGCTGGGCTTGGCATCGTTGGCGCTTTGCTGGTGATCTGCGGTTGTGTCGGATGGTTTCGTGAAGTATTGCCTCACGAACGTCATGAACGAGTGCCCGTCGTCGGGCCCGTCGTCGGCGTGGTCACGGAAAGACCGAGCGTCGCGCGCCTCGAGGTGAGCGCTCGTCACCGCGCCTATCTGCCGGTGGAAACCTACCCGATCGTTTCAGGACTGAAGGGAGGAGTTGCCGGAGGAATCGCCATGGTGATTCCGGCGCTGCTCTACGGCTATATTTCCCAACACAGCATCTGGTATGCAGTCAATCTTCTGGGAGGGGCGGGCGTCGGCCATTGGAGGAATCCCACGACGGCTGACATCGCTGCATTTCATTGGAACGCGTTCTTGATTGCCTTGGTCATTCACGCCGCCACTTCGCTCCTGGTCGGCTTGCTTTACGGAGCGTTGCTTCCCATGTGGCCCACTCGGCCCATCCTGCTTGGCGGAGTCGTTGCCCCTCTTCTCTGGACCGGAGGCTTGCACTCGACTCTCGGTATTATTAACCCCGCCTTCGAAGCACGCATTAACTGGACGTGGTTCGCGATTTCGCAGATTTTCTTTGGCATCGTTGCAGGGATCGTGGTTACACGCACCGGGCGCATTCGCACGCGGCAAGCCTTGCCATTCCTGCTTCGCATGGGTTTGGAGTCACCGGCCTTAATGCGTCCCAAGGACGAGGAAAACAAAAGCTAATGCGCCCAGCTCGGCTCATCTCGATCGGATGCGCGATGGTGGCCCTGTCTTGTTCGGCGTGCAGCGGACCCGAACCCCCTCTGGCCGTCCCGCGCCCGGAAGATGTGGTCGATTTCTGGACGCTTTATAGCCAGAACTGCTCGGCCTGCCACGGACAAAATGGGCAGAATGGCCCGGCTCTGGATCTTGCCAACGCGGTCTACCAAGGGATTGTCGACGATGCCTCGCTTCGAAAATGGATCACCAGCAGCATGCCGGGAACCGAGATGCCGGCGTTCGGCGAGTCCGCCGGCGGGTTTTTGACGGACCGACAGGTGGAAGCCTTGGTCGAGGGCATGCGCAGGAATTGGGCTCGGGCCGACCTCAGTCAGGCGCAGGCTCCTCCCTATACAACGAATCTGCGGGGCGACGGTAGAAGTGGCGAGCAGATTTACAAGGGCGCCTGCTTGTCGTGTCACCAGAAGCCGAATGAACGAATTTCGAACACCTCCTATCTGGCCCTCATGAGTGAGCAGGGTCTGAGAACGATCACCATTGCGGGGCGGCCCGATCTTGGCCACCCGGACTGGCGACAGGATCGTCCCGGGCAGCCTTTGACGAATGAGGATGTCACGAATGTGGTTGCTTATCTGACGTCGCTGCGAAGCGCCACACCGGGTCAGCCATATCCCCGACAGCCGTAGATCCTAAGGCATGCGAGGCAAGACGTGAGCGAAGATACATTCGAGAACAACCAACGCGAAGTGGCCAGAAAAGAAAGTCCACTCGAGGTTTCGCGCCGGTGGCTCCTTCTGAAAACGGGAATCCTCTTTAATTCGCTGGTCGGCCTGGCCATCGCCATTCCTGTCGTGAAGTATTTGCTTGCGCCAGTGAAACGCGACCAGTCGTATAAGTCTTGGGTTTCACTCGGAACAGTCGACAGCTTTCCGGTCGGAGAGACCAGGCTTGGCAAGTTCACCAACCCGACCCGCCGTCCCTGGGATGGCGAGACCGATCAGGTCGCCTGCTGGGTGCGCCGCGCCTCGAACGGCCAATTCACCGTTTTTGCCATCAACTGCGCTCACCTGGGATGTCCGGTCCGCTGGTTTCCGCAGTCCCAGCTTTTCATGTGCCCGTGTCACGGCGGGGTCTATTACGCCGACGGGTCACGCGCCTCGGGGCCGCCGGAGCGCGGCCTGTTTACCTATAACTCGAGAATTGCCGGCGGGGAACTGGAAATCGATGCCGGCCAATTGCCGACTCTTTCGACGTCCGCAAAGCTTCTGCGCATCACCAGCGCCGCAGGAGGTCCTCCGTGCGCTGGTTAAAGCGAATTTCGGACTGGTTTGATGAGCGAGTGCAGCTGGCGGCTCCGGTAACCGAGGCGGCCAACCATCCGATTCCTCCGAAGACGGCCAGTTGGTTCTATGTCTTTGGAAGTGCAGCCTTCACCCTGTTGCTGTTGCAGATTGTGACGGGAATATTGCTCGCACTGGTCTACGTTCCCTCGGGGGGTGAAGCCTGGAACAGCTTGAACGTTTTGAACCATCAGGTCACGCTGGGTTGGTTTCTTCGGGCCATGCACGGCTGGGGCTCGAACTTCATGGTTGCCGTCGTTCTTGTGCACATGACCCAGGTGTTCTTCTTCGGGGCTTATAAATATCCACGCGAATTAACTTGGATCGTAGGCGTGTTTCTCCTCCTCATGACGCTGGGCATGGCCTTCACGGGCCAGGTATTAAGGTTTGATCAGGACGCCTACTGGGGCTTGGGGATCGGAGCCTCCATCGCAGGCCGGATTCCGTGGATCGGTGGCTCTGTCGTTCATCTGCTGTTGGGTGGCCCGATCATCGCCGGAGACACGCTGTCGCGCTTTTTTGCCATTCACGTTTTCGTCATTCCCGCAACCTTGCTGGTCTTGGCTTCTCTTCACGTCTGGATGGTTTTGAAACTCGGCGTGAACGAGTGGCCGATGCCCGGCCGGGTCGTCCGGAGATCAACATACCTGACCGAGTATCACAGCCTTACCAGAAAGGAAGGGGTCCCATTCGTCCCGTGGGCGGTGTGGAAAGATATTTTCTTTTCCGGTGCAATTGTAGCTTGCGTTGCCGTCTGTGCCGTGGTTTTCGGACCGTACGGCCCTGGAGGACAGCCAGATCCTACCATCATTGAAACCGTTCCCAGGCCCGACTTCTTCTTTCTTTGGTTGTACGCCGTTCTCTCCTACCTGCCGCCAAGTCTCGAGACCCCGTTCATATTGATCGTACCCGTCCTGGGCATCGCCCTGCTGATTGTTCTGCCATTTGTTGCCGGGGAGGGGGAGAAGAGTTGGCACCGGCGGCCGCTGGCGATCTTGGTGCTGGTAACCCTGGTTACCTCCTTTGCAGTGCTCACGCATCTGGGCACTCGCACTCCTTGGAGTCCAAAAATGGAGGCCTGGAGCGGTGGTCCTCCGGTGCCCGTCCGCTACACGCACGGTGCCAGTCCGCTCGAGCGGCAAGGTGTGATCGTTTTTCAAATGAAGCAGTGTCGAAACTGTCATTCGATTGGCGGATTTGGCGGCCAACGCGGCCCCGCGCTTGATTCTGTCGCCACCCGCCTGACCCGAGACCAGTTGATCCGCCAGGTGCTACAGGGCGGAGGAAACATGCCGGCCTACGGCACGAACCTTTCTCCCCCGGAGGTTGAGGCACTCGTCAGTTTTCTTGAAACCCTGCATCCCGCGGGTCAGCCGCCGGCTCAGAATGCATCCGAGGCACAAGCCGCCATGTCTTCGAACGGACCCAGTCAGTAGTTGATTCGATGACGGATAACTTCCTCAACCTCGTCACCGAATGGGACGTGCCGCCGGCGATTACCGCTGCCCTGCTGCTCACCGCATTCGTCTATATCCGCGGATGGATACGAATTCGCAGGACCCGGGCAGAATTTTTTCCGTTTTGGCGGGTTGCTTGTTTTCTTGGAGGACTGTTTGCGCTATTCGTGGCCGTAGCGTCACCTCTGGACACATTGGGCGAATCGCTGCTGTTCATGCACATGGGCCAGCACTTCGTTTTTCTGTCGATCGCTCCTCCCCTGATCCTGCTGGGGTGGCCCATGGTGCCCTTATTGCGCGGGTTGCCCCGCTGGGCGGTTGGCACGTTTCTCGGACCCGTCTTTCGCACCGCGTTGATTCTGAAAGCCGCGAGGTTCCTGGTGCGCCCGCGAGTCGCCTGGATGGCAATGAATCTTTCTTTTCTGCTATGGCACTTGCCCCGAGCCTACGAATTCGCCCTAACCTCCGAGTTCCGCCACAACCTTGAACATTTGTGCTTCTTCCTAACCAGCATCCTGTTTTGGTGGCCGGTCGTTGAGCCATGGCCCTCGCGCCGGCTCCCGGCGCGCTGGATCTTGATTCCTTACCTTTTGCTGGCCGATTTTCTGAACACCGGGATTTCCGCATTTCTGTGTTTTTCCGGCCGCCTCCTCTATCCAAGCTACGGTGAAATTCCCCGTCCTTTCGGGCTCAGCGCGCTGAATGATCAGATTGCAGCGGGAGCATTCATGTGGGTGATGGGCTCGATCGTTTTCCTCATTCCGGCCGTCGCGATCACCGCCCAATTGCTTTCTGCCGGACATCGAGCCGTGGATATCAGAGCAAGAGAACACGTTCGGTGAGCTGCGGCTTTGCCGAGAACAGAGCTCGCCGGGTGGAGGCGCTCAGAACCGGACCAAGCGAGTCTTTATGCCGAAGGCAGCAAGGAGAAATCCATGGCACAGCCAGCACCAGCAAGCGGCAAAGGAATCATCGATAAGCCTAGCAATCACTCCGTCGACCAGACCGTGGACAGGCTCAAGACGATCCTGCAATTCAAAGGAGTGTTTCTGTTCGCGTTGGTTGACCATAGCGGCGAGGCCGAGAAGGTGGGAATGAAAATGCGCCCCACCCGATTGCTGATTTTCGGCAGCCCCAAAGCGGGAACGCCTCTCATGCTGGCCAGCCCCAGCATCGCCCTGGACCTGCCCCTGAAAATCCTGGTTTGGGAAGATGGTCAGGGGAAAGTTTGGATTTCCTACAACAGCCCGGAATACCTAAAGGAGCGGCACAACCTGCCCCAGGAACTGCTGCCCAATATCGCCGTGGTGGAGGCTTTGGTAGCCAAGGCCGCAGAGTAATTCCGCGGATCAGGCCTGTGCTCGGGCGAAGCGAGATGCACAGGAATCAGGGCAGAGCGGTCATTGTTGTACGGGGGTCCATCCGGAGTCGGGATCGAACTTGGTTATGGCGGCGGCCAGTTCCGCTGTCTCCTTTCCCAGATCCTTTTGGTACAGCACTCCGTCCTGGTTGATGATAAAGCTCATCACCCCTGAGTTACCGTACTCGGCAGGATAAGTGATGAAAGCGAATCCGCGGATCATTTTGCCATCGACCACGTAGTCCTTTGCGCCCCCCTTTGCCTTATCGCTTTGCCCCTGGAGCATCCGGAAGTAGTAGCCGTGGAAAGGTATGTGCGCATCGGGCTTTACGCTGTACCCTTCGGACGTCGCGAACGCCGCAAGCGGACCCAGCGGACTCTGGGGCTGGCCTTCCGCCGACTGCCAGTACAAGCCGTTCTGCTTGCCGGGATCACTGATGAACTTCATGGCGTATTGCTTCGTCGTGGCACCATCGTGACGCTGCGAGAAGTACTGCTTCTGAGCGCTCGCCACTGCCCGGCAAACCTGAATGATGGCGAGTTCATTCCGGCCAACGCGGCGGCTCAGAACCTCGTCCTTGCCAGCCGCTGTGTCGAAGTACCATTGTCCATCCCTGTTTTTTCTCAGTGGAATAGGGAACGGGAAATTGGTGGCGCCCACGAGTAGAATCTCGGAGCCATCCTGGATCTTGCGCCAGCGGTGCATCACCTCATAGCCCGCCACAAAGTCCTTGACGACACCCTTGTCCTCGACGGGATCGCCAGAAATGATAAGCTCTTTCGAATCCGGCCCGAAGATTTCAACAAGCGCGGCTTGATCATCCGACTTTCCCGCTGCCAGCAGCGCATTCCCTGCGTCTTCGGGCGAAGCAAACACCCGCATGGAGGGTTTTTCCGATTTGCTGCAAGCGCCAAGCGAGATGAGGGCCGGCAGAACGAGTAATCCCGGCATAAGGACAATTCTGCGAAGTTTGGGCGACATCGGAACCTCCAAAAGAAGAACCTCAAAGCCAGCTATGTCTGTTGGGTTCTATCTGCGACTACCTCCACCCCAACCACCGCCGCCACCACGGCTTGACCAACCACGCGAACTGTCCTCCCTGGATTGCCAACCGTTTCCGCTAAACGACGACGACCCGCCGCTCTTCTCCTGCCCTCCCCATCCCTTGGAATCAGCCGAACTGCTTCCCGAGTAACTCGAGCCAGAGTGGCTGTAGTCCGAGCTTCCCGAGTAACTCGAGTTGGAGTGGGAGTTCGAGCTTCCCTGCGTCTGCTGCCAACCGCTCCCGCTATTCTTATAGACGTTGCCGTTTGACTCCGCGTACTTGGTGCCGTTGGCTGATTCGCCCGCCGCATAGTTGCCGTTGGCGCCCGTCCCGGCTGCAGCCTTGCCGCCATTGGAGGTTTGAACACTCCCCTCAGATCCCTGCGCGGTGGTCTCATGCTGGGTGTAGGCGGTCTGGCCATTCTTTGAGAACTGCGAGTTTCCGGAGCTACCATAGGCATTGGATTCTTGATGGGTCTGGCCGTAGGCTCCGGTGTTTGGGTTGTATGCTTGAGCAGCTCCTTGGCTGCCATAAGGCGTTGTCGTATATCCGCCACGGGCGTAGGTTCCCGTGGACGGATTATAGGCGGTGCCCGCGTGTGCCGATCCATACGGGCCGTAGGCGCTCGCACTCGAACCATAGTAGCCACCGTGCCAGGCATTGTTTCCGTAATAACCAGAGCTGCCGTAGACCACGGTGCCGCCATGCCAGTTGCAGTTCCAGGCGGTGTAACTCCAGCCGCAACACCCGCCGCCGCTGATGGCAGCGCCCACTGCGATACCCGCTCCGAAGGCAAGCATGCCGGTGGCAACGACGGCTGCCGTGCTATATCCGGGCGTCGTATAAGGAACTCCGTAGACAACAGTCGGGTTGTACTCCGGGACGTACACCACCTGCGGATTGCTAGGCTGGATCACGATCACTTGCGGTGACTGTTGAACAACCGTGATCTGTGAGCCTGATTTCAGATTGCCCGCAGCATAGGCTTTGGCACGCAGCGCCTGCACCGCCGACATCACGTCAGCCGTCTGCGTGCTGTAGGCCTCTCCTAATGAGGAAGTCCAGCTGAGATTCTTCGCCATATTGGCGAGGACGGACGGAAACTGTGTGAGCGCTTTTACGCTGGGGTCCCACGACTGGGCGTCCACGGCATACATGAGCGTTTGGCCCGTCAGACTCGGGTTGTCCTGCAGAAACTGGTTGGCCTGTGCAATTTGGTCAGGAAAACTCGCGCCCCCCAGAACCTGCGCGACGAGCGAATCCGGGTACAAGGCGATAGGAGCAACCAATTGTTGCAACTCTTGAGCAGACAGCGGCGCACCCTGCCCCGAATATCCCGTCGATCCTGCGGGTGCTTGCTGACCTCCCAGCTCAACTGGCACGGCGCTGATGACCAGCAGGCAGGATAGGGCGGACGACAAAATCTGTTTCGTGATGGTCCTAATCATTTTTTCTTCCCTCCCCTGTTCTGTCTCCCCCCAGTCCCGCAAAGCAAACTCTATCCCGACCCTGCCGAAACTGGGCAGGACCCACGGCGGCAATTTGGCGAGTTTTTTGTCACGGAATCATTCCGCATTCAAACATTTTGTTTGCGACCGGAGCCGCAATTTTGTTGATAAACGCAGTGCGCATCTGCGGGTCGTTGTGCAGGATTTTTATGGCTTCCTGCTCCTGTGTGGACTTCGGCTTGCCCTGCCCTTGGGCCTTTTCCTGCCACAACTGTTCACACGTCGAGGTCTGATATTTCTGGATCAGCTTGTTCGCGATCGCGTCCATGACTGGATACTGTTGGGGATCGGGGGCAGCGTTCGCGGTGGGCTGGGCCATCGCTGTCCGAGGAAGGGTGGCCGCAGTGACCTGCGATCGAATCCGGACCAAGACGAGAGTGGAGAGAGCCACCACGGCGACCAGAACGAGCTTACGCGCTATCTTTCTGTCTTTCATGGTTCCTCCTTTGCGAAGTTCCAGCCCGCGCTCGAGAGTGCTCCCGGTGGGACTGCTGCGGAAATAACAGGCCAACCAAGTCGGTCCGCCGGCACCGAACAGCCGATGAATTCGCGGGATTTGTCACTACCATCGTGCCCAGTCTGGGGAGATCTTAACAATCGCCGTGGGGCCGAGCGACTGTTAGAAATGACAGTTCCCTTATCCTCCGAGCCTCACTACGCTCGGCCGTAGGCAACCTCGCCTGGTGGCGCAGACGGTTCTCTCCGTCAGTAACACCAAGGAGTGTCCCATTTCGCGAGACGGGGGCGCAATAGGCAGGAGATGTGATTCTCTGAGATCCCCTGAGTGTCGACGATTGAGAAGCCGCGCCGTGTTTGCCATAGGCGATAGCAGTCCAAACAGATGGAACAGAGGGAGGTAGAAATGCAAGCAAGGCGAGGCTCCAAGCTTTTTTCAGTTTTACTGGCCGCGATTGTGCTGCTACTCGCAGCAGGAAGTTTGACTGCGCAGCAAGTAACATACAATTTCATGCCGGGAACCGACTTTTCGAAATATCACACCTACAAGTGGGTGGAAATTCCTTCCAATATTCACCCCAACCAGATCGTAGACCAAGAGATCAGGCAAGCGATTAACAACGCCCTGGCCGCTAAGGGCTTTACCCTGGCGACGGGCGACAAGGCTGACCTGTATGTGGGCTACCAGTGCGCTGTGGATCAGGAGCGCCAGTGGAACGCTTGGGGCATGCGGGGCTTTGGAGGGATGGGGCAGGCCACCAGTTCCACGATTCAAAATGGAACCCTGGCCGTCGATTTCTACGACCCAACCTCCCAACAGCTCATTTGGCGTGGCCAGGCGACGAAAACCCTGAACCCGAGCGGCAATCAAGAGAAGGATATGCAACGGCTCAACAGTGCGGCGGTCAAGCTTTTGAAGAACTTCCCGCCGAGCCCGAAGAAGTAGGAAACTCGCCGCTGCTCCGCGGCCGAGAACAGGACGTCTCGCGACCTGGCTGGGTGGCCGAGAGGTTGGTATGGCGGGTTGTTGGTCCGTTTATTTTTGTTTCATTCCGCTAGCCCTAACGGGGCCTGCCGGCCCACGTCGGTCCGTAGAGCCCATCCAGAGTGGGCAGCATCGCCGAGCCATCGGCCCGAGTGGAGCGCGCCGGGCAAGGAATTCTTAGGAGAAAACATGAGAAGCGTAGAGAACGCAAGGAGATTGAGTGCGTGGACAGCACCACTCGCAATTGCAATTCTAGCTTTGAGTGCCTTGGCAGTTCCTCGACTGAGAGCGCAAAACCCGGAAATGCAACAAAGGGTGGCAGACCTGAAGCAGGCCGTGGCCGTGAACAGGCAGATGCTCGCGCGGTACACCTGGACGGAGCAGGACATCATCAGCTTGAAGGGCGAAGAAAAGAAGGAAGAGCTCTACAACGTCCAACTCGGTCCGGACGGCAAGCCGCAGAAGACCCCGGTCGATCCGAATTCGATGTCCGACAGTGAGCGCCAACGCCGTGGACTGCGCGGCCGAATCGTGGAGAAAAAGACCGAGGAATACCAGGAGTATGCGCAGTCGATTAAGACTCTTATCCAGCAGTATGTTCCTCCGGAACAACAACTGGTCGAGCAAGCCCGCCAACAGGGAAACATCATGATGGGTCCGATGGGAGCCGGAACCCCAGGCGAGTTTCGCCTGGTCATTTCCAATTACCTGAAACAGGGTGACAGCGTGACGGTGGTTGTCAACAAGTCTCAGCTCGCTTTGGTGAGCCTGTCCATTGCTACCTATCTCAGTGATCCCAGCGACGCAGTAAACGTCACCGTCCAGTTCAGTCGTTTGCCCGATGGAACGGGTCATGTGTCCTCGGAAACCATCAATGGCGTAAGCAAGCAGTTGACCATCGCTGTTCAGAACAGTAACTATCAGCACATGTAGACGTCAGAGGCGCTTGCAGGGCGAAGAGGCGAGCTTCGATCCGGCGAAGGATTGCGCGACTTCTACCAACCAGACGCCAGAAATTAGTGAAGGTTCTTCTGAAACTGACGTAGCAGTTGCTCCCCGCGGGGATCAGAAGGAGCGACTTGCTCGAATTGCCTGGCGTAGCGGTCGGCCTCTGCCAGATCGCCCGACTCCCCGGCTAGGCTGGCCAGACCCAACAGGATTTCTCGATTTCCGGGAAACCTCTGGTTTGCTTTTCGCAAGATTTCCAGACCCCGTGCGGTCTTTCCCGTCGAGTATAATCCGACGGCATAGACATAGGTATAGTGCGCGTTATCCGGCGCCAGTTCCGCAGCTTTCTCAAGCAAATCAAGCGATTCCTCCAGGCGATGTTGCCGCACGCGAAGCAGAGCGAGCGAGTGAATTACATCCGCATTGTTGGGTGCCTGTTTGCGGGCTTCCAACAACCAGTGCTCCGCTTCGTCATCTCGCTTTTCGGCTCGATACAGGTCCGCCAAATTGACATAAGCCGGAAGGAACCCAGGCCAGAGCTGGATCGCCAATTTGTACTCCGTCTCCGCCTCTGCCGTTTGGCCCTGACGCGCATAGAGATTTCCCAGACTGAGGTGTCCCTCGGGGCGGTCCGCATTGAGCTTTTGCGTCGCAACAAAATCCGCAATCGCCCCCTGGAATGTCTGTTGCTCCTCAGGCGTGAGGTTTTTCGGCAAGGCATCGGCAACGCCGATCGCTGCGGCGCAACGGACAGCCAACACAGGATCTGCCAGAAGCGGAGCCAGCAGCTGCCAGCGCATCGCGGCATCGGCTGAAGAGATCAAATCCACCGCCGCCAAACGCAGCAGCGGATCTGCCGATTGCAGTGCGGCCTGGGCTGCCTTATACGCGTCAACGTCCAGATAGGGCCCCAGTTCTGTAAGCGCGGTGGCCCTGGCGACATTCGGGGCATCCGCATCGTTTGCGAGTTTCACTAAATCTACAGCCGCCGCTGCAGACTCTGCTCGGGCCTCCGTTAGCGCCGCCGTATACTGCTGGTAGCCTTTGTGCTCGCTCCCGTACCATTCCTCCGTTGCTTTCGCGGCCCACGCGGGAGCCTGGTCCTTGTGGCAATCATTACAAGCATTGGGAGTGCCATACTTCACCGACTCGTCGGGTCGCGGAACCCGGAAGCTGTGGTCATGACGGGGATCGACGACCATATAGGTGCGCACCGGCATGTGGCAGCCAACGCAGCTTGCTTCCGGCGCTCCTTCCTTATGATGGTGGTGCTCGGTCGAGCCGTACTTGTTCAAGTCGTGGCAGATTCCACAGACTTCTTGCTTCGTTCGTCGAAGTTTCTGCGTATGCGGGTCATGGCAATCGCTGCAGGTCACGCCTTCCTGAAACATCCTGCTCTGCAAGAACGGTCCGTAATTGTAGACCTCGCCCTGCATCTGCCCGTCCGCGGTGTACAGGCCAGCTTCGAGCAGTGCCACGCGGTGCGTGTTGAGCAACGATTTCCCGGGAGCCCAGTTCTCCGACAACTCGCTGCGCCGCGCATGGCATCGGCCGCACATCTCGAGTTCGTCCGCATTGGCCCGCGGCCGCGATCGAACAGAGTTCCCCGTACGGGAATTCATCTCCCAGGACGCGTCTCGCCGATCGTCGTAGCGCGCGAGCAGCCCGTCGTTTTGAACCGGGCCGACCGAGCCATTCGCCTGCTCTTTTGCCCACCGCACATGTTCGGATGCGGCTCCATGACACCCCTCGCAAGAGACGTTGATCTCCGACCAGGTTGTCTTGTAGGTGTTCGCCGATAGGTCGTAGTTCTTCTTCACGTCGGTCGAATGGCACTCGGCGCACATGAAGTTCCAGTTCTGTTGCAGACGGGTCCAATGCAACTCGTCTCCGGCCCGAATTGGCTCCTTCGGGTACAGGTGAAACCATCTCTGTCCGCCCTGTTCCTTCGGCCGGCAATCCCAGGCGATCGAAAGCGCCTGCAGCCGGCCGTCCGGAAAGGGGATGAGGTATTGCTGTAGCGGATACACTCCAAACGTGTATTGGACTTCATATTCCTGCAACTTTCCGTCCGGTCCGTCCGTGTCGACATAGAATTTCCCGTCTTTCGTGAAAAACCGCGAGGTCAAGCCGTAATACGTAAACCGGGCGTTTTGAAAGTCACCGAGGACCGTCATCGGCGTTGCCACTTGCATGGCCAGCTGATGGTTTGAACTCATCCAGTCCTGGTATTGCTTGGCGTGACACTGCCTGCATGTCTCCGCTCCGACATAGGTCGATACGATGGCCTCACCGACCTGGTTCGATCGCATGTTCTTTTTTTTGACCAACCTAAGGGCGAGAACGACAACGGCGGCGCCAATCAGCAGGAAGATAGCCACGAGCACCGATAGACCCCGGCGTTTCATCCTCGTAGAACGCAAGGCAGATCCCTGAGGTAAGTACCGGGTGTCACTGCACTCTCCTTCTTGAACGCGTCATCGCTTGTCAGAAAGACCTCACGGGTACATCGGCGTTTCCTGGTTCCGTTTCTCCCCTTTCGAGGAACGAGGACAGTCGCGTTCGAAGCCAGAAGAGCTTCACTTGCTGCCAGAGGATACGCCGTTGCTTGTTGCCCGGAGGGTAAAACGAGGAATTTTCAGCGGCGCGCTGGGGATTCAGCAGGCCGCCAAGCTCCCTGCTGAATTACAGCCGACACGTTGCGCGGCATCCGATCCTGGGTTAGCATGAGGCCCCTCCTGAGGGCGCGGTCATTCCCCCCCTCGGTCAGCCCTCTCGGCGAGGCTCAACTTACCACTTTAAAGCTGAAGGAGGCAACCATGGCGAAGGCAGCCGCAGTTCCGGCAAAGGAAAAACCGAATCTGAAGGTGCCAACCGACTTAACCAGCGATGCAGTGATTGAGATATCGGCTTCACTGCGGCAAATGCTCGCGGACGTGTTTGTGCTGTACCTGAAAACGAAGAACTTCCACTGGCACATGACCGGCCGTCATTTCCGAGATTACCACCTGCTGCTCGACGAACAGGCGGAGCAGATCTTTGACATGACCGACGACATCGCAGAGCGGGCACGCAAGCTCGGGGGAACGACGCTTCGATCCATCAGCGACATCTCGAAACACCAGCGACTGGAAGACAATAATAAGGAGTCCTTGAGCCCGGAGGAGATGCTGTCCGCGCTTCGAGCGGACAACCTGGAGCTGACCCGTTTTTTGCGGCAAACCCATGAGGTCTGTGACCGGCACTGTGACGTGGCCACGGCCAGCTTGATTGAGAACTGGATTGATCAAACCGAGCGCCGAACCTGGTTTTTGTCCGAAGTAGTCGGCGATCGATAACCGTGCTAACGCCCGCCTTGCGAGAGGAGACGCTATGGGGACGATAAAGACGAAAGACGGTACCCAGATCTACTATAAGGATTGGGGCAAGGGACAACCCGTCGTTTTCAGTCACGGCTGGCCGCTCAGCGCGGACGCGTTCGAGGACCAAATGATGTTCCTCACCGCGCGCGGATATCGTTGCATTGCCCATGACCGGCGCGGCCACGGGCGGTCGTCGCAGCCGTGGGGTGGCAACGATCTGGATACGTACGCCGACGATTTGGCTGCGCTGGTAAATGAGCTCGACCTCAAGAAAGCGGTTCACGTGGGCCACTCGACCGGCGGCGGCGAAGTGGCACGCTACATCGGGCGTCACGGCACCAAACGCGTTGCCAAGGCGGTGCTGATCGGTGCGATCACGCCGCTCATGTTGAAAACCCCTGCCAACCCTGGCGGATTGCCGATCGGAGTGTTCGACAAAATCCGCGCCGGTGTTCAGTCTGACCGGTCCCAATTTTTCAAAGATCTCAGCGCACCGTTCTACGGCGCCAACCGGCCTGGGTCGAAAGTCTCGCAAGGGTTGCGTGATTCGTTCTGGATGCAAGGCATGATGTGCGGTCTCAATGCCGCCTATGAGTGCATCAAGGCCTTCTCAGAGACCGACCTGACGGAGGATCTGAAGAAATTCGACGTACCCACCCTGCTCCTTCATGGTGACGACGATCAGATCGTACCGATCGCCGATTCGGCGCTGCTCTCTTCGAAAATCGTTAAGGGTGCGATTCTGAAGGTCATTCCGGGTGCGCCCCACGGAATGTGCTCCACGCTGAAGGATCAAATTAACACCGAACTGCTGGCGTTCATTCAGGGAGCGGCATCTGCGTCGGCGTAGCAGCGATCGATGATCAGTCTCGATCCCGATGTCCGTTGCACACGGGCGCTCGGCGCCATGGGCCCAGTTTCCAGATCGAAAGACACCATGTGGTGACGGGCGGCGGAACTTGTTAGGTTCACCCATTCCCTGCATACCGGGGCTGTAAGCCTCTCAGACAACAAATCTAGACGAAGCCTGGATCGTCGCCCGCCGACCCATCCGAGCCGGCGTGGCTGAGCGGGAAGCACGATGTCGAACGCCACTCCGTGCGTAAATCGACATCGTGGCTTGCCGACCCTTAGCAGAGAACGACCAACCGTTCGCTAACGATCGGACTCCTGCTTCGTCAGATCATGCCTTTTCGACCGCACGAGCGTCACGCCGCACGGTAGATTACAAATCTTAGACAATTTCTAGACTTCGCTTTGACACACCCGCCGCGTTTCGCCACTAAAGTCACGAAGACACAGCATGGAGACAAAGACCCAATCGACCAAGGGCTCTGAGCTCGCTTCCAGCCCAACAGAATCAGAATTACAGCAAACAGGAGAACTTTCATGCGATTGACATCTGTGCGCGCGGTGCTTAGTGTCGTTTCACTTTTTCTGACAGGTAGTTTCGCTGCGGCCGCCGGAGATGGCTCGGATATGCCAGTGGTTCCGAACCTGTCTGCGACACCTACGGCGATGGATTCCACGGTGCCATCAAACGGTGATCTAAATCCCTACGGAGTCGCTTTTGTTCCGAATGAGTTTCCACGAGGAGGCCGGCTGAACCCCGGCGACATCTTGGTGTCGAATTTCAACAACAGCACACCACCTTCCGGGCTCCAAGGGACAGGTACAACGATCGTGCGGGTGAACCCGAATGCGGCGCCTTCGCTGTTCTTCACGAGCCAGGCCATTGGGCTATCAACCGCGCTCGGTGTGCTAAAGCGAGGATTTGTGATTGTCGGGAACCTGCCAAGCTTGGACGGCTCCGGCAACTGCGTTGCCGAGAGTGGACCGGATCAGAATGTCGGAGCGGGCTCGTTGCAGATCATCGATCGAAACGGGAAGCTGAGCAAGACCATTGAAAACACCAAGACGCTCAACGGCCCCTGGGATTTGACGATCCGAGATGATGGCGACAAAGCGCTTGTGTTTGTTTCGAACGCGCTCAGCGGCACGGTGACGCGCCTGGAACTGAGCGTTGACGGCGACCAAGTGGTGGTTGAAAACGAAACCCAAATCGCTTCTGGATATGCACATAGCTGCAACAGCGCCGCTTTTGTCGTTGGGCCCACGGGGCTGGCGCTGGACACCCAGACAGACACTCTTTTCGTGTCGTCGACCGAAGACAACGCCATCTTTGCCATTCCACACGCCAGCTCGCGACAGACCGATGCAGGCGAAGGCTCCCTCTTCATCCAGGACAGCACCCATCTTCACGGGCCGCTCGCGTTGGCGCTGGCTCCAAACGGCGACCTAATCTCTTCTCAGGGCGACGCCGAGAACTTCGACCCAACCCAAGTGAGCGAGATTGTGGAGTTCAATCGATTCGGAAAGTTTGTGGCCGAGTTTTCGATAGATTCGGCATCCGGTTCCGCATTTGGCCTGGCAATCCGGAAAACCCACGACGGGTTCATTTTCGCAGCTGTGGACGACAACCTCAACGTGTTGGACGTGTGGGACGTGAATTAAAGGCGTCCGTGACAAACTCGCCCGCGCCACCGGCGTTCTGAATTTCGGTGCGGCTCATCTGCGGATCGACTTGGTCATAAGATCAACGAAGAGCCTGGTAAAGCGGTCGACGTCGACTTCCACAAGAACATTCACTTCTCCTGCAGACGGCGGCGGCCCCAGATAGAACTGAGCCGGATCCACAAAGACCCGCCGATCTGCCGCGCTCAGAGGGTACTGACCTCGTTCGGGGACCACCTGCCAATTCTTTGGCCAGAACATCGAATCCCCGTAGCGCGGACCCGGCGTGGAGCAAATATCCACATACATCCTTTCTGACTTCGTGAAAATGCTTGGGTCGATGACCTGCGCGGCAGCCATGGCGTCCCCCATGCGGGAGAGGTGCGTCGTAGGATCGCGGCGAATCGAATCGACGGCATATCTCTGGAAAAGATCTGAAACGGGGCTCTCTGCGCGGCCGGCGATCTCCTCGATCATCGTGCGTCCCGGCGCGATCTCCGCTGTTTCGTGAATCTGTTCGGCAACGTCCACCGTAACGATGCTACATCTCGGCCAAGGAACGCGGAGAACCTTCCGCGCGGCTTCGGGATCGAAAAACATGTTGAATGTATTGGTGAAGGCGTGCAAGCCGGTTCCCAGGATCACCACTTCGGGGACCAACGATACGATGTCGGGGGCCAACGCAATCGCCAGCGCCAAGTTCGTGAGAGGTCCCCCTGCATAGATCGTCACCTGGCCCGGATTTTCGCGAATCGTACCGATGAGGAAACGCGCCGCATGGTCTTGTTGAGCCGCCAGGTTCGCAAAGCGGTCATACGGCGGAGGCAGAGGAGCGATCTCATCCGGCCCACCATTGCTGGGATGGAAAGCTCCCATCGAAGTATCCGGGCGGTGACCCCCGTAAAGCTGGCGCCGAAGCAACCACTCCTGTTTGGTATTGATCATCGGGAACTCGGCGCCGGGATACACGGGAATCTCCGTGCGTCCCATCAGTTCGAGCAAGCGCAGGGTGAACGCCATCTCTTGTTTCATCCAGGCGTCCCCCGTAACAAGGGTGATACCCAGAAGATCGATGTTGTCGGCCTGCAGCATCATCAGCGTTGCCAAGGTGTTGGCGCTGAACGGACCGGAGTTATCCTGATCATAGATGACCTTCCGCCTCCCTCCGGCCGGCCGGACAAGGCCGGGCTGGGAGGGCGACAGGGCCGCTGGTATCGGCGGACTCTGCGAGCATGCGACAGCCGCTCCCACCGTCTTGATAAATTCCCTGCGTGTCGTTTTCATGGTGTGCTCTTTTCACTCACGATGCTGCGGTCGAGCTATGACTTGGAACGTGCGACGGGACGCGTCATCAAATCAACAAAGAGTTCGCGAAAGCGCTTTTTGTCGAGCCCCTTGAGCACCTCGACGCGGCCGGCCTGGACCGACGGATTGCCCAGAGGGGAGGCGGGGCCGCCGACGTCCTTCCCGCTTGCGTCCCAAAATGAGGTGTCTCCGTAGTGGCCGTCGTTGTGGGTGACGATGTCGATATACATCTCATCGAAGCCGCCAAAGATCGAGGCATCGATCACGTGTGCGGCCATCATTTCATCCGGCATACGGAACGATTGCCTGCGCGGATTGTCGCGCTGCGGCTTCTGTTCATAGAGGTAGAACAGGTCCCGGATCGGCGATGGGGCATGCTCCACGATGTAGTCGACCTTGCCGTCATCCGCCATGTGAACTTCTTCGGCCAGATCGGTGGTGATCAAAGTCAATTTCGGCCAGCCGGCACGAAAGCCGATCTTGGCGGCTTCCGCATCGAAGTACACGTTGACCGAGCTGGTCGAGTGATGAATGCCTCCGCCCATGAAGATGACTTCTTTGGTAAGGGGCACGATGTCGGGCGCAAGCATGGCTGCAAGCGCCAGATTTGTCATCGGACCACCGCAATAGACGGTCACCTCGTTCGGGTTGGCACGAATGGTGCGGATCATGAAATCGGCGGCAGGCTCAGACTGAGCCTTGATTTGAGCAAAGCGGTTGTAGGGAGGGGGTAGCGGCTCGATCACATCCCGGCTTCCACCATCGGTCGCAAAGCAGCCTAGATATCCTTCATTTCCGAGTGTCCTCGATCCAAACATCCGGTAGCGCATCTGCGCCTCGGCCTTCGTGTTGACCAAGGGCTCCTGAGCCCCCAGGTACACCGGCACTTCGGGACGACCCATGATTTCAAGCAGTCGGAGCGCATAGGCAGTTTCCTGCTGCGCCCACATATCACATGTGACCGTGCAAATGCCGAGGAGATCGATATGGTCAGCCTGCAAAAGCATCAAGGTAGCCACGGTATCGGTCGAAAGCGGCCCCCGATGGTCCTGGTCGTAAATGAGCTTGGTCTTGCTGCCGGGGGGCGACACAGCTTGGAAAGAGGCTGGATCGCTTGGTGCGGGCCAATCGGATCGTTTTTGCATTCTCGTAACCCTCGGATATTGTTGGGTTGAATCGATCGACTGCACCGGATGAGTTGCTTTGCTGCAGCTGTTAATTTTGACAGTCGTCGCTTCTTTGGTGACTCAGTACTCTTTGATGAAGCCGACGTAAACATGGATCACCCACAAGCGCGCGTCAACCGCCAGAACTGTCTGACGCCAGCGGCCCATTACTGAACCGCTTGGAAGGTGGAGAAGCGCCATGCCCACACCCAGCCGACTTCCACGCTACCGGCCGGCCCGTCTTCGAGCGATTCCCGCCCTGCCCATCCAAGCTTTAGGCGACTGCCCGATATTTTGCATCGGGCGCTTCAAAAAAGGCGCCGAAGTTTTGGCTCGATCTGTCTCTGCTGCGAATCAAGTGGCGCCGGAAGGGAAACGATGAATTCACGCGCCGTCGATTCACCCCGATCACCGGAACGGGTTTCCGGAAAGGACATCGCCGCCCCTCGGCCGATCCCGGCCGGCACCACTGCAGAGGGCCGCCGGCTCCTGGAAACGCAAGGGAAACCGCTGCTGTGGCGCCGCTGGGGTCCCTATGTCAGCGAGCGTGCGTGGGGCACGGTTCGGGAGGATTACAGTCCCGACGGAGCAGCCTGGGATTTTCTGTCCCACGACATGGCTCGGAGCAAGGCGTATCGCTGGGGCGAAGATGGGCTGGCGGCGATCTGCGACCGTTATCAACTTCTGGTGTTCAGTCTTGCTCTATGGAACGGCCAGGATCGGATCTTAAAGGAGCGGGCCTTTGGCCTGACGCCGGCGGAAGGCAACCACGGAGAAGATGTAAAGGAGTACTACTTCTATCTCGACAACACTCCGACTCACTCCTACATGAAGTACCTGTATAAGTATCCGCAAGCCAGGTTTCCCTACGAATGGCTTGTCGAGGAAAACCGAAGAAGGGCAGGACGTGGGTTTGAGTTTGAACTGCTGGACACTGGCATCTTCGATGACAATCGCTATTTCGACGTATTCGTTGAATACGGGAAGGCCACGGCTGAGGATCTGTGTGTTCGCATCGAGGCAGTGAACCGCGGCTCGCAGCCAGCGCCGCTGCACATTGTTCCGCAACTGTGGTTTCGAAACATCTGGGGCTGGACAGAACCGAGAGGAGCAGCACCCACAATCGAGCTTGGGCCAGCGAGCGAGGGCGCGATCACGCTGGTGGCGGATGATTCCGGCGGCGAAAGCCTGAAGAATTTGCCGTTCGACTACCGTCTCGGGAAGCGCTATCTGTACGGAGAAGCGAACAGCCGACCACTGTTCACCGATAACGAAACGAACCTGCACCGCCTCTACGGCGTTCCGAATCTGAATCACTACACGAAAGATGCCTTCCACCGCGCCATCGTCAACCGCGAGGAGGCCGCGGTCAATCCAAACCGGACGGGAACGAAGGCCTGTCTGCACTATCCGCACACGGTTCCCGCCGGAGGCTCGGTGGTTGTGCGCCTGCGGCTGGCGGCCGAGCCAATGAAGGCCCCGCTCCAGGACGTCGATCAGATCATCGTGCGGCGCCGCGCCGAAGCGGATGAGTTCTATACCGCCATCCACCCTCCGAAAGCCACGGAAGACGAAAAACAGATTCAGCGGCAGGCGCTGGCGGGCCTGCTGTGGACAAAGCAAATTTATCTGTTTGATGTAAACGCTTGGCTCGATGGCGACAACGCGAAGAATCCCCCTCCGGGGTCGCGCCTCGGCATCCGGAACAGGCACTGGCGATACCTCAACTCGATGCGCGTGCTGTCGATGCCGGATAAATGGGAATACCCGTGGTTTGCCGCCTGGGACCTTGCTTTCCATACCGTAACTTTTGCCCTGGTCGATCCGGAATTTGCGAAAGAGCAGATCTTTCTGATGTTGTTTGAGCAGTTCCAACATCCCAGCGGCCAGATTCCCGCTTATGAATGGGAGTTCTCCGACCTGAATCCTCCCGTACATGCCTGGGCGGTGTGGCGCGTGTATAAGATGGATAAGTTTCGCACCGGGAAGGGGGACCGGGAGTTTTTGGAAAAGTGTTTCCATAAACTCCTGATCAACTTCGCCTGGTGGGTCAACAAAGTGGACAGAGCCGGCAACAATGTTTTCGAAGGTGGCTTCCTCGGCCTGGACAACATCACCGTGATCGATCGCAGCGAAACGTTGCCCGACGGAGCAGTTCTCGAGCAATCCGATGCCACCGGTTGGATGGGTATGTTCTGCCTGAACCTGATGCACATTGCTCTGGAACTGGCCAAAGAGAACAAAGTCTACGAAAGCCTGGCCCTCAAATTCTTCGAGCACTACATCTACATTGGAGCGGCGATGAAGAATATGGGCGGGAGGAACTACTCGCTGTGGGATGAAACGGATGGCTTTTTCTACGACGTGCTCCGCTACCCGGACGGAAGGTTCCAGAAGTTTCGCGTCCGCTCGCTGGTCGGCATCATTCCCTTATACGCTGCCGAGACGCTTCGGAGCAGCGATATTGAGGGCTTCCCGGAGTTTAAAACCAACTTTTTGTGGTTTCTCAGCAACCGCGAGCAACTCACCGAAAGCTGCTGCCATTACATCGAGGGGAAGAAGCAATACGAACTCACGATTATGGACAGGGGGCAACTCGCGCGGATGTTGGAACGACTTCTGAATCCAGAGGAATTCCTCTCCGCCTACGGCATTCGCAGCCTGTCCAAGTACCATGAACACCATCCCTTTGTGTTCGGGCAGAGTGAAGTGCGTTATGATCCTGCGGAATCCGACAACAAGATCAAAGGCGGGAATTCAAACTGGCGCGGACCGATCTGGTTCCCGACCACATTTCTGATCATCGAATCGCTCCGAATACTCGGCGAGGGCTATGGCGACGACTTCAAATTCAAAATTCCCGGCGACTCCGGCGGTGCCCGAAACTTGTGGGAGATCGCCGGTGAGATCGCCAACCGGATGATTCGTCTCTTTACCCGCAACGAGCAGGGGCGCAGGCCTGTCTACGGAGGAACAAAGAAATTTCAGGAAGACCCTTACTGGAAGGACCTGATTCTGTTCTACGAGTTCTACCATGGCGATAACGGCGCTGGACTGGGAGCGTCGCACCAGACCGGCTGGAGCGGGCTGGTCGCCGCTTTGATCGACGACTGGAGGCGTTGAAGCAGATGGGGGGATGGCGCTTGAAAAAGTTCGCCCATTGGAGCATTCGCTATAAGCTTCTGGCGCTTCTGCTCCTGCTAGGGCTCGCCACGTTCGCCGCTACGGGAACGATTGCGTACGTCAAATACTTGCAGGCTCTGAAGCAGGATGCCATGAATCAACTCACCGGCCTGCGGCGCGCCAAAGCGCAACGGATCGAGGATTACTACCGGACCATTCACAACCATGTTTTGACCCTCAGTGAAGACCGGATGTTCGTCGATGCGATCAGGGAATTCAGCAAGGCCTACGCAACAATGAATAAAGCCCCCATCCCTGCCGACGCGTTGGAAGCGGTGATGGACGATTACCGCACCCAGTTCTTTCCGGAGATGCAGAAGCTCGGGCTGGCTCGGCCGCGCGCGGAAGATTACTTCCCGTTTACACCCGCTGCGATCCAACTTCAGTATGAATACATTGTAAAGAACCCTGGTCCTCGCGAAGACCGGCGGAAGATGGAGAGCGGGGGACACAGCGACTATGACCGCGTACACGCCAAGTACCAGCGCTTGTTTCGAAGAATCATTGAAAAATTCGGATACTACGATCTGTATCTGATCGACTACAGCACAGGGCGTGCCGTTTACGACGTAGCAAAGGACCGCGACTTCGGTACCAGCCTGAAGGATGGCCCCTACCGGGACAGCAATCTGGCCAAGGTCCTGAGGCAATCCCTGGCTACCAACAATCCTGACGATGTCTTTTTCTCCGACTATGAGCCGTATGAAGCCTTCCGAGGTGAGCCCACTCAGTTTGTAGCGAGTCCCATCTTCGACGGGACCGAACGCCTCGGCGTGCTGGCCCTGCAGCTTTCCACCGATGCCATTGAGCAGGTCGTGACCGGGCACCGAGGCTGGGAGAAAGACGGTCTTGGAAAGTCGGGACAGACCGTGCTTGTGGGGTCCGACTACCTGGTCCGTACCAATGTTCGTCAGTACCTCGAGAATCCAGAAGCGTTCCTCTCCGAGGTGAAGGCGAGCGGCGCTTCAGACGTTACGCTCAACCGGATTCGCACGTACAAGACGACGATCCTTCAGTTTGAAGCGAAGCTTCCTTCGGTGACGGCCGCTCTCGGAGGCCAGGAAGGCACCACGATCGAGAAGTCAATACCAGGATCCGATTTGAGCCTGGTGTCGTTCATGCCTTTGAACATGGAAGGTCTGCACTGGGTGATCGAATCGCGGATGTACCTCAGCGAGGCGCTTAAGCCGGTGCGCGATATGCGGCGTCTGTTCGGTTGGTGGGGCTTAGGCCTGTTTCTGCTGACGGTGGGGGCGGCCCTGTTCACGACGCAGCAGATCCTGCGTCCGGTCAATGCGTTGGTAGAGGCGGCCAAGAGAGTGGCGGCGGGAGACCTCGACGCCAAGGTCGAGTGGAAATGGAAGGATGAACTCGGCGTGCTCTCCGACACGTTCAACTCCATGACCCAGAGTATCCGCGAGAAAACGGAGTTAATCGAGCAGAAAAACCGCGAGAACGAAGCGCTGCTGCTCAATATCCTTCCCCCTGAGATCGCCGCCCGCCTGAAAGGGGGCGAACAGGAGATTGCCGACAGCTTCGGACAGGTTACCGTTCTGTTTGGCGACATCGTGGGATTTACGGCTCTATCCAGCAAGATGTCCGCGGGCGCGGTGGTGGACATGCTCGATGGCTTGTTCAGCCGCTTCGATCAGGCGGCGAAGGAACTACAGATCGAGAAGATCAAGACGATCGGAGACTGCTACATGGCTGTGGCGGGGTTGCCCACACCCTGCGCCGACCATACCGAGCGAATGGCCCGCATGGCGCTTCGCATGCTGAAAGCGACCGAAGAATACGGCAAGGAGAAAGGACTCGATCTACGGCTTCGTATCGGTCTCAACACGGGCCCGGTCGTCGCCGGTGTAATCGGCAAAATGAAGTTTATCTACGATCTCTGGGGCGATACCGTCAACCTCGCGAGCCGCATGGAATCCACGGGCGTGCCAGGCGAGATACAGGTGACGCGCAGCGTGTATGAGCGACTAAAGGATGACTTCGAGCTTGCGAGCCGTGGAGCCATCGAGGTGAAGGGAAAAGGGGAGATTGAAACCTGGATCCTGCACGGCCAGTTGAAGTCCGTGGAAGCGCCAGCATGAAAGTTCAGCTCCTGGGTTCGTCGGTGCACGAGCCGGCGCGGCATCAGTACGTCACCAGCTATCTCATCAACGGGACGGTGGCGATTGACGCAGGGTGCTTGGGCTTTCACCGCTCCCCGCAAGAACAGGAACACATCCGGCATGTGTTCCTTACCCATTCCCACGCCGACCACACGGCTAGCCTCCCGATTTTCGTCGAGAACGCCTGGACACCGAATGGAGAATGTCCGCGGATTTACGGCAGCCAAGAAACTCTCGATAGCATTCACCGGCACATCTTCAACGAGGTCATGTGGCCCGACTTTGTGGCTCTGTCCGAGAAGATGCATCCCTTCCTGCACCTGTGTCCGGTCCTGCCCGAAGTGGCTGTCGAGGCCGCTGGTCTTTCGATCACTCCCGTTGCGGTCGACCATGTGGTCCCGACCCTGGCTTATGTTATCCGCGACAAGGAAGGTGCCATCATTATTTCAGGCGATACCGGCCCCACCACGCGGCTTTGGGAAGTGGCGTCTGAGACACCGGCCCTTCGAGCCGTCTTCCTCGAGGCTTCCTTTCCCAATTCGATGAAGCGTTTGGCAGAGGTGTCGCTTCACATGACCTGCGACATGTTTTGCCGTGAGGTCGCCAAAATTCCCGCGGGAGTGAAAGTGTTGGCCGTGCATATCAAGGTTCGCTATCGCGACCAAGTGATCCGCGAGCTATACGCTCTCGGACTCCCGAATCTGGAGATTGGCGAGTGCGAAAAGGTGTACAACTTCTAAGGCCCCGATTTCGCAGCGTCTGATTAGACTGCCGAAGCGTAACGGTGCGCCCCCGACCGTGCAGTCGATGGTCGGAAACGGTTGGCTAATTTCCAGGCTTCACCTGGACCGTCGCGCTGTCGCCTTTTCGCTCCATCACAGTCCCGAAGGGCTTGGAAGCCTCTGCCATCCGCTCCAGAATGTCGCTCGCTTTCAGGCCCGTTGCGGGCGCCGGCAGGCCGCGCGTATCGAGAAACTGGTTATTCGTGTACAGGTCGTGAGGATCCGGCACGCCCTCGCCCACATTGTTCATGAAAATCGGCTTCAAGGTAATCGACTGAAGGTCCCGTCCCTGAAATTCCACGTAAGCTACCACGCTCTCCCACGTGTTTGGCTCCTGGATCACCCAGAGCACCGGCGACACATTGAAAATGAAATTGCCCAGGTCGTAAAAGATAGGTTTTCCATGATAGATCTCCAAGCCGTGTAGCAACGGCGCACCGTGCATCACGATGATATCGGCTCCCGCGTCGACTTCCTGGTGCGTCCATTTCTTCAGCCAATCATTGGGGGCGAGGCGCTCCGGCAATCCCTCCTCAAACATCATCAAGAAGGGTCTGTTCGAGAAGACGTGATTGTGCTGGTAAACGATGACCAGGTCGGCATGCTGCCGGGCATTGCGTATACTGGCGAGAATGCGCTGTGCGTCCTCCGGATTCGGCTCATTCGGCACCCCCGGGGGAAGTTCATCAACGGCTTCGTTCTGCCTGTCGCCCATTTGAATGCGCAGTTCATCCACGCCCGGCCGGTCTGCCGTCGCATTTCCTCCCTCGCGAATCATTCCCGACGCCAGTGCTACGAGCGCCACGGTGCCTTTTGGCGTGTGCAGGTAACCCGGCGCCACCGCTTTGTCCACATTTTGTCCGATCCCCGCATGAACGATCTTCCGCTTTTCCACCTCGCGCAGCGTGTTTTGAATGCCCGTGAGACTGAAATCAAAGGAATGGTTGTTCGACAAAGACAGCAGATTGAAGCCACACGTCGCGAGCGCGTCGAGCGCCTCCGGAGGAGACAGGAAGGATCCGCCTGAGTGGGCCGACTCCCCTCTTTCAGCGACCGTGGCCTCGAAGTTCGTGAACTTCACGTCTCCTTCGAGCAAAGATTGAATCACCGGCACGGCTGCCGGTGCGGTTACGCGGATGTCGGATCGGATCATCGACTGCCCGGTCAAGGTAATAAGCATCGGCTGCGAGTCGGGCCACACGGCAGCCCCGATCGCAAGCAACATCACCAGACAAGCCACCCGGGGCGGGAAGCGATTCAATCTCACGATTGCTGCCATGTACGTTCCCCCTTCAACCTACTTAGACAACTGACCCGTCCTGGCTGGAAGCTCTCGACACGCCTGCTCCATCTTTTCGGACTCGAGCAGGCTTCCAAAATAGAGCTTGTGTGATTCTGGCGAGGCCAGCCCCGTCGACTCCATCCATCGGCAGACATCGGCGATGGCATGGGTGCGTCCTTGGGGGATTTCGACTAGCATCATCAAATCAAACAAGGCCTCGGCCGAACTGCTTTGCCCTTCATCCGGAACGAGCACATCAAGGATGACTAGCTTGCCACGGCCGCAAACGAGCGAGGCGGCGCGCGCGACGATGGTGGATGCAGTCGAGGTGTCAAAATCGTGCAGGACGTGGGACAAGAACACGCAATCGAATGTCCTATCTCCCAGGCCGCAGCCATCGGTCAGAAGATCAGCAGCCACCAGCTCCACCCGATCCCGGAGCCCCTTCCGTTTCAGGTGCTTGTCGGCGATCGGGAGTATCTCGTGCAGGTCGGCCAGTGTTACCCGCACATCGGGCAGCGCTTCCGCCAGCTCGCCGGCATACCCGCCGCCCCCGCCGCCCAAGTCCAGAATGCTTCTGGCACCGTTCAACGCGCCTGTTGCGACCACTTCGGGAGCGCCCGCTTCGGCGAGGTCGTTGAGCGCCAACAGGAACTTCTCAACCGAGGGGAAGTCATTCGCTAGGCGATCTCGAAAGGAGGGAAAAACCGCCTGACCTGACACGATCGCATCCGAGAGCCGGCTCCATGCTGTGTAGAACAGATGCTCCTTCCAAGCCAGTCGCGCCATCCCGCCTGCACCCCCTCGAAGGAATGGCCTCGAAAAATCGTTGAGCGCGAACTGGTCTCCCTTCCTGGACAGATAATTAAGCGAGCTGAGGGCAACGAGCAACCTCAAGACTGTGTCGGTCGGCGCCCTCAGTCGTGGTGCCACTTCCGACGGCTTGGCCGCACCTTCCTCCAAAGCCGCAAATACACCGAGCTTCGCTGCGGCCATCAGCACGGCGGATCTTTGGTAAAGCGTCAACTCTTCGTATGGCTTCATCACCCGTTCCCGATGATCAGTTGAACATTCTCCTCAGCCGCAGCGCGGCCCGCGCCAGGGCGAACGGTGAAGGTTTGCGCCTGCTCGATTTCTCTCCACGCTCATCACTCAGCACCGCAGCCGCCGCCAGTTTACCCGGGATTCCGTGGACGCCTCCACCGGGATGAGTGCCCGCGCCCGATAGATACAATCCGGGAATGGGAGTGCGGTAACGCGAAAACCCATGGGCTGGCCGAAGGCTAAATAGCTGATCGATCGTCATGTCCAGATGGTTGGGATTGCCGGCCCGATTGCCAAGTCTCGCTTCCCAATCCGACGGCCCGGTGACCTGCCGAGCGATAACCGATGAGGTTATCCCCGGAGCAAAATGCTCCAGCGTTTGAAATATCTGGTCGGCGGCCTTCTCGTTGGCGGCTGGCCAAGAGCCGCCATCGCTGAAAACAGCAGGCACAAAGGCTGACGCCCACAGCGTCGCCCTTCCGGGCAAGCATTGGGAAGGATCATCCGCCGAAGGGACGGCGACCATCAGTGGTAGGTGTGCGGGTATCCGACCCCCGGTCACGATTCTCATCGCCTCAGCGTAGGCCTCCGGTGTGCGCATCAGATACTTGAGTGACCCTGCGAACTCTGGAGTCTCGCCGCGGAAAACGGGCTGTCGATCCAAGGCCGCGTCTACCTTGATTTCGCCGACGTTGAAGAGCCCCGAATGCGTGCCCGCCAATGCTTTTCGCCAAGTGGTGGTGAGCAGCTCCTCGGGCAAAAGCCCGGCGACCCGCTTTACGTCGATGGTTGAGACAACATTGTCCGCTTCCACTTCCCCGCCCGAATCAAGGGCCACGCCCGCAACGCGTCCGGCCCGCACGAGGATCTCGCGCACAGAGGATCCGCACTCTACATCGCCTCCGAGCGCCGTTACCGCTCGCACCAGAGCCCGAATCAACTCGCCGGTCCCTCCTACGGGCCGTGCGCCCTCGCCCCCGTGCGACGACGGAAGCAGGCAGGCCAACAGCCCGCTTCCGGGCGCCCACGGCGGCATCTGGGGATGGCTGGAAAACGCCGCGGCGGCCGCGCGCATCTCCGGGCCGTGCAGCCATTCCTCGATAACCACGGAGGAGGGCGCCAGCACAGTTTGAAGTAAGGCCCCCAGGTCGCCTGCAAAGTTTCCGAGCCGGTTGAGCCAGTCGGCGAGCCCCGTGGCATCGGGGGCGTTTACATGTTGCAGAGAACCCACTGTCGACATGACCGTGTTTGCGAAAGTGGCAAACTGTCCCCACTCCTCGGCCTGGTCCGCGCCAAAGTCCCGGCGAAATCCGTCGAGCGTTACGGAAAGGTCGCGGTGAAAAAGGGCTGTCCGGTCGCCCACGTGTGCGGCAAGAAGGTGCTTCGTACGAACCCACCGAAGACCGTGATTCTCCAGGCGAAGTTCGCTTGCGACCCCGCTGTTGACAAACCCCTCAAGCTCAATGGCTCCCGTGTTGAACCGGTAGCCGGGAAAGACCTCCTCGGTGAACGTGCAACCGCCAGGAACGGGTGCACGTTCGACGACGATGACATGGTGACTAGCCGCGGCAAGATAGGCCGCGCAAACCAGCCCGTTGTGCCCGGCCCCTATGATCAGCGTGCGAGGCATGAAAATTCCGACAGGTTGGCCACTCTTGCAAGATCCTGTGCCAGCTGACGTACCCGAGGCACAATCGACCGGGGGTCGAAGGACTCGAAGGCTCCGTTCGCCAGCAGTCTGTGACCGTCGACCCACACATCGGCGATGGACTCTGGGCCGGCCCCGTACACAAGCTGCTGATACGGATCGTGCACAACCGCTGTCCCGAACGAGTCACCGTCAAACCGCACGATGTCGGCGTGCTTGCCGGGCTCAACTGACCCGGTCACGGCGCCGAGACCAAGCGCTCGGGCTCCGTCAATGGTGGCCATCCGAAGCAGTTGGCGGGCGGTGGCTACTTCAGGATCTCTCCAATGGACTTTCTGGAGGAGAGCACCCAGCTTCATCGCCTCAATCATGTTCTGGCTGTCGTTGCTCGCCATACCGTCGGTGCCGATGCCAAGCGTGATGGCCGATGCCCCCAGCGCTTCCAGTGGGCAGATCCCGGACCCGAGAATCATGTTGGCAGTGGGATTGTAGATGATCGCCCCTTTCCTTGCGGCGATCAGATCCATCTCGGCCGATGATAGCCATACACCGTGACCGGCCACACAATCGGCTCCAAGAATCCCGATGTCCTCAGCGTGCTGGACGGCGCTTTTCCCCCAGCGGAGCAGCGCCGCTGTCTTTTCCTCGCGAACCTCGGCAAGATGGGTGTGAATTCCCATCCGCAGGGAACTGGCCAGCTCACTCGAAGCCTCTAGCAACCCGTCGGTCTGCCCCAGGATGGTTCCCACTCCTACGCGGAAGCCGACGCGCTTAGAGGCCATCGAGCGCTCGGCGAGGGCGCGGTGTTCCTCGACGACTCGCGCAACGGGCAGTGAGGGCACCGAGCCCCAGGCAATGTCCTCCGCCCCAAACGACACAACGCCGCGCAGACCGAGTTCCTCAAATCCATCGACCACACCCAGGCTTGCAAAGTCAGATGGATTCGAATGGCAGAACATATCGTTTACGGTTGTGACCCCGGAACGAATCAGCTCGGCCCCGCGGAAAAGCGTACCGATGCGGGCCATCTCCCGAGTCAGGTGAGGCATAACCGGGGTGAGCAGACGTGCTCCCCAGACCCAGACGGAAAGGTTTTCGGCCATCCCAGGGATCAGGGCTTCAGACATGTGTGTGTGCGCGTTGACGAGTCCAGGCACGACGATTCCGTAGGCGTCGCCTACGACGGGAGCGCCCGGATACTTCACATGGAGTGCCTGAAACGTTCCCACATCGGCAATCAGATCATCCTCAACGGCCACCGCTCCGTCGGTGATGTCACCGAGCGTCCCCATGGTGAGGACATGGCCCGCGCGAATCAGTGTGACAGTGCCGCTCACAGCGTCTCCTTTAGGTGCCGGCGCCACGAAATCGCCCAGTCTTCGACCCATCCCACCAGAAAAAACAGGATGATCCCCATGACTGTTAAAACCGCAACAGTCGCAAAGAGGCCGGCAGTTTCCCCGCGATTTTCGAAGTGGAGCATCAAGTAGCCGAGTCCATGTGTCGATCCAACCCATTCGCCGACCACTGCGCCCACCACACTGAGGGCCATGGCCACGCGCACGCCGGAAAAAATCCTGGGAAGTGCGGCGGGAAACGCCGCCATCCTCATCACCTTCCAAGGCCCCGCTCCGAATGTCCGAAGCAAACGGACCAGCTCAGGATTCAACGAACTCAATCCGTCTACCGTGTTCACGGCGACAGGGAAAAAACTCATCAATGCGACGGTGGCTGCCTTGGGCACGATGGTGAAACCAAACCAAAGAACCAGGATCGGCGCCACAGCCGGGATGGGGACCATTTGGGTCGCCACGAGCCAAGGATACGCAGCTTCGCGAAACCAGCGCCAGATTTGCATCAAGATTCCGAGCGACAAACCGATGACCACGCCGATCGAAAATCCCAAAAGCAGTTCGGAAAGGGTCGCGGCGCCGTTGCTCGCCAGGACTGCCGCGTTCTCAGCAAGGTACCGCACCACCGCGCTGGGGGGAGGCAGTAACAGCGCATCGATGCCGGCCAGGCGGACATAGATTTCCCAAACGGCGATGAGTCCGGCTCCCAGAGCCAGAGGCGGCCAGATTCCCGATCTCACGGGCTCCTCCCCAAGCTCTCCAGCAGGCAGGCCTTGAGCTCGTTGAAATGCACGGACGTGACGACTTCGCCGTACTTTCGTGGGCGTGCGACATCCACCTCGAGCGAACGAAGGATCCGGCCGGGGCGAGGGCTCATTAAATGGACGACGTCGGACAGGAACAACGCCTCGTCGATGTCGTGCGTGACGAACACGATCGTACAACGATTCTCCTGCCAGTAATCGAGAAGCCAAGTTTGCATCGACGCCCGCGTCATCGCGTCCAGCTTTCCAAATGGCTCATCCAGCAGGTTGATTCGTCTGCCGCACAGAAACGTTCTGAGCATCGCTACTCTCTGACGCATTCCTCCCGACAGCTGTCCCGGATAGGAAAGTTCAAAGCCCTCAAGCCCGAAGCGGGCCATGTGCTCGCGGGCCCGCTGGCGCGCCTGCTCGCGATCGCATCCCAGGCACTCGAGGCCGACCGCCGCATTGTCCGTAACGGTCCTCCAGGGCATCAGTAAATCCTGCTGCGGCATATACCCGACGCGTCCGAGCAGCTCGCCCGAGCCAAGCGCCGGGGTCTCGATCGAACCAGCGTCGGGCTTGTCCAAGCCGCAAAACAAATTGAGAAGTGTGGACTTTCCGCAAGCGCTCGGGCCTACAATGGTGACGAACCTTCCCTCCGGAACGTCCATATCCGTACCCTCAAGAGCGGTAACTGTCTGCGTCCTGTCGCGGTACGTTCTGGCGACGCCACGCACTCTCATGGCCATGGCGTCTGTGATCACGGCTTCCCCGCCTGGCCACCCGGGAGGGGCGGCAAGAACTCGTTGGTTGCAAAACTGGCGGGATCCTCCGAGACGTCTAGAACTCCGATCTGGCGGATCCAGGTCAGGTAATCACGCAGCACGGCGATATTCAGTCGGCCGTAGGCGGGTGCGTCGGCGCGCAAAACCGGTACCAGGGCTTCCAGGTAAGGCTTCAGCCCTTCCGCGGTTTCCCCTTCCACCCGCGCCGCCACGGCGGCACATGCCAGATCCGGCCTCGAAATGGCGTCATCATATCCTCTGGCCACGGCCCGGAGAAATCCGCGCGTGGCTCCGGGCTCCCTCGCCAGAAAGTCGTCTCGTGCAAAAACAATCAGTTCAGGATACGGCGGCGCGCCGTAGTCGTTGAGCCGCAACACGGTCGCCGGCTGGTGGGCAGCCACCTGAACGCCCTCCTGAGTCCAAAAGCCAAAGGCCGCGTCGACGTTCCCAGCGATGATTTGCTGCGCCGTGTTAAACCCGACGTTGATCAACCGGACCGACGCCGGGTCCCCTCCATCCCTCTTTATCATCCATTTCACACCCGCCTCGTCACTGATGACCCCCGTCGTTCCCACCAAGCGCCCGCTCAGGTCCTTGGGCCGCTCGATGCCGGACTTCTTCAGGGCGATCAATGCAGCAAGCGGCCGCTGCTCGACGGCCATAATGATCTTGAGCGGCTCCCCCTTGGCCCGCACCGTTATGAAATCAAGCAGAGAAACCAGGCCAAACTCTGCCTGGCCCGCCGCCATCAGTCGAAGTGTGTCAGAGGACGAGGTTGGGGCATCAATTCTTACTTGCAGTCCCTCATCCCCGAAATAACCAGCGACGTCCGCCCGGTATAGACCGGCGTGCACCGCGTTTGGCAGGTAGTCTAGAATCACCCGGATTTGCTGGGGCGATCCGGTCGAGGCCTCGCCGCCCTTGCCGCGGCAGCCGGCAAGGAACAAGGCTGCCAACACAAGCGTGAATCGAAGTGCCTGCCTCATCGGTTGTCAGCCGTGGGGCCGTTGCGGACACGCCTGAGCACGGTGTATCTGGGCTGGCTCATCTCGTCGAGCGTATACCCCAGCCCCTCTCGGCCAAGGCCGCTTTGCTTCACTCCTCCGAACGGCACGATGAAGGGTCGGTAGTTTCCGGTTCCATTCACCACGGCCCCCCCGCAAGCGAGTCTGTCGGAGATCTGAAGCGCCCGCGACCAGTCACGGCTGAACACACAGCCGGAAAGACCGAAGCTGGACTGGTTGGCGATGGAAACTGCCTCTTCCTCCCGGTCGAAGGGAATGCAGGCCAGCACCGGACCGAAGATTTCGTCGTCACTGGCGACGTCGGCCGACGGCGGGACATCCGTAATGACGCAGGGATGAAAATAGGCACCGTCGGAAGACACAGATCCCAAAACCAGCCGCCCTCCCTGCTCGACGGCCCTGGCCACCTGATGACCCACACGCTCGGCGGCCGCTTGGGAAATCAGTGGACCGATCGCCGAAGCCGAATCGAGTGGGTCACCCACGCGCATCGGCGCGAGCAGCGCGGTGAGCCGTTCGACCAGTTCGCGAGCGATGGACCGATGAACGATAATTCTTTTATTGGCCGCGCATGCCTGCCCGTTCATCAGCGTCCGCCCGAACACGAGCTCGACCGCCGCGAGGTCGAGATCCGCATCGCGGCACAGGATGGCAGCGTCGTTACCACCCAGTTCCAAATGAAGCTTTCGGAGCAAGCGAACCTGCGCTACTTCCAGTCCGACCCGCGTCGACCCAGTCAGACTGACAGCTGCCAGGCGAGGGTCAGAGCAAAGTGCGGCCCCGGTCTCGGCGTTACCGGGCAGCACGGCGAGGACATCTGGCGGAACGCCGGCGCGAAGAAATGCCTCGCTCACGGCCATCACCGTAAGCGGATCCTGTTCCGGCGGCTTAACGATCACCGCATTCCCCATGGCCAGAGCGGCCGTGGCCTTTTCGACGAACAGTTCCACAGGAAAATTGAACGGCACAACGGCGGCGACGACGCCGAGCGGCACTCTCCGCACCCAGGCGATGTCGCCGGCCGTGGACTCCAGCGCGCCTGTTGGCAGCAAGTCACCGCCCAGGGTCCTGAGCCTTTCGGCGTTCGCTCGCGTCAGTGCCGCCGCAAGCCTCAGTTCAAACTGAGCCTGCCCAAGGATTTTGCCGCTTTCTTCAGCGAGCAGGCGCGACCAAGCCGGGGCCTGCTCGTCAATCAGCGCCGCAGCTCGCTCCAAGGTGTCGGCCCTCTCACCGGTGCGACGCGCCGCCCAGACTGGCTGGGCCTGAACCGCCTTCGAGATTGCCTCAACCACCTTCGGTGCCGAAGCCGCCGGCACCACGGCTAGTTCACGACCGGTAGCGGGAGAGAGAATATGGCGGGGTTCCGAACTTGAGATCATGGGGGGTGAAACCATCGGAGTTCAGTGGTGGCTCCGCTCGAGCCGGGAAATCAGGAACTCGATCAGCTCGGGCAAAGCCAGCGGTGTCGCATCTCCGCCACCCCGTGAGTAATATCCGCCAATGGCAGACAGGGGGCGGCCCAGCCTCTTCGCCAGGAGCCGTTTTGCGGCTTCACATTGTTCGGGAGTGGGTAGGCACTCGATCCGTTCTTCGGGCGCAAGGAAATCATTGGCTCCCTCAAGAGGCAAGCTTTCCCCTGCCGCACGGCGCGAGGCCGGGACCTTGTTCCGATTCCTTTCCCCGCGTTCGAGGATGAAACTTCGATGCGTGAGGCCGGGTGCGACCCAGGCAATCACGTCTGCGTAGTAGGGCTTCAATCGGCCGATCACGCGGGCCAGTCTTTTGGACATCTCGTTGTGCATCCTCACGTAGGCGCGGCGTTCTTCATCACCCCACCGCCACTTGGTTTGAGAAATGGAAACGCCGGTAAAATCCCGGCGCCAGGGTGCCACGGCGTTTCCTCGACCTTCGAACAAGCCAGGATCGTCGTAGGCACAAGCGGGCGATGGCCGGTCGCCGCAGCAGAAGACGTATTCGTAAGGAACAAATGCCAGCGGCTCGGATATGACGGCCCGATGAACGACGATGTCGCCCTTTCGGAGCGGCGCAAGCGACAGGACCTCGGTTGAAAAACCGGAAGGGAGATGAGCGGAAAAGCCTTCCGCCAATGTTTCTCCGCTGAGTGGGTGAAAACCCGCTCCGATGAGGCTCCTATTGACGCGCAGATGCTCGGCACTGAGTGGATACGGCTTCGTTTTGGTGCAGGGTAGCAAAAGAAGAGTCGTGCGAGAGTCCGGATCGAACCCCGGCACGTATTCCTCCGACACGAACTGCAGCCATCGTCGGATACGCGGATGTTCCAGGGCTTCCACGTTCTCTTGCGGACTGTAAAAGCAAAGATCGTCATCGAGCTGGGCAGGGGCGCAAATCTTTTTTCTCGACTCGAGAATCCGAAGTTGTCGGTCGGTCGTGGTTACCATGATGACTACTTTGATAGAGAACAGGACGTCGAATAAGACGTGCGGGCAGCCTCCGTCACGACTGCAAGCCCGCTCGCGACGGTTGTGAGAATAGCACGACTATCGGACGGGACCCGCGCGCTTGTCTTTTGTCTCGAACAGGATACGATGTTAAGCGGGGCGAAAAGCCACGTCAACTGGCAGCGGAACCAGGAGGCTCGGGATGCGCCTGTGGATCAAGGACCCGATCGACGTGTTTGCCTCCGGTGCCGAGCGCGGTCTGGTTATCGAGCACGGACGTATCACCGAGTTGGTTGGACCTGACGGACCGGCCCGCCCTTGTGATCAGATCTTCCATGCCACCCGCCACGTGCTTATTCCCGGCTTGGTCAACGCCCATCACCATTTTTATCAAAACCTTACAAGAGCTCATCCCCAGGGAATCAACAGGGAATTGTTCGCCTGGCTCAGATCGCTCTATCCGATTTGGGCGCGGCATCTGAACCGCGATTGCTTCCGCTTGAGCGTCCGGCTCGCCCTCACCGAATTGCTTCTGTCCGGCTGCACCACGGCGAGCGACCATCACTTCCTGTTTCCGCGCGGCATGGAGGACGCGGTCGATATTGAAGCAGAAGAAGCAAGCGCGCTGGGGATGCGCATGACTTTCGCACGCGGCACACTGAACCTGCGGGCCGCCGACGGCGGCATCGGCGACGACATCCTCGTTGAGGACGACGACGCCGCTCTGGCCGACTGCGAGCGAGTGCTGTCTCGCTTCCATGACCCGTCGGAAGGGTCCTTTCGTCAGGTCGCGTTGGCGCCATGCGCGCTGTTTAATGTAACGCAACCCATGATGGTAGCCACCGCCGGGTTGGCCGATCGATTTGGCTCTACGCTACACACCCATCTCGGAGAGACACAGGACGAAAACGAGTATTGCCTCACTCACTGGGGCTGTCGGCCTCTGGACTATCTGGAAAAAGTGGGGTGGCTTGGCGAGCGCACCTGGCTTGCTCATGGTATCCACTTTTCCGACGCCGAGATCGCACGGCTGGGTCGGCATGGGGTGGGCATCTGCCACTGCCCAACCTCGAACATGATCCTGGCGTCGGGTCAATGTCGCACCAGAGACCTAGAAAGGGCGGGTGCGATTGTGGGCCTAGGTGTCGACGGCTCGTCTTCCAACGACAGCTCGAACTTGATGGAAACGGTGCGCCACGCGCTTTTGCTGGGGCGTCTGCAGTATGGCGCCGCCGCGGTGACCCATCTGGACGCCTTGCGATGGGCCACCGAAGGCTCGGCGGGTTGTCTGCGGCGCTCCGACATCGGTGCCATCGCCGTGGGCAAGCAGGCTGATCTCGCGTTTTACACGCTCGATGAGCTGCGTTTTTCCGGCGCCGGCGACCCGATCGCCGCACTCGTTCTTTGTGGCGCGCGGTCTGCCGACCGAGTCATGATTGGCGGATCCTGGTGCGTGACGGACGGCGTCCCTTGCGGTGTGGATGTCGAGCGCCTGCGACGGGAACACAGCGCCGCCGCGCGGAACTTCCTCGAGGCCGTCTAAGCTAGAAACGCGGATCAATGGGCGTGGGCATGGGGCAGTTGGCTTCTATCACTTCCGCCGCGTCGAGTGCCACGTCCTCGCGAAATCGCTGCGCCATCACCAGCACGCCTGTCGGAAGCCCGTCCGTCACCCCGGTGGGGACCGCCACGCCCGGAAGGCCAATCAGGGCAAAAGCGGTGAGTGTACTCTGCGCACGATAGCAAGCGTCATTGGCCTCCTGGCTGAGAATGTCCTCCCCATGGATGAATTGCGGGCGCGTAGACACCGGTGCAAGAAGCACTGGATACCGCTCGAGCAGCACCGACCATTGTCGCACCAGCACGGCACGCCGCGTATAAAGCGTCAGATAGTCCGCCAGGGTTAGCGGTGGGATGCGAGCCATCATGTACCGCATCGCTTGTTTCATCGGGGCATCGGCCAGTTCTGCCACTGTATCGGCAAGGAATTCGCGCAACTCGCCCTGGCAAATCAGGTCCCACACTTCATGCGCCTCCGCCACGCTGGGCAGTTCGGGTTCTTCAACCACGTAGCCGCCATCCTCTAATATGCGTGCGGCGCGGGCGAGCGATTCGGAGACTGAGTGATGAACGCCTGTGCCGATCGGGTTTCGACACAGCGCCACCTTGATCGGCCGTGGCAACGGAGGTCCGCCGAGTGATACCGGCGCCCAAAAAGGATCGCGGATGTCCGCCTGCGCCATGGCCGCCAGGCCGATGCGCAGATCGCGCACACGCCGCGCCAAGGGCCCGCTGACAGCAATCAACTGCGAGCTCAATGTCCGCTCGGCCTGTGACGGATTGTACGAGGGCACGCGCCCGAGCGATGGGCGCAGCCCGGCGATGCCCGTAGAGAAGGCTGGATACCGGATCGAGCCGCCATTGTCACTTCCTTGTGTGAGCGGACTCATACCGGCAGCGACGGCGGCGGCTCCACCGCCCGTTGAGCCCCCGGGCACATGCTCCGCGGACCAGGGATTGAGCGTCCGGCCGTGCAGTTCGTTCTCGGTCATCCAGCGCAGGCAGAACGGTGGCGTATTGGTGCGTCCGATCACGATCGCCCCGGCCTTTTTGAGATTAGCGATCGCCGCACTGTCGGCATTCGCGATGCGGTCCTTGTAGGCTGCCACGCCGCTGCTGGTTGGTACGCCCGCTTGGTCAGCATTCAGCTTTGTGGTGATCGGAACGCCGTGCAGCAGGCCCAGTTCGTCGCTGCGCGCAACCGCCCGGTCACATCTTTCGGCGGCACGGAGGGCCGCCTCGTTCAGAGTTAAAACCACAGCGTTGAGAGTCGGGTTCACCTGATTCAAGCGGTTCAGGCACGCGACAACCGCCTCTCGGCTTGAAATGGCTCTGGTTCTTATCCCAGAAGCAACATCAGCCGCATCCCATTTCCAGAGTTCACTTGGCAGGGCGCGCATCCTAGCGGATCAACCTTTCCATCAGCGTCACCACCTGATAGGCGACGACCGCAATCAGTATGCTCGTGACGGTGCCGGCCCACACCATGTCGTAGTCGAGCAAGCCCCGCGAGGCGTTGATGAGATTGCCGAGTCCCTTGCCGCTGAGCAGCCACTCCGACACCATCACGCCGAGGAGCGCACGCGGGGCCACCAGCTTGGCAGCGGCGAAAACGTAGGAGGCAGCATACGGTACGGAAACGAGTGCGAGTTCTTTAGTCCGGTTTCCGCCGTACACCTCCACCAGTTCGCGCGCCGGCCTAGGCACTAGCGCGAAGCCCTGGGACAGCATGACGTAAGCTGGGAAAAAAACCACCAGCACCGCCATTACCAGCGAAGCGGTGTTGTCGCGGCCGACCAGCAGCAACACGAGAGGGACCAGAGCGACCAGCGGCGTGCTTTGCAGGAGCAGGGCGACGGGAAGAATCGCTCGGGCCACTGCCGGGCGCACCACGGTCAGGGCCGCAATGACAAACGCCGTGGCAATGCCGGAAACCAGGCCCAGGGCCGCAAGCGGGACGGTGTGACGGAGCGCACCGAGCAGCGCACTTCGCGCGTCGGCGCTGCCTGGACCGGACACCAGATAGAGTAGGGTTTCCATCGGGCCGGGGGCGATAACCGGACTGATATGAGACAGGCGGAGCAGCAGCCACCACAGCAGGAACGGCATGATGAGTGCCGCAATCAGAAGGACCCCGCGCTGTGCCCAGGAATATCTGCCCGCGGCAGTGATTTGATCCGGCAAGCGGTCGGCAGAAATGGTCACAGGCATTGTGGCTCCGACACTGCGTCGGCCGATCCATTCGAAGACGCCATAGCCCATCATGGCGATGGCAGTGGCGGCGAAACCGATGCCCAGCAGCCGTGCCGGGTCGGCATCCCCTAGCGATCCCAACAGAAAGCTGCCCAGACCCCAGCGAACTCCAGAGCCAAACTCGCCGAGGATGGCGCCCAGCACAGCGAGGGGAGCGGTAGCGCGCAGTCCGGCCAGCGCAGCGGGCAGAGCCGACCGCAGTCGTGCGAACCGCAAAATCGCGCCTCCGCCGCCGCCATAGGAGCGGATGACGTCGAGTAACCGCGGATCAACGTCTCGCAAGCCGACCAGAGTCGCTGCCATCGTTGGAAAGTACACGACCAGTGCCGCCAAAAAAATCTGCGGCAGATTATCGCTAAAGAATATGGCGAGAATCGGCCCGATGACGATGGGAGGCATGGCGAAGAGCGCTACGTTGACACCTTGAAGGGCGCCTTCGACCGCAGGAAAGCGGCAGAAAAGGATCGCCGCGGCCACCGCAACCAGGTTGCCCAGAACGAAACCGAGCGCCGCGCTGCGGAGGGTCGCCAGCAGATGCGGGACATACAAATCGGCATCGGACCAGTAGTCGAGCCAGATCAGAGTTGGGGAGGATATCGTGGTGCGAACGGCGGGAGAGGATCGGCCCGCAGTTTCCCACAGCAGCAGCGCCACGAACAAGCACAAGGCTGTTTTGGCGTGCGCGCGTGTCATCATCGAGGACCGCCCAATTCGAGCGCGGCGGCCAACCGATCGCATATGGCGTGGAACTCCGGAGAGGTGAACAGACCAGAGCTGCGCGGACGGGAGAAAGGGACCGCAATGGTATCGGTGATTCGCCCCGGCGCGACGTCCATGACAACAACCAGATCGGCAAGGAAAGCAGCCTCATCAATGCTGTGTGTCACCATCAATGCCGTTGTCGGGCTGGCCATCCAGATGCGCTCGAGTTCCCGATTCATCGATCGGCGAAGGATCTGGTCAAGCGCTCCGAACGGCTCGTCCAGCAGCAGCACGGAAGGGTTGGTAACCAAAGCGCGGGCGATAGCCACTCGCTGGCGCATGCCCCCGGAAAGTTGACCGGGCAAAGCATCCGCATAGCCGGCTAGGCCTACCAGGCCGATGAGTTCGTCGATGCGCTGTCGGTGCGCGCGCAGCGGCATGCCGAGAACCTCCAGGGGCAGGGCCACATTCCGTCGCACAGTCCGCCAAGGAAGCAGAGCGGGATCTTGAAATGCGATGCCCAGCTCACCACGCGCGCGGAAAATCTGCGGCCGCTCGTTGCCTACGAGCACCCCGCCATTGTCTGGCTGCTCGAGACCGGCGACCAGCCGCAATAGCGTCGACTTGCCACAACCGGATGGGCCAACAATAACCACGAAGCAGCCGCACGGAATCTTCAGTGTGACCGACGATAGCGCTTGAATCGACCGGCCGCGCGTACCGAATCGCTTGCTTACATCTTCAATGCTGAGGTCCGCCGGTTCATGCTCAAAGGCGCCTCGTTGCTCGCTGGCCATCTGTTTGCTTCTATCTCCTAGCGCCGTCGGGATGAACCTGTTCGTCGAAGCCGCTGGTTGGACTGCCGTTTAGACTGCGTACACTTTCGCTAGTTCGAAAAGTCGCGGGGCACGTGGCATTGGGCGACACGAACACGGCGCATACCAGGCGGCGTATTGCGGCTTCTTCCAACCATGCGCGGTACACCGTCGGTAATTACGGCCGAAACAGCGGCGATGTCGCCATTTTTGATCGCTTCGAGCGCCGTGGTCGTCGCACCCCCACTCGGCGCGTCGAGCAGGACGATATCGGCCTCACGGCCGGCAGCGAGAAAACCGGAATCGAGCCGATAGGTGCGCGCGTTTGAGCCCGTAGCAGCACACAAGAACCATTCCGGCGGCAGGGGGGTCAAGCTCGCGCAATGGGCAATGGTGTAGAGAACGCCGAGCGGCATGACGCCGCTGCCGGTCGGCGTATCGCTCGCAATGATGAACCGGTCGAACGCTCCCATCTCATGGGCCAGACTCGCGCACAGCAAAGTGGTGCGGACATTTCCCGCTGTACACACTTGCAATGCAGCCTGGGTCTGTTCGATGACGATGCGATAGTCGCGGTCGGGCAGAGCTGTCGGGCCGCCATTTACGTGGAACGACACGTGCGGCTGCATGGCTACCAGATGTTCGGCGCGTATGGCAGTTGAGCCGGGAATCGAAGATCCGCCGGTGTGAACCGTCGTGATGATGCCCGCCGCCTTGGCCCAGGCGACCATCGGCGCATAGTCGAACGGCGTTTTGACCGCGCCGAACCCAGCCTTGGCCAACCACACACCTTGGGCCGCGACCTCGCGGAAATCGGTTTCGGTCAAGCCGGGTTCCAGAATGATCGAGCCGCCATAGACCCTCACGCCGCCGGGACGGTAGTTCTCGAAGCTCTTGCGGGCGGCCACGGCCAGGGCTTTCACCCCGGCTGGATCAGTCGGGCGGCCCGGAACATGGACTTCGGAGGCAGAAATGGCGGTCGTGATCCCGCCCTGCAGGTAGCTCTCCAGAAAGCCCACCGTTCTCTGTCGCGGCGTGTAATCACCGAACGTAGTGTGCACGTGGCTGTCGATTAGCCCGGGTATGGCGGTTGTGCCGTCGGCGTCGATCACAACGTCGGCGCTGGAGACTTCGGCAGCCGAGGCATTGCCCACGCTGGTAATGCGACCCGCCGCGGCGATGATCGTGTCGCCGCCGATGAAGGGCTTACGCCAGTCTCCCGTCACGATCCGACCGATGTTGACAATGGCGACACGCATCGGGGACGCCACCGCGAGTGCATCAGACAAGGCCATCCTCCCCCTTGATCTCGTCAGCGGCGAGCCCGCCAACCCGGTGATGGATGCGACCGCGATTGGCAAATGCTGCAATGATGGCGATTTCGTCCGGCAGCGGCGCGTCGTGAAGCGTCAGGGTGATCCCGTCATAGTGCGAGCGAACATAGAGCGCGTCCTTGTGGGCCAGCGGTATGTCGATGGTTTCGCCCGGGGCGACGCGCTTCGTCATCGAAGAGATCCAAGCCTTGCCGCCTCCCACAGCCTCGCGCATGACGTTGCCGTACACGGTCGTGAGCATGGCAACGGCGTGTTCCTGCTCGCCCGCCAGACCTACCAGCCCGGCCTTGCCGTAGCTCTCGACCGCCAGGCCACCCATGGCGGCAGCAGCGATGGCGGTGATACGCCGTCCTAACTCGAGACTTGCCTCCGTGAGCGGCGATAGGTCTTCGACATAGCGCCCCGCGAACGGATTTTTCACGACGGCCACGACGCTGACTTTGCGCAAGGGCGGATCGGAGGGCCGGCCAGCCTCCGCGAAAATGTCCTCCGTGAACGTCACGATCTTGCGAACTTCCATGTCGCCCTCCTAGGCCGGGTGCTAGCCAGCGCCGATCGCTCCGGCGGCCGCGGGGCCGCAACGCTTAGCCGTCGCGAAGCACGAGCTTCATCGGCGTTGGACGGAAGGCGTTGCAGGGAGTCAGGTCTTGCGGGCATGCCGACAGCAGCACAACGACCTCCATTTCCGCTCGCAGCGTGATGGTTGCGCCGGCAGGATGCGCCGCCCGCTCCGTGACCACTTTGCCCGTGGCGGTCACGCGATTATGCATGAACACGTTCCAAGCTTGCTCGCCACGGATGTCAAACGATACGCCCAGGAGATCGCGGCCCTGTTCGAGGTTATGCAGACAACTGCGATGGTCGTGACGGCCGAAGTCGCGTGCATAGCGTTCGGGGTCGCAGCATGGGACGATGATGTCGTGCCTGCCTACATCGTCGCGCAAGATGGTGAAGATGGGATTGCGGCGGTTGGTGAACAGTTGCGCATCGACGCCCAAGCGGATCGAGGCGTTGCAGGACACCGTATGCGTCGGCGACATGTACTCCCGCGGGTCGTTGCGCCGCCAGGCGACGAGGTCTCCAACCTGCTGCCCCTCGAGATCGATGATGTCGAGAAGCTCGCTGGCGCGCATGATGACTCCGCGTCCCTCGCCAGCTGGAACCACGATCTCGCTGATGATGCCCATCGTCAGGCGTGAGCCTACCGCCCACTTTCACTCGCCGCCCGAGCCGCTGGCGGATAGCGGTTGTCAAACAATCCAGTCTTGAGAGATTCAAGATAGCCGAGCACCTCGGCCAGCTCGGTGACATCCACGTACTTCATGTGCAGGTCGAAGAGCGCCATCTTGTGCGAAAGTTCGCCGCGATCAAACACGGCTTCCTCCGGAATCGTGACACGCAGATCGTAGCTCAAGGCATCGATCGCCGAGGCGCGGACGCAGCCGCTGGTAGTGGTACCGGTAAGGATCAGCGAGTCCGCTCCGGCATTGTTAAGGTAGCTCATCAAAGGGGTTCCGAAGAAGGCCGAGGGCTTGCGTTTCTCAATGAAAACGTCGTCGGCAACCGGAGCCACCTCCCGGACGATCTCATTGCCTTGATGGCCCGCTACATCCACGGGCTCGTCCGAGCGGCTTCCCTTCAGCGACCAGACGCCCAGATCGAACCCGTCGGCCCGCCGTGGATTGGTGGTGTAGAAGATGGGAAGCCGTTTGCGGCGCGCCACGCCGAGAATCTTGCGGATCGCGTCGATGCCGTCCCAAGCACGCTCGCCGCAGGAGAAGTGCCAACGCTTGATCGACTCTAGAATCGGCTCGCGCTTGTCGCCGCAGAAATTATAGTTGACGTCGATCACCAGGATGGCTGGCCGCTCGCCGAACCCGGCGCGGCGCCCCCAGCCGGCCGCGGCGAAAACCTGTCGGTCCCGTTCGCTCAGGACGTCGTCCCAGACGGCCATGTCAATCGCCTCGCTGTTTCGTATATTTGAGCGTTTCCGCGCTGAATCCGGGTCGGTGAAAGGGATCGGCCGGCCATCGCTCGCTCCGGCTGACGCGCACCGGACTGGTCAGCTCCATCGTTCCCGGCACAGGCGTTCCCAGCTGGCGCCGCAGATACTGGCCGCGGGGCTCTCCCAGGGGTCGCATGCCGGGGCTGTCCTTGGCCCATTCCGCGGTGACTCTACCGCGTAGGATGGTCTTCACTGGCCAACCCTGGAACGTGTGCCCTTCCATCAACGACCAGCCTGAGCGGGTGTTGATGTGGCCCTTATTGACCTTCACCTCGCGCGAGAGGTCCACCAGCACCACATCGGCATCGAAGCCAGGCAGCAGGGAACCCTTCTTGCCCCAAAGGCCCGCGGTTTTGGCCGGGTTTTCGCACGCTACCTGCACCACACGCTCGATGGACAAGCGACGCTTGGCGACACCTTCCGACAGCAAGGCGGGCAGCATCATTTCGACGCGCGAAAAGCCGGTGCGGCAGGACCAGATATTGGGATTGTACATCTCCTCGTAAGAGGAGGGCTCCCACGCCACCACATGATCGGAACCCACCACGTCGACGGTGCCGTCTGCCAGTGCGGCCCACAAGGCCTCAATATTGTCGCGTCGCCGCAGCGGGACGTTGATGCGCCAGCCATACTGAGGCTCCAGCCAGAGCCAAGCCGGTCCGGTCTGAGCATAGACTTCGAGCCCGTCGGCGCGCGCCCGCCGAATCTCCTCAAAGGTCAGCCTGGTCGTGGCATGCTGCAGATAGAGTCGCACGTGGCCTGGCGTTTGGCGTGCCAAATAGCTGTAGGCATGCACGTGTTGAGCCTCCAGGAAATCGGGCGAACGGTCGGTCCAGGCACCGAAATCGTTGCGTCCCGCCCGCCGCAGACGCTCTTCGAAAACGCGCGCGATTTCCCAGTTCTCTGGATGGATGTGGCAGATGGCGGGATAACCCAGATGGGCCACGTTCTCCATGACCAGATAAACCGTGCCGTCGTCGATCCCCGAGCCCAAACCGGCTCGGCGCGACGGCCAGTTGCTGTCCTGGTCGGCCCGCATTCCCTTCATGCCGCGCGTTTGCAGATAGAGCTTGTAGGAGGTGACCCCGTGCTCCTCGGCGTACTGCGGTATCTCGTTGGCCTGCTCGTCCGTCTCGAGCATGTAGGTCAGATAGCAGTCGACCATGGAGACCGATTCAATAATCTCAACCGCGCTCGGAAAACAGGTGTTGAAGCTCACCACATCGGCGGAGGTTACGACT
>Ga0187783_10000115_pt1 | contig 59398 bp, 53 predicted proteins | sample 1015_SJ02_MP02_2_FD_132471 | JGI IMG/M metagenome (GOLD analysis project Ga0187783, IMG submission 132471) | Tropical peat soil microbial communities from peatlands in Department of Meta, Colombia - 1015_SJ02_MP02_20_MG | ecosystem: Environmental > Terrestrial > Soil > Wetlands > Peat | place... | reverse complement strand
CGGGCTGTCGAACCGGATGCAAATAATTCAATCAACTTTCTCCGTTCCCGTTTTGGTATCTTTGAGCGTTTTTTATTCATGAATCCCAGTATAATCTTTAGTGATTATCTAGGACAGCCCCAATAGTTTTTGTGCCTGTTGATCGGGATGTTGTTTAACTCTGATATCGATATATACGGACTGATGGTAGTCATCAGGATCTGCAAACCCGTTCTTTAAAGTATGTTTTTCATACATTCTTGTAAGGGACGGCAATGCAAAAACAGCAAGCTCTTTAGGTTCTATAACTATATCTAGTTTATAATCACTGCTAGCTCTTAGATCCTTATCTCCAGACAATGTTATTACATAATTGCCAGAATATTCTGCCTCAAAAAGGCAGGCTCCTGCTATCGGTGAACAAAAAATATCCCCGAAAGCATAGTCATCTGAAACTCGAACACTGTTCGGGTGTTTACTTTCTCCAAACCATGTTTGTTTTGTGTGATATGCTTTTTTTCCCACTAATGATGGTGGCAGTAAGGGTATTTGGTTCCCCGCATTTATATAAGGGCTCAATCCATCAAAACTATTTTTGGGTGAGAACAGTTTTGCTCGATTAGGACATGAAGCATCATATTGTTTTGGCACGTTTTTAATCAAAAATATGTACTTACATAAATGAGTCATAATGTCATGTGGTATATTCAATCCCTTTGGGTTGCTACAACAGTAGATCATCTCATATTTGTCAGTATCGACTGGTTTTGATACTGTGTTATTTTTTATGCGTGTGATCATCTTCTTATCTTCTTCATACCATTGCTTGAATGCAGGAAGCGTTTTTAGAATATCAAGTTCTTCCAAAGTATATGACAAGTCACAATATTGCAGCCCCGTGCAAAGCCTTACTTTTGCAAGCCGACCATGAACTTTGACGCAACAATTAATAAACTTATCAAGCACTATATCGGTGTTTCCCATGAGAATTTTTTTATATATTCCACAATTCTGCTCAAGTTGCGACTCGATTTGTTCTCCATGTGCTACGGTAACAGCTTGTTGTATCCAGGTATTTTGCAACGCATCTTGTGGATATTGTTCTGCACTAAAAATGGTAAGTGATGCAATTGCGGCGAGACATGTAATGGTGGATATCAACATGATCTTCATGAGTCCCTTTGTTTTTGTATGACAAATAGCAGCATTAGTATGCCCTATTTCTGACTTTTGTCACCAGCAAAAGATGCTCCTTCCCACTTGCCCAACCATGTCTGCTTATGGTACCCTGCACAGACATACATAGACACAAGGAGTATCCGTGATTTCGTTACTATTTCTTATCGAACGACTTGCGCTTATTGGCGCTGGACTTGGCGGTATCGCGCTCTTGATCTTTTTACATGAGCTTGGCCACTTTCTTTTTTGCAAGCTTTTTAATGTCTATACTCCCACTTTTTCAATCGGCTTCGGGCCAGTACTATGGTCAAAAAAGATTGGTACCACCAATTTTACCCTGTCTGCAATACCTCTCGGCGGCTACGTTGAAATTGCCGGTATGAATGGCGATGAAACAAGCCATGCCGCGGCAGATCATGAAAAACCATTTTCAGACAAGCCCTATTATCAAAAACTGCTCATTTTACTCGGTGGCATTCTATTTAACATTCTGTTTGCTTTCAAAGTTGCAATACTTGCATACCTTGTCGGTGCACCGGGCTCTCCGATTTTATATCCCGAAACGGCAACCACCACGATCGCACGTGTATTGCCTGATACTGTTGCAGCACAACAGGATATGCGGGCGGGTGATGTTATCACTGCTTTTAATGATATACCGCTGACTGATCGTGCTGAACCGTTGATTATGCATCTTAAGACTACTGAAAGTTCAGTCACTATCATGTTTGAACGTGACGGCAAAGAATATACGACCGAACCAATTACTGTCATACCGGGAAAACCGTTCGGCATAGTGCTTGAAACTAAATCTCTCGCACCCGTTTTGCTCGCTGACGCGATAATTCGTGGGTGGCAAACAACCATGCGCTGGCTTAAAGATACCGGCACGGGACTTTTGCACATTCTGCGCAAGGCTGATCTAAGCTCGGCAGGCGGCCCCGTAAAAATAATTTCGATGATCTCTCAGAGCGCTGCTGATGGGCTTTTAACGTATCTGCTCTTTCTTGCAATCATCAGCATCAATCTTGCTCTCTTTAATTTAATCCCAGTACCTATTCTCGATGGTGGTCAACTGCTTTTGGCAACTATTGAAACGATCATGCAACGGACATTGCCACTCAAAATTCGGGAATATATCTTTATCGGCACCTGGATTTTGTTCTTGATGCTGATTTTGTTTTTATCATTTAACGATATCGCACACATCGCAGGACCATACTTTCAGTCGGTAAAACAATGCATGGTGCTATCTTCTGGTGCAGGCGAATAAGAATTCCGCCGTGCGCAAATTTAGTCTAATTTTCTGATACTTGCGCCAGATATGGCGCACAAAAAAAGAGCCACTCGATTGAGTGGCTTTAATTTTTTTATTTGCTCAGCTGAGCAGCATGGGGATGTTCGGCGCCCACATAGAGTTTGAGTTTGGTAAGCATCGCGCCGCTGAGGCGATTTTTTGGCAACATCCGTTTGACTGCAAGATACAAGAGATCGGTTGGGCGTTTTTCACGGACCACTTTAGCCGTATCGACTTTATACCCGCCAATATAACCACTGTAGCGGTCATACTGTTTTTGTTCCCACTTATTGCCGGTCAATGCCACTTTTTCTGCGTTGATCACAACCACATAATCACCACAATCGGTGTGTGGGGTATACAAGGGTTTATCTTTGCCACGTAATATATCAGCAATTTCAGTTGCAAGGCGGCCGAGGATTTTGCCTTCTGCATCGATCAATCTCCAGCTCGGATTGCGATCCTCTTTGCGGAGAAAGAAGGCGTTATTCATGGTATCAGAAGCACTGGTGGCGCCTGTTTGTTCAGATTTTTTTGTTGCCATTGTTCGGAACCTTAAAACATTGTTAATGTCTTTGATTTTACGCAAAAATAGGTTTTCCGTCAAACGAATCATGGATTATCACCAAAAATAATGCTAGATTTTTTTGTTGAACAATGCATTGTTCAATAAAATTGGGCCTGATATGAAGAAATTAATATGCCATTTATACGCGATGACCATGGGGATATCCTGCATGGCAATGACTGAACTATCACTGCCCTTCAATACAGAAGACAATAATACTCTGACGATCGCGGTCAAAGGACTTCCCGATGCAACAAAGTGGCTCGATACTGCTAATCGAGATCTTTCCAATCTACTTAATACCGCGAGCCACGACTTTTCTACAGCGGTACACAAAATAAGCACTGCTATGTATGCATCGGGCATCATGGCACTCGGCATTATCTGCTTTTTGTGGGCAAAAAATAGATGGGAAAAACCGGAAACCTCGACAGGATGGCAGCAGAAAGTGTTCAATACATTTTTGACTGTAAGCGGATTAGGTTTCACACTCGGAGCGCCGCTCATTGCGGCCAAAATTCAGCAGTTTACCCCTTCGTGATGTTTTCGCTCAAACACTCGGCACCCTGCGCGGTAATAAGATAGTTATCCTCAATACGAATGCCGATGCCCTCGTCACGTAGATAAAGCCCCGGCTCAATGGTGATCACCACTCCTGGTTGCAACGGCTCTTCATAACTGCCAACATCGTGCACGTCGAGGCCTAGGTAATGTCCAATGCCATGCACAAAATAGTCGGCAAGCCCCTGCTTTTTGAATAAATTGACGGCGATGTGATGCAACGATTGTTCAGGTTGATCTTCATTACGGAGCCACATACCCGGTTTTGCCAGTGCTGCAATCTCCTGTTGGACTGCTAGTACCCGTTGATAGAGATCCTGCTGTCGCGCTGAACGGCTCCCAGCAACCGCATAGGTCCGGGTAATATCGGCTGCATATTGTTGCCATGAAGCACCAATATCGACTACCACCAGATCACCGTTTTTGAGAATGCCGGATGATCCGGTGTAATGGAGCACCGTGCCATTCATGCCGGTAGCCACAATACTCGGGAATGCTGGTCGCGAGCCGTGCGTGGTCATAACTGCTTCAAGCACAGCTTTTATTGCTGCTTCTGAAATCCCCGCTTTACATGCTTCGGCTGCTGTGCTTTGGGCAAGTCTTGTAATGTCGATTGCTTTTTTAATTGCTGCTATCTCGGTGGCGTCTTTTATACGCCGCAAACTGCTTACGATATCGCTACAATCATCAAAAAGCGCGATATCGCCGCCCAGCCAGTCGGCTATTTTATGGGAAAATTCATGCTGATTGCTGTAGACAGCAGATGGCTTAATTGCGCTGCTCAGTCGCACCTCGCGTTTTTGTAATGTGGCCAGATCACTTAAAAGTTGTGCATAGGTTTTTTGCGGTGCATACCATGAAAGGTTATACCCATGGTCCGGTTCGCCAAGCGGGTGCCATTGATAGGGCCCACTCAACCGATCAAGTTCACTGTGATCGGGCATGTTCAGCCAGATCGAGCGATCGATGCTCGTTTCGGGCACATACATATGCGCCGCACCTTGCTCATCGATCATCAAAACCCAGCCCGGCTCCTGTATGCCGGCAAAATAGTAAAAACTACTATCTTGCCAAAAAGCAGTGCGATTCGATTCGAGTTCCGCAAATATGACGGTCGCGGTTGTTTTCTGTGTCTGTTTTTGGATTGCGTGCCAGAGCATGGCACGTCGTTGCGCGTATATCGATGCTGTTGTCATTAAAATGGCCTTCGCTCAGTAATTGCTTTATAAATAGTAACCCGATCGGTCCCTTCGAGTGAGGAGCCCACCGGCAGACCTCGTGCCAGACAGCTGATAAGCACTCCTGAATGCTTTAACTTGTGCGCAATGTAGGCAGCGGTCGCTTCACCCTCTGGCGTTTGACTAGTGGCAAATATGACCTCTTTTATGCCACCTGCCTGCACACGGCTCACCAGTTGGCCAATCGTCAGATTATCCGGTCCAATGCCATCAAGAGGGGCGATCACGCCATTCAATACATGATATGCTCCTTGATAGCCTTGCGTCCGTTCGATAACCATCAGCTCCTGCCAAGTCTCGACGATGCAGACAAGCGATTGGTCACGATCAGGGGCAGTGCAAAAAAAACAGGTACTCATTTTTTCTTGCCAGGCACAACAACGATTGCACTGTATGAGCCGATCATGCGCTTGCAATAGCTGTTCACAAAAATGGTTGAGCTGTGCTTTATCAATGTGTAAAAAATGGGCCGCCACGCGATAGACGTTTTTTGAAGCGAGATAGGGCACCCGTTGCAGTGCTTTCAGCATACGATCTAATGCGGGAATCTTTTCGATCATACCTACTCCTTTTGGTGTTTATGCCCACTTGAGCCAGCGCACCAACCGGGTCTGCAGAACCGTCAGCAGACTATGCATGACAAAATACAACACAAGCCCCGCGGCAAACTGCGCCATGAGTGCACCGAAAATGAGCCCCATCGTAATAATCGTTATGCGCTGTGTTTTATCCGCGTAGGCAGCCTGCACGAACATCGCAATCGTCAGTATTAATGGCAACACATAATATGGGTCACGCGCAGAAAGATCGGGAATCCACAAAAAGTGGGCTTGATACAGTTCAAGAGCATTGCTCAACACACCACGCATGGCGATAAATATCGGAATCTGGAGCAACAACGGCAAACAGCCAGCACCCGGGAAACCAAATTTGCGAATTAATGCGGCCTGCTCTTGCGCAAGTCGCTCTGGATTATCGCTGTAGCGCTGCTTGACGTAGGTCAGTTGATGTGCAAGCTCCTGCTGCTTTTTCATCTTTGCATCGCCCCGAATGGTGAGCGGCAGGAGCACGATTTTCAAAAGCACCGTCAACAGAATGATCGCAATACCATAGTTATGCACAAGGCTGAACAAAAAGGTGAGAATCATTAAAAAAAAGCGGGCAAGAAAGGCAAAATAACCGGCATAGCCAAGCGCCTGCTCGAGCCGCTGATCGACCGCCATCACGACAGCATCGGTTTTAGGACCACAATAGAATGAAAATGCATAGGTAGCATCACCCATGACCGGTTTTGTTTCAAGAATAGAAATCAAGCCCCGCTGATCGACAAGCTTGTAATACGCACGTTGAACCACATTATTGCTATCCGCGGTCAATGTATGTATGAAGTACGTATTCTCCGCACCGAAAAGATGCGGACTAAACCATCCTTTATCGATAATAATTTTGGCACGATCGATTTTTTCGAAAATGTTGTCCTGCGTGATCAACAAACCACCGATCTGTTCCCGATCACCGATCTCCATGAGATAGGGAGCTGGATAGTTGATACGCATTTCGATGCCCTCTGCGGGACAATTTTTTGTGCAGCTCAGTTCGCACTGAAGATCGATCTGGCAGCGATCATGATGGACCGTAAAAATTTTGGTAAGTGTGCCATATTCGTAGGCCGCACGATAGGTTACGATTGTCTGATCATCGGCAGCATCCTGCGATACGAGCATGTAATAATAGGGAGTTGCACAGCTCAAGCCAATGATAAATGCCTCTTGTTCCCGATCGGTCGTTGTATGGGGATAGATGGTGCGCAGTTGTGTGGAACTACCATCGATCGTGTGATTAAAGTCCAACGCTGAGATTATCGCACCATGTGACGAGAAAGTCACGGTGCCCCACTGTGTAGGAATTTCGGTCAGCTCTTCGGGGCGCGGTTTTTCATGATCTATAAAATTGATTGCAGTATGGAGCGGCTTGAGCGGGCGTTCCGTGTTGGGGGCCATAAATGATTGCTCAGCTTTTGGATCAGCCGGTTTGAGCCAGCGATCGATCACATATTTTTGTACAAACCAGGTGGTAACCACTGCCAACAACACCGGTATAACCCATTCACGCATATTCATCAGAGACCCCGCAAGCCATCTTATGTTACTGTCTTTTGTCTATTTTTCTTCACTAATTAATTAAGAATAGCACACGATATACTCCTGAGCTAGCCACATTGCGTATAATGCTAGATTTTTAGCCCCCCTATTTCATACACTCGGTTGAGCATAGTCGCGGTAACACACCGCAAAGGAAAAAAGATGCGCATGGAGAAACGTAAATTTCGTATCGGGGAACTGGCAGAACACCTCGCCGTAGAACGCTTTGTGATTCGTTTTTGGGAAAAAGAGTTTGACCTCAAACCGGCTCGCTCAGTCGGTGGTCAGCGCTTTTATGATGAGGATGATGCACGCATATTTGGAGCCATCAAAGAGCTGCTCTACAACCGCGGTTTTACCATCGCAGGAGCCCGCAAAGAGTTGCCCCGCATTAAGCAAGGTGCGCACCTGATTAAAAAAGCCGATTTCAAAGAAGCAGCATATGAACCAAACACTGAAAAAAAAGAACTCACGTTGCGCGCTTTTTTAAAACAACTCAAGCAGGAGCTTTCGGCGATACGATCTTTGATTACGACGATACGCTAGGCAGAATGGCACAAGCTCTTTAAACTGATACGGTACGTTCTTGCACGAAAGATTTGACCTCTATGTACAAAAAACCGTATCACGTTCATTTTATTGGCATTGGCGGCATCGGCATGAGTGGTATCGCGCAAGTGCTACTCCATCAGGGTTATATTGTATCAGGATGCGATGCACAAGCGGATCAAAAAAGCTGCCAACAACTCAAAAAGCAAGGCGGATTTATTTATCAGGGCAACAACACCCCTGCATGTGACGACTCTTCAATCAACTGCGTGGTCTATTCAACGGCAATCACACATACTCATCCAGAACTGATACGTGCACGCGAACGTAACATACCGACGCTGCACCGTGCTGAAATGCTTGCCGAACTGATGCGTTCTCGCTACGGCATCGGCGTTAGCGGCGCACATGGCAAAACCACGACGACCGGCATGATCGCGCACCTGTTGCTCAGCGCAGAGCTTGACCCTTCCATTATTATTGGCGGATTTTTACGCACTATCGACTCAAATGCCCATGCGGGCACCGGCCAGTGGTTTGTGGCAGAAGCGGATGAAAGTGACCGCTCATTTTTAACGTTGCCATCGACCATCGCAGTAGTTACCAACATCGATAAAGAACACCTTGAAACCTATCGCGACATGGATGACATTATTGCCACTTTCACGCAATTTATTACACAAATACCCGCATACGGCTGCGCCGTGCTCTGCACCGATAACGAACCGTTGCGTGCACTGATACCGACGCTCAACAAACGTGTTATAACCTATGGTTTCAGCGATGATGCACACATTCGCGGAACGGCAATTACATGCGATGCAACCACCAGCTCCTGCACCGTCATGCGAGGAATTCAAGAGCTGGGCACCCTCACGCTGCCGATGCCCGGCATGCACATGCTCCAAAATGCACTGGCGAGTGTGGCAGTTGGCCTCGAACTCGACATCCCTTTTGCAACTATTGCACGTGCATTACAAACGTATCCGGGCATTGAACGACGCTTTAGTTATCATGGCACTTTTAATGGTGCTGCAGTCTACGATGATTATGGTCATCACCCGAATGAAATTATCCCTACCATTGCGATGGCCCGGACCCGTACGACCGGTAAACTGATTTTAGTTTTTCAGCCGCATCGTTATTCGCGGATACAGGGTTTGTGGTCAGAATTTATAGAAACGCTCGGCACCCTGCCCGTTAATCAGTTAATCATGACCGATCTTTACAGCGCTGGCGAAACACCAATCACTGATATCGATACACACCATTTAATTGACGCAATCAAAAATCGCCATGCAGCAGCACCTATTGTGTACGCACCATATACATCAGATCACGAAGCACTTAAAACTACGATTGCAGCATACGCGCACCATAACGATCTCGTGCTTCTCATGGGAGCCGGCTCGATTTATACACTTGCTCAGACACTGTGCAATGAAACATAGACACTAAAAAGGCCCGATTTTCTCGGGCCTCAAAATGTAGCGTTTTTTAGCGCCAATATTGTTTTCGTTCTTCTTCCCTGCGTTGCTCTGCTTTTTTCCAGGCCTGATTAAACCATGGCTTTAACAGCTCTGGCTCATTAATTCCCGCACGCTTTTGTCTGCGGTATTCTCGTCGTGCAAGTTCTTCAGTCCACATTGGTTCAAACCACTCACGTGCATAGCGATCATTTTCCGGATTTCGTGCTGCTATCGCCTTTTCAAGTTCAGCTTCAGATTGATGATAGATTTGTTGCCGCAACTCTTCATCAAGATTGCCATGCAAATGTTCAAGACCACCCTGGTCCGCATGATGTATTTGGCGTTTCCAATAATCGACCATTTCTTTATGGCTTTTTGCATATGGAGCGTGTGTTGGTCCCACAGTATTATGTAAATAGCTTTCGATAAACGGCTTGTTTGAAATAAATCGATCGCTTGGGTGTGCAATATCTTTTTTCAACTGTGCAAGACGCTTTTGCCGCACATCTTGTTGACGCATACGAGTGACACCTTCATACATCGGTAGATCATATTCAAGTGCGTTATCGATATCGCGCAAATCCATATTTACCGCTGCAAGCTCAGCTGCTTCTGCCGGCATTGGATTCCACAATCGATCCATCCAACTACGCGATGCTAAGTTTTTTTCCAAGTTACGTTTTTTGTCATATAAAAACATCATGTTTGATACTAAATTTTTTCTGCGATCTCTATGCCGTTTTTCTAAATCAGCCCACGCTAAGTTATATTCAAATACAATTGGTGCAGGCATATCTGCTTGATTGTTCGATTGCAACCATTTAGCATGTTGTTCTTGCCATTGTTTATGCGCAGGACTATTTTCATATGTCCGTATCACATCGCCATATGCTGCTCGCGCTTTTTCAACTTCTGGCGCTCGTTTTGCAATTTCTGATTCCATAAATTGTGCTTCAGGCGTTAGTGTTTCGCGCGCTATTGCTTCAAGCGGTCTGCGCACATCTTTTACAAAACTACGACTGAATCCAGGACTTTTTTTAGGCTTTACCACCGGCGCCGGTGCCATGCGTGCTGCTTCCAGGTCTTGCCATTCTTGATATGTTAGATCATTACCAGCAACAGGCAGTGTGCCATTTAGTGTTAACACAACTATCATGAAAATATATAATCGCTTAAACATATACATGCTCCTTATTATCTCATTTCATTACTTTGGATTTGCTCACACACTTTCGCACAATCTTCTTCAACATTAGCGGGAAGTTCATACCGTGGTCGGTTTAGATATGCATCAATAACATATTTCAGTGAGTAGGCCATTTCATTTTCCACTGCAAATGGATAAGAAAGTATCAATGCAAGATCATTTCTGAATTCTACAATTTCACTGCGAACATTGTATGGAGAAAGCACTTCCCAACCATGTAGCGCACGACGTTCTTCAAAAGATGCAATGTCTTGTAACCGTTTTATTACTTTGCCGAGCCAATCTTGTATGACGCTGTTCTCGATAGTACGCAGTTTGGGATCCATCGAATAGCGAGTCTCCTCATCATGACGAAACTTCAAATCCTGAAAATGGATTGCCGCAAGACGCAATAAAAAGATACGACCTGCAAAATCGCGATATCCATATCTTTCTGCAGAGTCGATACTGCGGAGCGCCTCAATATAACTTTCGCACGCTCGTTTAAAATACACACCAAAACCACCGATGGGCGGGAAATCACGCGCAACAGCAATGCTGCACGTTGCAAGGACCAGTAAACTGATTGATTTGAAATTCATATGCATACCGCTCCTTAGTCATGAATATTTTAATTCTATTTTCAGTTTGCCACATATACCGGGGGGGGGTGTCAAGCAGAATGTTACTGATTTTACCGCAGTTTAGTCCATTTTGCAGCAAATTTGCATGCAATTTTAACAATCGTCGCCAAAATTGCTGCTCGGATATATTGATTCTATTGCACTATCCAAATCATTCTTGTATTTTGGAACTATACTATCCAAAATGCAAGGATCGCAACATGAGCCTTATGAATCGTAAGCGCTATTTAGATAAAATCGATTTCAACTATCGGGTTCACTCAGTATGCGGTTTATTGGGTCCTCGTCAGGTGGGCAAAACGACCCTCGCCAAATTATATGCCAAAAAATATAAATCGGTCCTCTTTTTTGATCTCGAAAATAGTCGTGATTTGGCTCAACTTGAAAACCCATTGTTGGCTCTCCAACATCGCACCGAAGAGCTGGTGATTATCGATGAAGTGCAGCTGAGGCCAGATCTATTTCCCACCATTCGAGTACTGGTCGATGAGCGGCCGCGGCGCTTTCTGATTCTTGGCAGCGCCTCGCGTGATTTGCTGCAACAATCATCCGAATCACTTGCCGGGCGCATTGGCTATCTTGAACTGCCACCTTTTGGACTCTACGAGACACATGATTTGCGCACCTTGTGGCTCCGCGGCGGATTCCCGCGTTCATATCTTGCGGCAAACGATGCAGAAAGTTATGCATGGCGCCAAGCCTATATCGCAACCTTCATGGAACGAGATATTCCAATGCTTGGTTTTAACATTCCTCCCGTACTCATGAAACGACTTTGGATGATGCTCGCCCATTATCATGGCAACATTTTAAACAGCTCTGAACTGGCCAATTCACTTGATATTAGTAATCACACGGTAAAACGGTATATCGATATTCTGAGCGGCACTTTTATGATCAGGCAGTTGCAACCATGGTTTGAAAATATTGGTAAACGACAAGTGAAATCACCAAAAGTCTATATTCGCGATAGCGGTATTTTGCATGCACTGCTCAATCTGCCAACCTTCGAACTACTTTCGGTATATCCGCGCCTCGGCGCATCATGGGAAGGCTTTGCGCTTGAAGAAATCATCAAAGCATATGATTTGCAAACTGATGAATGCTTTTTTTGGTCAACACAAAGCGGTGCAAAAATAGATCTCTTTTGTTTGCACGATGGCAAAAGACTCGGATTTGAATTTAAATACACAGATACGCCACGACGGACCAAATCAATGCATATTGCACAAGAAACGCTTAAACTTGATCATCTGTACTTGGTCCATCCCCATGATCGGACATTCCCTATTTCAGAAACTGTCACTGCATTGGGTTTGCAAACACTGACACACACGCCACTTGTGTAACATAAAAATGAACAGCAACTCACAACATCTATTGAATTACTTTTGTCTTTTTACTATATTCTTGCATATATTCTGCAGCAAGGGCACGCCAATCAATAAGCTTAGATTGTGCCTTGTTTAACTCAACTTCACGCCGTAATGATTCTAATTGTTCTATACGTGCTTTCCATAGCGGGTGCGTCTCTTTGAATGTTTCTTTATGGGGATTTTCAAGTTCATGCTCACCTACTTCTTGCAATTCACTCTGTGCGCTGGCAATTGCATCATCAATAGGAATACCAAGTTCCATTACTGCAAATCGATCAGCCTCATACTCTTGAACTCTGGTATATGCGAAATGGAAGCTCTCTGCAAAGGGAAGTTGTCCGCTTACCTTTTTTCCTGGCGTGAACTCTTCCGATTTTCCCTGCTGCGCCAAAACTGGATGGATTGCCGAGAATTCTGTTGCATGTTGCATTACTCCACTATGTTGCAATACATAATGGCCTAATTCGTGAGCGATGCTAAAACGAAATTCTTTCAGTGGTAGTTTTGTTTCATCAGGATCAACTAACATAATGGGCAGCCCATCAAGTTCTGATGCTATAACGCTGGCACCACTGAAATCAAAATCCCTTTTAACGTGATGTCTCCCGGTGAAATCAATCTCAACAATCGCCCTATATAAATCAGGCGCAAGAAACTTGATTGTATCCATTACCAGTTTTTGTTCCTGTTTGGTGATTGCAGGCACAATTTCCTTATCTCTGTAGTCATCAATGGGGGTGGTAAGAAGGTTGATTTTATCTTGTTCTGCATAATTTTTAAGTGACTTAATATAGATCGTTGGGTAACCACGCGTTGCTTCACTGGTATGAACGGTCCCTGATATATTGCGCGCTCCTTTTAACAGCGGAATTCCTATTTGTGCTTCACCTTTTTTCATGCGCGCATAAATAGTAGGATTAATCTTTTTAATAAGTTCCATATACTCTTCATATTCTGCCTTGGGAAAAAAGTATGCATTGACAGAGGATTCAAAATAATCAGCACCGATTATAGTACCAAAAGTGCCTACAATAAGCATGCCACATAATAATGCAGGAGTACTCAAATAGCCATTTTGATGGTTTGACATAGAAATGTTCATTAGAAAACCCCCGTTTTATGTGATTTTCAATTTTAATGTATGATTCTTCGATAGAAAAAGTCAACGACTTGAATTTGCACATTTGAAATTGATATCATAAAAACAAAATGGAGGGTAGTCTATGAAGCGCGCATATATCTTGTCTGCATTACTCATATCTCTTTTTACCAACGCATTGATCGCTGATCGTGATGATTTTAATACAATTCTCGCACCGACCTTATTTGGCGCTGCCGTCGGCGGTGCGGCTGGTGGTGGCAGAGGCGCTGCTATCGGTGCTGGCGTTGGTCTTGGCACAGGACTTATTGCTAATTCTGCACGCAAAAGTAGCAGTAAAAAATCGCGACGTAAACTAAAAAAACGACGCAATCAATTGCAACGGCAGATTGATGACCTTGAAGACGAAATAGAAAGCGCTGAATCCGGTGAAATCAGGCTCAGCAAGAAAGAACTGAAAAAATTGAAGCGAGAATTGCGCAATACACGTCGTGAGCTTCGTGAAGTTGAATGGGAACTCCGCTACTAAATTTCGCGCACAGCGCGTGATTAATAGACTATGCTGTTATCTTCAACATAAATAATAACATCAGTCCCTTTTGGCTGACCAAAATAGCCGACATGTGGTCGAATGGTGTACGCACAGGAACGGGTTGGTTTTTCAAACTCTAATAATAGTTCCGGTCCTTTAAATTCGCGCCGTAAGTTCCAACCGTACCGCTCCATCTGATCATGTAAAAATTTCAGATGCTCTTCGGATGCACAATCGGTCTGATAGCCGAGCACTACCTGGCCGGTATATTGGTCTTCACAGAAAATGGGTAATCGTTTTTGATAGGTCGGGATTGCAATATCGAGCAGCGCCGCTTCTTGGCGCTGGATATCTGATTCATTAAATGATATTTTTTTGTGGACAACTTCTTTGACTGGCTGTTTTACTTCTTTTTTTGCACACCCAGAGATTATAAGACTGAGCGCCACCAGCATGATATGATACATACGCTACTCACCCTCACACTACGCTTTATATACGCTCCCTGCACTTCTTTTTATTCTGCTGTTTGTTGCACCTCTGGTGCTGGCGCTTCCATTTCAACCGCACCAGTTACACGACGTTCTCTAAGACGGGATGCCTTACCTTCGCGCTCACGCAGGTAATATAATTTCGCGCGACGTACAACGCCATGACGAATTACTTTTAGTTCTTGAATAAGAGGTGAATTTTCTGGAAATATACGTTCCACTGCAACGCCATTGCTCATTTTACGCACTATAAAGGAACTTGATGCACCCTTTTTATGCCGGGCAATAACATCACCTTGAAAAACTTGGATACGCTCTTTATCCCCTTCTTTGACTTTGAGCGAAACTGCAACGGTATCGCCAACGGCAAATTCCGGCAGTTTATGGGGAACTACGCCAATGTGGCGAATTGTTTCACGGGTAAGATTGTGCGCTTTCATGCGAGATGCCTTTTAATCGGTAAAAAACAGTATACTTGTATAACTGTAGCGGAATTTAAAGATCCTGCCAATACCAAACAGCCGCTTTTTTTATTTTCGCGGCTGTAATCCAAGCCAGCGGTCGAAAATAATTGCAGCAGCCGATCTGACCGAAAGATGATTAAACTCGGTCAATCCTTCAAGCGGCACTAACAAATAATCGGCTCGTTCGATGATATGAGGTGCAAGGCCACGGCCGGTACCGAATAGAAAAAGCACCGGGCGCTTGTGAGCCCAAACTTGCTCCTGATCGGCATAGGTAATCACATGTTGATGGTCTGTTTTAACTGCAGAGGTTACGATAATGATCGGTTCAAGCCCCGTTTGTGCTTTAATACGCGCACAGACTGCGTCGAGCGAATCCTGCACTGTCACTTGACTTACCGCTTCAAACCGATTTGGATTATACGGCCTTCCCGGACCATCATGCCAAAAATCGAGCAGCTTTTGGACCACCCTTTGTTGGTCACTCAATGGCGTTACGATGTAATACTCTTTAATGCCATAGGTTCGTGCTGAACGAGCAATATCATGGATATCAAGCGAGGTAACCGACGTGGTACCCACCGTTTTTGCAGCGCTCACGAGCACATCGCTGTGCATCAGTGCGGCATAATGAGCTGGTATCCTTGCCTCAGCCTCTTTTTTTTGTACATCAGTAAGCTCAGAACTCCGCAGCCAGTCAAAGTGATAAAATACGGTTCGTTCGACCGCCTGCGCATGGCGCCACGCATCAACCGCACCATGATCACCCGAACGGAGCACCGCAGGTACCTCTTTGTCCTGCCACACGAGCGGTTCGGTATATGATGGGTAATCGACATACGGACCCGAGAATGAATCGTGGGTCACGGAAGATTCTTTGCCAACTATGCCTGGCATCAACCGTAAAATGCCTTCTAAAAATATCATTGCTGGTAGATCTCCACCCATGAGCACATAATCACCGACCGAAACGATAGCATCCGCATACTCCTCTTCGACCCGCGCATCCATGCCCTCATAGCGTGCTGGCAATACCATCAGATGCCCCTGCTCTGCAATTTGAGCTGCTAATGTTACTAGCAATGGCTGGGTTATCTTAACACCATGCGGCGAAAAAAAGACTTTAAACGCTTTGCCGTGGCGCTCTTCCTGCGCAGTGACGGCCCGTTCGATCACCTCAGGACGGATAAGCATGCCAGCACCGTAGCCATACGGGGGCGCATCGATGCGCTCTTTTGGTGCTACAAACGAAAAGAGAGACTGTATATCGCAGGATATTAACCCTGTTGCTTGCGCTTTTTTAAGCAGGCTTGTCGCCATGAATGGCTCATATAATGCGGGAAATGCCGTTACTACAGATATTTTCATGATTGAGTGTGAGGATGGGTGAGTTCGATAGACACATGCACTTCAGGAGCAACGAGGGTGCTTAAAAAGGCACGGAGCGCCTTGATGGTTTGGCCATCACGCCCAATGATGCGACCTCGTTCTTTTTGGTTGACTGCTATATGCACCACAAGGGTGTCAGCATTGTGCTCGACACGTACTGAACTTTCTGCAGGATTTTCTACCAACTGCTGTACCACATATTCTACCAATGCAGCTATCATAAAAAACCTTTATTCAGCTGCTGCACGGGCATTTGTGGGTGCAATGCCACTTGTTTTGAAAAGGCGATAGATTTTGTGAGCCGACGGGGTTACTTGCGCCCCTTTTGAAACCCAACTATTGTAGAGTTCTTCTTCAAATCGTACGATTGAGCCTTTGAGTGCATCGTAGGTGCCGATGTTATCAAGAAATTGACCGTCACGCTTTTGCCGAGAATCGATCGCGATTAAGCGATAGAACGGCTTATGCTTGGTCCCGATACGTGCAAGTCTAATTTTGACTGCCATGAAATAACCTTTCGTTACTGCGTTGTATGAGGCCTTATTTAAAAAGACCTTTAAAAAAACCGGATTTTTTAAGAAGTTTAGCATATTGTTGCGCTTGTTTGAAGCGGTCAAGCATTATACCAACCTCCTGTTTTGCCACGCCGGCCCCCTTGGCTATGCGCTGCATGCGGGAACTGTTGATCAGATCAGTATCTATACGTTCTTTATGGGTCATTGAATTAATAATGGCCCGAAACCGCTTCATTTCCCGCTCCCCCCGCTGGAGCTCATCATCTGAGACCGCACCACCGAGCCCTGGTATAAATTTGGCCATGCCGGCAAAGGAGCCCATGCGGGAGATCATATCCATCTGCTCGGCAAAATCGAACAACGTAAAATGGCCCGACGCCATCGCCCGCAATGCCTTATCCTGCTCATCCTGCTTTATGACTGCTTCGGCCCGTTCCGCAAAGGTCTGCAAATCTCCCTGCCCTAACATGCGCCCCACCGCACGATCGATATAAAATGGTGCAATATCATCCATCTTTTCTCCGTGGGCCCCATAGGCGATCGGTTTTTTGAGGGCGTATCTGAAGGCAAAGGCCGCACCACCCCGCGTATCGCTATCCATTTTGGTCAATATTGCCGCCTCAAAGCCAACCGCCGCATCAAAAGCATGCGCAACGGCTAGCGATTCTTGGCCAGTCATTGCGTCAAGCACTAAAAACGTATGTGGTGGTTTTATCGCAGATGTAATATCTTTAACCTCCTGAATCATCAGCTGATCGACATGCATGCGCCCAGCAGTATCAAGCAGCAAAAGATCGATTTTTTGCTGGCGTGCATAGGCAGCTATTTCACGGGTCGCTTCAACCGGATTTTGGGCCGTAGCACGATAAAACATTGCCCCCGCCTGGCGGGCCACTATTTCGAGCTGATCGATCGCTGCGGGGCGATAAAAATCGACTGAGGCACACAGAATCGAGTGTTTTTTGCCCTTTTTCTGTGCTTCAGTGGCTAATAACCGCGCTAATTTACCCACGGTCGTCGTTTTACCCGAACCCTGGAGGCCCACCATCATAATCGTTGTCGGGTAGGTAAATACGGGCGTATACTGCTGCCCCCCCATAAAAGCAACCATCGTATCAAAAACCACCTTCATAATCTGCTCGGCCGGCTTTAGGCGCTTATCGCGCGGCATGTTGGCCAGCTTTTGAGTCAATTCGGCTTTAAATGCGGTCACAATAGCATATGGCACGTCAGATTCGAGCAGTGCATTACTCACTTGCGTGAGTACCGAATTAAGCACTTCGTGCTTTAGAGTGGAATTATTCAAACTATCAAAAAGAGCGGAAAATTTTTTAGAAAGAAAATCAAACACAAAAGATCCTCGGCAATGTATTTAAATAGGTAGATTTAGTGTAGATGGAAAAGCATGAGCATACAATGTAGAAGACCCGGAAACCCAAAAGGGGAGCGGCGGCAACCCTTCCCATTTGGAGGGGTTTCAAACGCCTTCGCCAGAAATGATTCCGGCGCCAGCCGATAGCTTTCGCCCTGAAAAATGGGCCCCCAGTGATCCCGTTTTTGGGTTCCGGAATAGCTCGACTAGCACAGACTATTAAGCCCCAAACTGCACCCCGAACATCGCCAATCAATTTGACAATCTGCACATAATATGTAAGATATATACTATAGCTCTATAAATAGGGGAAATCATAATGTATATCCTAATTGCTGCTCTTTTAAGCTTAACTTTCAGCTCAACATTGTGTGATGATACCAAAACATCGCCATCGATGCGTGATTTAATCATTTTATTAGACGATCACGTAGAAACAAATATGGACAGAGCCGGTTCTGTTACCGATTATGTATGTAATGCGCTCATGTCAGAAGCGGCTCCTCTGTTGATCACCGCATCATTGTGGCAAACTTTCGTCGAGATGCGGCAAGAATGGCTTTTGCTTTCGCAAATTCCTGATACTCGTGAATATAAGATGGCACGATGCTTGGATGAAATTGATACGTCAATTAACCATTGGTACAATTTATTGCAAGGCACTTGTGATGAATTACAAATACGGGCCATTATCGCTGATAAGATTAATGAACAATTTTTTACTGAAGAACAAAGTGAAGAACGTGAAATCCCCGGTAAAAAGACTGATTTAGCTATACTGTTCGCACGCTTTGCCGCACATTATGATTGCAGTGCATACTACTGGTTCTATCTTGATGCGGGCTACTATCTTGTGATTCCCAAAACATATGTGCGACACTATACCAACTCAACGGAGTACAGAGCTATTCTGACTGCATCAGGTTTTTCGTCAGAATTGCAATTCGTAACCAATCCTCTAGATCTTGATCCAATCAAAGTCATGCAGTTACCAACTACTGAAACTACGATTATACCAACACTTGAGAAATTATTTTTGCCTGCCAAAGAACATTTGTGGACACTGTTCATTGCAGGACACGGACAATCATATAAAACAGACTATAGTACGAATAGATTAATTGCAGGTGTTACGACACAAAAATTCAAAGAAATATGCACGCACCTGAATAGGCAATTATCGGTGCACCTGTTATGGATCTCCTCTTGTTTTGCCGGCGGTGTTAACCGTTTTGAAATCACCGATATCCCTTATCACTATGCAATGGTCATTGAATCTTTGGGTGATGTTCCCCATTACAACACATTAGACCTGCCCACTATTAGCAGTGAATCTTTATTCCACTGCATGAGAGATTTTATTATAAAAACTGCAGACAACAAATGGACCTTGTGGTACCGATATTCAAGACGATTTATAGATTTTTTTGAAAAGATACATACCATTTACGAAAACGAAGGCAACAAGGCGATACAAGATTCAGTGTATGATGCATTTTCTAAAATATCGCCACGACGATACATAGAAAATACCCCATATATTTTGCCTACCAACAGTAATAACTGGCTCCTGTGTCGCCCATCTTATGACATATATTTGAATACTCAGTCCGCCTTACTTGCTGAACTGCACAACATGCCACATCTATTGCATGCACACACGATATTCATAGATACACCGATACTCAATGCCGGATTTAAACTAATTCCTGGAGATTTGAAGTTTATCGCTTTTATTACGCCCGGCGATTCAACCCACTATATTGGCCCCGTTGATGCATCAGAAATAAAAATTAATAAATTCATACGCTATTTCTGGCCGTCATTTGAACCGATATACGACAAGCAAATATTATTCGAAAGTATTACGTGTGAGTGTGACCCTAATGATCCTCTGGTACAAATACTTGGCATCACTGAAGAAACCGTCACTTTCAGCAACGTATTTATGCACATCGTAAAACATGAAAAAATGGAACTAACATTCACCACGCCAAACGGTGACGTATACTATGCCACCGTGCGATCAGTTGACGGGAACGGACCATCCGTTAGAAATCTACAAAAACTTTCTGCAACAGCAGCTGAATCGTATCGATCTTATTATAATGCAACAAAACATGAGCTGATTTCGCGAACTGATGAGGCATATGCATCACTGCGTAATCAGTATGTGTGCAGAATGCACAAAGGTGATAATCAAGATCCAAAAGCAACTATTTCGGCATAGGTACCAGTTCAGTCAAAATAGTTTTTTGCATATCAGTCATAAACATCCTCGGCTTTGTAATATTTTTATATCGTTCGCGCGCATTTTTTGCAATGCAAAATCACATTCGTTATACTACCCGAGAATACTAAAATTTCATACTGTAAGCAGTACCACATGAAATCAGTTGCGATAGACCCAACCATTAATGCCCACACGTTGGTACTCGGCATCCAAGCACCCTACAACCGGACCAAGCATATCGAATCTTATTTCGAAGAGTTTTTGAATCTTATCAAAACAAATGGTGTTGTCTATGAGCGAGCTGAATTTATCAGGTTGAGGGAGGTCGACCCGGCCTATTTTTTTACCAAAGGGCGTCTGGAAGATCTGAAAAAATTGTGTGATGAGCTCAAGATTGAACATATCATTATTTCTGAAGCACTTTCGCCACAACAAGAACGGAATATCGAAGATTTTCTTGATTGTACCGTGTTTGACCGTACTGCGCTGATATTAGAAATATTTGAAAAAGGTGCGCACAGTGCTGAGGGCAAAATACAGGTCAAAATAGCACGCTTACAACACCGCCGCACACGGCTTGCTGGCAAAGGCATCTTTATGGCACAGCAAGCAGGCATGATCGGCGCACGTGGGGGGCCTGGTGAAACATTAAAAGAGCGCGAATCGCGCCTCATCGATGATGAAATAACCAAATACAAACGAGAGCTTGAGCGGCTTGCCAAAGCGCGGGAGACGCAGCGTAAACAGCGGCAACGTTCCGGCCTTCCCCAGTTATGTTTGATCGGGTACACCAACGCGGGCAAATCGACCATTCTCAATGCACTGACCCATAGTGATGTGCTCGCCGAAGATAAACTGTTCGCTACACTCGACACCACCACCCGCGAGCTCTATTTACATAAGACAAAAATCGGCGTTATTTCTGATACGGTTGGATTTATTCAAAATTTACCCCACTCTTTGATAGAGTCATTTAAGTCAACGCTGTCTGAACTTCAATATGCTGATCTACTCCTGCAAGTGATTGATGGTTCAGACTCAAATTGGGAAAAGCATATTCGTGTGGTGGATGAAGTTCTGAGTGAATTAGGGGTGTCGAAAGAAATGGTATATATCTTTAATAAGATTGATCGCATACCTATAGCAGAACGTGCCGATCGGGAGCTCTCATTTGCCCGTTTTAATCCACGAGTACTCACTGATGCACGAACTAAAGATGGTTTACAACAGTTGAAAGATTTTTTATACACCTGGCATTTGGAGCGTATTAAAAAAGAACATTAACTGACGCTTTATTGTATAAAAGGAGTACCAATGAAAGCGCGTACCAGTCTCATGATCTCTTTATTAATGGCAACGAGTTGCTGCTGTATACATCATGGAATGCACTGTGCAGATGAGAAAGAGCAAGATATCGAGTCAAAATACAGGACAGATACTCACACTACAAAGCTCTCACGTAGTGATCGCATCCGATTGAATCAAACATATAACAAGCTCATGGATGAACCAAACATGATTAATCTTGCGCAACGGTCATTAGATCTTAATCTAGCAATAAATATTGCATCAAAACTCAAAACAGAAGAGGAGAGGCTTAATGATGAAAAAAAAGAAGATTTTCGGAATAAAAAAATTGACACATGGGAAAAGCGTATTAAACATGCAGAACTCGAACTTGATTATAATAAGATGAGTGCAAAAAATCAAAATCCAAGCATAGGGCAAGAAGAACGGCTACAAAACCTACGCCGTCTTGCCGGAATTGCTGCAACATTAAAAAAAGTTGATGATGATTCATATGCAAAAACAGGTAAAAAAAGTATCAGTATTTGGGCAAAACGTGCAGAAGATGTACAAACAAAAATTAAGATCCTTGAAACACACATAAAACATCAAGAAACGGTAAAACAATTAGATGTTCAACATAAAACAATTACCTCACAATTACGTAATCCACAGCTTTCACTAGAACAAAAAAGAGAATTACTCAAAAATCAGCATACTGTAGGCCATTCATTGCGTACAGAACTGCAAGAAATACAAGATCCAATTGCACAAGAACGTGCTGCACAACTCTTGGAACAATCATGCATACTCAATGCAACGGAACTCATGCTCGCAGAAAAGGATAAGCAACTAAAACAAGCAGCCCAAGCAACCATTGAACCAAAGAACAATGCTGAACAAAGTACAATCACTATACCATCCACCACTGCCTCAACTACAACAGTAGTCGCGCCATCTGTACCATCAACATTACCTGCGATATCAGTAACACCCGCTATTACAGCACCAATTCAACCAGCAACTGCTATGACGGTAACAACAATCACCGTAAACACTGTGACTACACCCGTCTCATCGACTCAAACAACAGCAGAAGCTGCTGCACGCAAAAATGTCATTGCTGCTCAAAATAGAACGTCTCCTAATGAAAATTGCACCATTCTGTAGCATATCGTTTAATCTCGGGGGAACCACTGGTTCCCCTTCTTTTTTAAGACCGGTTTACTTATTCAAAAAGCTGTAGTATACCAAAGCCTAGAGATGATAAAAAAAGGAGCTCGTCGTGGTATACCAGTTGTTTACTGCATGTCTTGTAATCGGTAATATCAGTCTTTTATATGCACGCGAAGCACAAACACCGCCCTCCACTGTTCACTCACTCTGCACGCAAGCACAAGAACATCTCAGTGCACAGAATTATCAAGCAGCGTTTAATGTACTCCAAGAAGCACTCAGTATCGATCCAAACTCCATTAAAGCCAATTTTTATCTCGCACACACCTTTTTTAATACAGGCCAACATGAGCAGGCGCTCAGTGCGTACAAAAAAACTGCTGAGTTATTGCCAAATAATCCCGACCTTTATTGTAACCTTGGCATCTGCGCAAACGTGATGAATAAAACACAGGATGCTATTGAGTTTTTTGAAAAAGCAGTAACTATCGACCCTTCGTGTATAGTTGCCCATCTGCAACTCATCGCATCGTGGGAAAAAATGGAACGTGATAGTGAAGCACTCAATGCGTGCAAACGTTTGCTCATCATCGATCCACACCATCGTGAGGCATTGTTAAGCGCGAGCACGATATGCAAACGCATGGGTAAATTTGAAGATGCCGAAGGGTATTGCCGAACGGTCTATAACCAAAATAGTCGCGATATTGGCGCAATCATAGATCTTGCCTCCATTCTGACCGTACTTGAAGAGTATGAAGAAGCCCTCGAACTGTATAAAGATGCACTGATGATTAGACCGGAATCACTGAGCCTCTATTATAATCTTGGCTTTGTGCTTAAAAAATTGGGTTACTTGAGTGAAGCAATTGCAATCTACACACAGGTCATTGCGCAAAAACCTGACTATGCCATGGCACATTTCAGTCTCGGGCTCGCTCAGCTCACTCTCGGCAATTTTGAAGACGGCTTTCGTGAATATGAATGGCGCTGGAAGGCATATAATGAAATACAACCAGTTTCACTCGTGCCACGCTGGGATGGCTCACCACTTGCAGGCAAAACTATATACCTCATCGCTGAGCAAGGCTATGGAGATACCTTTCACTTTGTGCGCTATCTCAAACTACTTAAGGAACAAGGAGCACATGTGGTGCTTGCACCACAGTATGCACTCATTCCATTCATGAAGCTCATACCATATATCGATGAAGTACTATCACCGCGCGATCCGATGCCACTCTGTGATTATCAGGCATCACTTATGTCATTGCCATTGCTCTGCGGCACGACACGTGAAACGGTGCCGGCGCCAATTCCTTATTTATATCCTGATGAGGGTTTGATAGAAACATGGCGTGAATATCTCCACAAACAAGCACCTGACGCCTTCAGAGTTGGTATCTGCTGGCATGGTAATTCACAATACAACGACATTTCACTGCGCCGCGCTGTTGCACAAAAATCATGCCCTTTTGCGCTATTCGAATTGCTATCGCAAGTATCCGGTGTGCAACTGTATAGTCTCCAAAAAATAAGCGGCGTCGACGAATTTAAAACGGTGGATTCGACCAGTTTTGTTCACATCTTCCCTGATGATCTTGACACAGCACATGGCCGTTTTATGGATACCGCAGCAATCATCAAAAATCTTGATTTGGTGATCACCATTGATACCTCAATTGCGCATCTTGCTGCTGCACTTGGTATCGAAACCTGGAATCTGTTACCTGAACCTGCTGACTGGCGTTGGATGCTAGAAATGAGTGAAACCCCATGGTATCCGCATATGCGCCTGTTCCGCCAAACACGTCGCGGTGATTGGCACGGCCTCATGATACAAGTACAAGAAGCATTGCAGAAAAAAATTGCAGAGTATAAGGAGTAGTACAATGTTACCATTGTTTATAATTGGTACACTCATGAGCAGTGTTACACTACAAGCCGCTAAATCATTTGAAGATATCTTTAATGAAGGCAATCAGCTCTTTTTTAAACAAGAATTTACACAAGCATTGGAGAAATACAAAGAGGCACGTGCCATGGATGAATCACAAGCATCAATTCATTACAATATCGGCGTTACCTGCTTTGAACTAAAAGATTTCGTTGCATCGGAAGAATCGCTTAAACAAGCACTCCGCAGAAATCCACGTCACAGCCGGGCCTCAATGTACTTGGGCCATATTGCACGAGAACGTAAGCAGAACGACATCGCAGAAACATGTTATAAGCAAGCCCTTTCATACGATCCGGGGCTCATCGACGCGGTCAACCCGCTCAGTGATATGTTAAAAGAACGGTTACAATGCGAAGATGCGGTCATGTACTTAAGAGCTGCCTATGAGCGAAACCCCAATCACATTGGCCTCGCCTTTAACCTTGCCAACACACTTAATATGGCAGATCACACCCAAGAAGCTCTTGATATTTACCTGGCTCTCAATGAAAAACATCAAAATGATAGCAGCATCAATTACAACATCGCATACACCTATAAAAAATTGGGTCTCTTGCATGAAGCTCTACCTTTTTACGAAAAAGCACTGAGCCTACGCCCTGATCATTACGAAGCACTGTTTAGTCGTGGACTTACCTACCTGATGCTTGGCGACTGGGAAAAGGGCTGGGAGGGATACGAATATCGCTGGAAACGAGGAGATCAACCATTGCGTACCTACACCGAACCATTTTGGCGTGGCGAGTCTCTCCAGGATAAACATATTTATGTCTATGCGGAACAGGGCCTCGGTGATACGTTTGAATTTGTACGATACTTAAAAATACTCAAAGAAATGGGCGCGCACATCACCTTCTCACCACAAAATTCACTCCGCGCTGTCCTTAAACTGTGTCCTTACATCGATGCGATATTGCCACATAATGAACGACCCGCAACATTCGATTACTTTATACCACTCGTTTCATTACCATATGTGTTCAAAACACGAGTGGACACAGTTCCTACGGATATCCCGTATCTGTATGCCGATCCAATTTTAGAAACGTACTGGCGTGAAGAATTGTCAAAAGACTCGAATTTTAAAATTGGTATCTGCTGGCAAGGCAATAGTGAATATAGCACCGCATTTTTACGCGCTGCCGTGGCAAGTAAATCGGCACCACTCAAAATTTTTGAACCACTCACCCATATTCCTGGCGTGAGCGTTTATAGCCTTCAACGTATAACGGGCACGAAACAAGTAGAAACTATGCCGAGCTCTATGAGACTCATCATCTTTGGCGAAGATTTTGATACATCACATGGTCGTTTTATGGATACCGCAGCAGTCATGAAAAATCTTGATTTGGTGGTCACCATCGATACTTCAATATGTCATCTTGCTGCAGGGCTTGGTATACCAGTTTGGAATTTGCTTCCTACACCGGCCGATTGGCGCTGGATGAACACAGAACTGTATACACCATGGTATCCGAACATGCGCTTGTTCCGGCAACCACAACCAGGTGCCTGGGACCCCCTCATGCAAGAGGTAGTACAGGAACTGAAAAAACTGATCATACCACATTATAGTGCAGAAGGAATTCCTGAAAATGATGAGACCTCCGCACTCAAAACACATCTGCTTGCACAGCGTGCAATCGCTACCGACAGCGTAGTGCGCTCGCTCCTAGATGAGGCAATTATGAGACTCTGCATCGTGACTTCATAATAAAAAGGAGCACATAATGAGCGTATCATTTATGCTGCTAACGAGCCTTTTACTGATACCATCTGCAGTTTTGTCTCACGATGTTGAAACCCTCAAAAAAGAGGCAGATGCACTTGCCGAAAAAGAACAGTTTTTTGAAGCAATTAAGCTATACAAAGAATGTCATGAGCTCAATCCACAGAATATACAATGCATATTTAATGCCGCACTTTGTTTATTGAAAATTGGGCACATTGATGAAACAATAGCACTCTTTGAATCGCTCGTACCACGAGTGCAAGACGCCACTGTGATACGGTATAATATTGCATATGCCCACAAAACAGCTGGCAGGCTTGATACCGCTATAAAACTATATCAGGATATTCTCAGAGGACAACCAGGACATGAATCGACAGAACTAGCTCTCGGGTTTGCCTATATTCAGAATGGTGATTTCGTACATGGGTGGGAACAACATAGTAAATATCTAAAGCGCGCGGGCAAAAATGGTGACCGTCTCCGCATGCTCTTGAAAAATAATAGCATCGCAGGCCGCAGAATAGTACTTCATTATGAAGGTGGGCTTGGCGATACACTTATGTTTGTCCGTTATGCTGAGCGACTCAAAAAATTAGGGGCCATCACTATTTGCATGGTACAAGAACCACTTATACCACTCTTATCCCGATGCCCCTACATTGATGAGGTGATATCATTCTCAAAAACTATGCATGAATATGACGCCTATGCACCGCTTATGAGTATGCCCGCCATTTTCGAAGATACCGAAATCACTTTCCCTGTGCAGGTACCCTACTTGTATCCCGATGAAGCACTCATGCAACTGTGGCATGAACGTTTAGCACCACTTGCTGGTATTAAAATAGGGCTCTGTTGGCAGGCGGATGTTTTTAACGATTCATCACGACTGCCCATTGCACGAAGAGGCATACCACTTAATGCACTAGAACCACTCTTGTGTATACCAAACATTACCTACATTAGCCTTCAGCGTTATGATGGCACCGAGCAGATAGCAGCGCTGCCCGCAGACTGTACCCTAATCACCTATCCCGATCTTGATACTAACCATGGTTGCTTTATGGATACTGCTGCGCTTATTAAAAACCTTGATTGCGTCATTGCTATCGATTCAGCAGTTGCCCACCTTGCAGGCGCACTTGGTATACCAACCATTTTGTTGCTGCCATACAATGCCGATTGGAGATGGATAATAAACAGAACTGATTCTCCATGGTATCCGTACCATACAATTTTCAAGCAGCCGGCACCATTCGATTGGTATTCTGTTATTGAAGCAGTGCGCACTTATCTAGAATCTGTATATCTTAAAAAAAAGGATTTTTCATGAAGTATATCGTGCTTCCCCTCGTGCTCATGTTGAGTGCACAGCCACAGGTTAATGCGCGACAAAAAACGGTCATCACCTGCCCTTGCATCAATAAAGATGGTGTCTGTTGTTGCGCACAAAATGGAGAGTCATGCAATTGTGCCAGCGAATATGCACGCAGCGGCACCATTCCTGCGCAGTGTCCTTGCCCAAGAACTGAATGTGTCGTAACCCCTGAGGCATCAACAACGAACAACGAAGCAAGCACCAAAACACTGCCTAAAATTGAAATTTCGCACGGAGAACTGATCGACAAGATCACCATTCTTGAAATAAAAATGCGGGAAATAAAGGACGAAAATAAGCTGGCGCACATCGCAAGCGAACTAAAAATGCTTAATAAAATACTCAAAAAAGTAATGAAAGAACATGCAACAAAACAGGAACAGGTCGATGCATTAAAATGTGAACTTTTTGAACTTAACTGGAATCTATGGCAAGTAGAAGATAAGCTCCGTATAAAAGAAACAGCCGAACAGTTTGATGACGAATTTATACTTCTCGCCCGCAATGTTTATATATATAATGATGCACGTGCAGCAGCCAAACGCAAAATATCAGAGCTCTTGCATTCGCGCATTGTTGAACAAAAATCATACGTATCGTAGTGAGTACAAAGGGGCGTAATGTTCTTGCTATTTCTAATATCATTTTGTTTGGTATTGCACACCCTTCTTCCTATTTCCGCAACATCAAGTGAAGACGTTTCGGCTCTCGCCAAAAAGATCTTTATAACCGGCGACTATTATGCTGCAGGTGCGTTATACAAAAAATATGCCAAGGAATATCCTGCAGATGCAGCAATTTATCTCTATAATTACGCGGTCTGCCTTGAAAATGTTGGCCACTTTGCAGGGGCACATGAAATCTTCATGATGCTCCAAAAACAATATCCATTCAATACACAAATCAAAGATCATCTCATCATTGATGCTGCAAGTCATGGAGATTGGCAACTACTCAAAGAATATGGAATGACCCCCTATTGGTGGTACAATTTTCCGATCGATGGTAAACGAGTACTCATAAAATTCAATGGCGGCGTTGGCGATGTGGTCCATTTTTTGCGTTATGCAAAACATCTTCACAATGCAGGAGCCTATGTGATACATGAAGCACATCCAGCATGTATACCATTGCTGAAATTGTGTCCTTACATCGATGAAATAGTACCACTCGAACAACAAGTAATCTATGATTATGCCTACCCAATCGCGATTGCAGAACTTGCGCTGACAATGGCTGACATCCTGACACACGGTTCAACCGATATCCCCTATCTTTATGCGGACCCTACGCTTGATGCATATTGGTGTGAACAGTTACAAGAAGATAGCAATATACGAGTTGGTCTTTGTTGGCGAAGTACTGAGGTACACGACATAACAACTGGCGCTACGGTACCCAATTCTCGCTCGGTACCACTGAAGACTTTTGAAAGACTTGGCACGGTACCCCACTGTAGTTTCTATAGTTTGCAATTTGGCAAAGGCACGGAAGAAATAGCCGATACCATTCTAGTACTCGGCCATTATCCGGCGCTTGATACAATTCATGGCCGTTTTATGGATACGCTGGCTATTATCAAAAACCTCGACCTTGTAATTACTGCTGATACCTCAATTGCACATATCGCCGGTGCGCTCGGCGTGCCAGTCTGGGTGCTTATACCGGTATCAAGTAATTTTAGATGGTTTCATGAAAGAATGGATACCCCGTGGTACCCCACTATGCGACTATTCAGGCAAAGGAAAATTTATGAGTGGGATCCAATCATGGAAAAAGTAGCAACTGCACTTGCTGAATTTGTGCAAAAAAGAAGGACCGAAATTTCGGTCCTTGCTTTTTGATTGAAAGATCAGTTAATTATTGTTGTTTTTGATCATTTTGATAAAGATATGCAGCCAACAATGCAACACCACGGATTGCCGACGGCGAGAGTTCATTATTGTCTTTGTTTAATTCCAATAATACCACGCGTTCACTGGCATGCCCCTGATCATGGTAACAGCTTACAAGTCCTATCTGTGGCATGATTAGTGCTTCATGGCGTTTAAACATAATGTTATAAAATTCATGCTGTCGTGTGATACGAATACGATCTGTATTTGCTTCTTCCGCACCACCAAAGCAATAATTATCTCGTCTTCCAGCAGTAAGTTCATCTTTAATGATACGCTCTATCTTATAGGACGCAGAACTTTCATATGATGTTAAATAACCATTCGCTTTTTTAAGTGCTCCTTTATCTTTAATAACCTCTTCAACACCATCGTCTTTCATGCCCAAAACTATTTTTGCTAACCCTTTATCTTTTGGAACATTGCCATCTTGCACTGCCTGTATCCACCCACTGATGTGTGCATCCAAAAATGCTTTACCAAATTGACTGAATTCTGATGGGGCGATTGGACCGCCATATTTTTCTTGATCGTCCCAACCCTGCACTTGCTCCTGAAGATAGCTTACAGTCCTGGACAATGCACCTTGCGAGAGATGCACTTGACTTTCAGCAGCATACACATGCAGCGCAAACAATGAACATAACAACAATTTCTTCATAGATGTACTCCTTTTTGTATGAAGATTAACGTTGGGGTAACAGTAGCATACACAGGCACGAATGTAAACAACATATGCAACACTTTTTGTGGTCATTTTTTACGCACGCGTTATCACATAATAATTTTTCTGCTACCATGTGTGCTATAATCGCTAAAAAAACTTGGTGAGCATTTATGCATGCATTACTTGCTACATTAAATCCTGCACAGTGTGAAGCAGCTCAACACACGAACGGCCCGCTGCTTATTATTGCCGGTGCCGGTTCGGGCAAAACACGCGTGATCACCACGCGCATTGCACTACTTTTACAAGAACACAAAATTCCTGCATCGCAAATCATCGCGCTCACTTTTACGAACAAAGCTGCACTTGAAATGAAAGAACGCATCGCAGCATTGATTGGTGAGGGGCACCGCATGCCATTTATTGGCACATTCCACAGTTATTGTGTCCGCCTCTTAAAACAGTTTGCAGCGCTCCGCGCTACTCCGTTTGGCGGTATTTTAGACGCTGATGATCAGCACAAAATAGTTAAGGCAATTTTACAAAAACATGGTCTACAAAAACAGCTCAATGCAACGTCGGTTGCATATCAAATATCACAAATAAAAAACCGCTCTCATGACCGACACCGTTATTTAAAAGAGCATACCAACAAACTATTCACTGAAGTGTATTATGCCTATGAAGCGGAAAAAAAACAGATGCACTGTCTTGATTTTGATGACCTCTTGATCGAAACGGTAGCACTGTTTGATGATGCATCGTTTACAAAGGAGATTCACAAAACAGTACGTCATGTGCTCATCGATGAATATCAGGATACAAACGGCATACAGCATGAGCTCCTCAAAAAACTGTGCCTTACCCGCAACAAATTGCGTGTTGATTCGATTTGTGCCGTTGGCGATGAGGATCAATCGATCTATTCATGGCGTGGGGCTACGGTAGCCAACATGCGCAATTTTACGCACGATTTCCCTGTATCGAAGATTATAAAGATTGAACAAAACTATCGCTCAGCACAGCAGATTCTTGAGGTAGCCAATACCGCTATTTCACACAACACACAGCGCACTCCTAAAAAATTATGGTCAGAAAAAAAGGGGGCCAATCGCGTATGCATGATCACGTTTGGTTCTGAATATCAGGAAGCCGACGCGCTTGCACTAGTGGCAGAACTCGCACTCGAGCAACGCACCCACAAACAGAGCTGCGCATTTTTGTATCGCATGCACGCACAATCGCGCACCATCGAAGAAGCGCTCGTACAAAAATCGATCCCCTATCGCATCATCGGCGGCACCCAATTTTATGAACGAATGGAAGTACGGGATCTACTCGCCTACCTGAAACTGATTTCCAATCCGTTCGATCGCATTTCAGCAGCCCGCATTTTAAACACCCCCACCCGTGGCCTCGGTGCTAAAGCAGGGGAAGAGTTTTTTGCAACGTGGGATCAGTATCCGAACTTGCCATTTCTTGACATTGTACACATGATGGCAAAACAACAAACTGGTGTAAAAGCACAGGCATTGAAAACGCTTCATGCTCTTTTTGCATCGCTCGATAAGTTCATGTCGCCCTCTGATGCCCTGAGATTGATACTGCAAAAAACACAGTACATAGCCTATCTCACGGCAAGTTATGAGAAAGAAGAAGCGGCAGAACGTTCTGCCAACGTCGAAGAACTCCTCAACGCGGCAATACATGGTGAACAAAATGATATGCGTACCATCAGCACCTTTTTAGAATCGGTTGCACTCATGCAAGAGTTTCTTGCACCACGCGAGGAAACTACAGCGTGTGTCTTGCTCATGACACTCCATGCGGCAAAAGGGCTCGAATTTGACACCGTCGTGGTATGCGGCCTTGAAGAAGGTATTTTACCCACCTCGCGCGCACTCTATGATTCAGAAATGCTCGAAGAAGAGCGGCGTCTTTTATATGTTGGTATCACCCGCGCACGAGAACGATTATTATTTACACAAGCGCGTACGCGTCTAATTTTTGGCAAACTAACTCCCCAAATGTCATCCCGCTTTATTAAAGAACTGCCAAGTGCGCAAGTGGCCATGCATGATGCCACCAAATGGCGCATGCCGATGCTCAACAACTGTCTCGCGCAATGGCTCGGCTGCACAACGCCACATACTGCACCACAAGATTTTGTGACACCACCAACGATAAAACCGACCGCCGCGGCAAAATTCCGCGTTGCCCAAAGCGTCAAACACGCTCGCTTTGGTATTGGTATTGTAAAAGAGATCGAAGAAAGAAGCACACAAACGATTGTAACCACCCAATTTCGTACCGGCACCAAAAAAATTGTAAGCGATTTTTTGACCCCATTATGAGAACACTAGATTTCCACTCTCACGAATAGTACATTGTTTTTTATAAAAGGAGAAAACCATGCGCATTCAACATATCATCAGCGGCACTCGAATCTTATCAATAACGCTGTCTATTTCTAGCTTTGCATTGCAATCTATGTCTTCAGAAAAAAAAATTATACAAGATTATTTTTTAGCTCCTGATAAATCTACTCGTTGGTTTGAAGAAGGAACGACCTCCTCCGAGAGGTTTACCTTTGTCCCTTTATCAGATATTAAAGTGCATGTCCTAAAATCATCGTTATTATTATACCCGCATGTTAATCAAGTTGATGGTTATGGAACTCTATTTAGTACAGATGGTTCTGTTACTTATGTGACAAAATCCCAAGAACAAATTCTTGCAGGTTTTTCAGATGGTTCTGTGATGGTAGGCAAACTTGGAAAAAAGAATGAAAGAATTTGTTACAGTGGATATGTTATTAATTTTGACCGCGGAAATGAAAAAGATCACATTCATCCTGCAGTGACGGTATGTACACTAGCCGATGAGGAAGATGAAATCCACTCGCACCCACAAAAGCCTGCTCTTTTGGTAGGATTTGCAGATGGTTCTCTCTATATATGTGATAGAGAAAAGAAAATTTTTGACGGTTTTGCCAATGTCATAGATGGCCCCGTAACACACATTGTACCAGGAAATATACCGAATATGTGGTTGGTTAGCGGCGGTAAATCTGTAACAACCATACAATTTTTTTATGATAAAAATGGCAAGATAGATCAACACTCCAGAAAATTTGCATCTAATGATATAATAGTGGATTTGTGGCCGTATCAATGTGGATTTTTGATTGAAGTATGTAATGGATCAGGCCTCTTAATGCCATACAGTGAAAAAACTTTTTCAAAAATCAAAAAATGCACTTTTTCTCCAGAACAAAAAAAATGTCTCATCCGTTTAATCGCAAAAAAGGAGGCTGGAGATAAGATCAAGTTGAAAAAATCAGAAAAAAAACATTTTGAATCATTACCAACTGTAATGCAAAAAATGCTAAACCAATAAAGACAAAAGTTTATGAGGCATATAATACCTGCCCCTATTTGGTATATTCTTTTGGTACCAATGCTATATGCATCTGATGATAAAGAAACAGTGTTTCAGATATTGCAAGGCTTACATGCAAAGAATCAGCATTACCTCTTTTATAAACTGGATGATACCGATGCCTTGGCAGCACGGTTAGTGAATAAATGGTTTTATAACAATTTAGCTTCCTACAGAGAAAATATAATAAAACGTAATCAGGTGCTATATCCAGAGAATACTGTACTCAAAGCACATTCTAATCCTGATCCTTCAGAAGATGGGAAACTTCTTTGCAATACTATTGCGTATGGACCGTCTGGAAATGTTGCATATTTGCTTGAAACCCGTGCAAATTATTATGGCAAAGAGTCAGGCAGAATACAGATATGTATTCCTCTCGAGCACGATGGAAACTTTAGTTTGCTCAAGAAAAAGATTATGTGTACTGCAACTTCTATGCCATTCGATCTACAATCCTGTACGTCGTCAGTATCGAAATGTGGTCTCTCTGAACTCATAACATGTATGTATCATCAATTACCTGAAAACAAAGAATACGAACTATATGATCTACTCTTGGTAAATAGAGCAACTAAAAATACTGAGGAGTTTATTATCCCCAAAGGAGCAACCGATTTTATATTTTCGAATAAATCTAATGCACTTGTTATAAAAGGACAGACCAACAAAGGAAAATTTGCACAGGATATACCATGGGAAGTTAAAATCTTTCCCAATCGCAAAAAAAATAGCCTGCATTTTTCTACTTATAGGGTACAACATTGCACAATGGCTCCGAGCATAGCACATCTATTTTCTGATGCTACTCTTGCGCATGCTCAAGTACAAATGCCATTTATACATAAAAGCAAAGATAAGATAGACACAGAAATTGGCTATCCCTCGCTGAACCCATCACCACAAACATCATCAGAAACCGAATTTAAATTTTTTAAAGACTATTTTCCCGAAGTGATAGAAGACGCAACACTACTATCTACTATCGCTTCATCTGATTTTTTGGCCTTAGATGCTTTTTTATGTGCGGCTGCAAAAAATGAACATTACATGCATTTGACTGATACACATATATTAGCGAAATATTGCATAGCGCTGAGAAACTTGAAGGAAAAGAAAAACCCGCATAATCTTCAAACTACGTATAGTACAGACCTCCATGAATTATACAAAAACATGCTTACTGCACTTTTACTCAGAACACGAATCAAAAAAAATGAAAGAACTTCCATGTTTATAAATGCATTAGGTTTACTTGAAGTACCTACTACTCACATAATTGATCGCACACAAAAACCTGCTTGTTGGGCTACACCGCGACATCGTTTTTTACAACGTTATGTTACATATGATTTCGATAAGGTAGAAGCCGTTAGCAACGCATTTGATAAAACTTTAAACAATACACCACTACTGTCACAAAAGGTAGATCGCACACTCCAACATGCATGTACTTTAGAATATTTTACACGCAGTATAGCAATAATCTATGCAGACTCTATGTGGGATAATGGTTCTATTGGTGCAACCTGGCAATTCAATGAGAGGGATATGGAAGTTGCACTTTACGATTTCAATGCCGAAAAAAATAATGAGATAGCCATTTATACAATTCCTGACATTACTTCAGGCGCTATTACCCACATAGACTATAAACACGGCAATGAGCCAATATTTTTTGTTAATGATAAGCGCGTTCATGCTATCGCAAAAAATTGAATATATACAGTCGGTGATAAAGTAATTGCAATGTAGTTGCAACATCATGCATACTTACAAACAACCATTATGTTATGGAGATTTTTATGATTAGTTTAATTGGTGATGCATTGATCATTGCAGGTGTGTGGGCACTCATGGGCCAATATCCAAAAATGGATACCATGCCGCTCGCGCTGTACACCAAATTACAATCACTCAATCCGTTATTTGCACTGCTGCTTCCGATCGGGATTATTTTGGCACTCACCGGGCGCATTTTGTGCATCATAGACGCAAAGCACAAAGTGCGTGCTTTTTTTTCAGCACTCTTTTTAGTCGGGCGCTTGCCCTTTCTTGAAGGTGTTGCCTGCATGGGCGCGTTTGCATTGCTCTACAACGAACTGACCCCTTCCGAAATGACCAATATGCTTATCTGGATTGCCGCTACTTTGGGCATCGGTATCAGCTGTATGCTTATTGCACGCAAAATTGGTGCTACCAATAGTTAATCTGCATCGCCTCTTTGACGCTATGAATCGTTTCATCTGCAACTGCACACACTTTTGCAGTGCCTTCTTTGAGCAGTTCATAGACTGCAGCGCGATCTGCCGCATAAGTCGCACGGCGTGCACGAATCGGTTCTAAAAAGCTGTTGAGCACATCGATGAGTCGCCGTTTTAAGGCAACATCACCGAGACCACCTTTTTGGTACTGTTCTTTCAACTGCGCAACTTCATCTGGATAAGGATCGAAGACATCGAGATAGGTAAACACAATGTTTCCTTCCACCTGTCCGGGATCGGAGACTCGCACATGCTGGGGATCGGTGTACATTTTCATGACCTTCTGTTGCACCTGTTCTGCTGAATCGGAAAGATAGATAGCATTGCCGAGTGATTTACTCATTTTTGCTTTGCCATCGATGCCCGGCAAGCGTGCCGCTTTTGCTGGTACCAGCGCCTCTGCTTCGGGAAATAGCTGCGTGTTATATATACGGTTAAATGCACGCACAACTTCATTATATTGTTCTATCATTGGTAATTGATCGGCACCTACTGGGACTACCTCACCTTTGACAATCGCAATATCGGCTGCCTGATGAACCGGGTAGACTAAAAACCCGACCGGTACGCTCGGACCGAACTGTTTCTGCTCGATCTCCGCTTTGACCGTTGGATTACGCATGAGTCTATTGACCGTCACGAGATTTAAAAAGTAGACCGAAAGTTCTGCAATTTCTGGCACGTATGATTGGACGAAAATAGTTGAAACGTGTGGATCGATGCCTACTGCGCAGTAATCAAGTGCGACTTCAATAATGTTTGCACGAATTTTGTCAGGGTGTTCAAAATTGTCGGTCAATGCCTGCACATCGGCGATCATGATGTATTGCGAGTGAGTATGTTGCAGCGAGACTCGTTGTTTTAAGGAACCGACATAATGGCCCAAATGCAACGGCCCGGTAGGCCTATCGCCCGTTAATATTATTTTTTTATGCATGCGTTTTATATGGTTACGTAACCGTTCTACTGTGTAGCGTAACACAAAAATGGAAAAACCCTACCGAAGTAAGTTTTTGTGTGGATGTGTTGTGATATACTGAGTTCAAGTGTCACACAAATGATAGGCCTGCCATGATGCAAATCTTGCTACATTCACTCATCACACTGTTCAATCAGCTCAAATCCCTCTTTATCAATGGACTCATCACCATCTTGCCCATTACGATCACCCTGGTTGTAATCGGTTTTGCAATCAGAACGATCAATCGTTTTTTTCTTCCATTGCGCTGCATCATCGAAACAACACCACTCAAAGATATCCCGTATATAGAATTTATTCTGATTATCGGTACGCTACTTGCGCTTGGCCTGGTCTATCGACTATTTATCATAAAATCATTCTTCAACTTGATAGATAAGCTTTTAGGTTCGGTGCCACTCATCCGCACGCTACACACCGGAGTGAGACAACTAATTAGCTCACTCACTTCTCAAGATGCCTTTTCCTTCAGACATGTGGTGCTCGTGGAATTTCCTCGCACCGGTGTTTACTCCATCGGTTTTGTCATGAGTGAATTTTCATCCGAGATTTCGGGAGATTCAACCAAACATTTGTATAGTGTCTACATACCAACGACACCAAATCCCACCACCGGTTTTCTCATTATGTGTGAGGAATCACAGTTCAAAATTATAAACTTGACCCGCCAAGAAGCAATGACCATAGTGGTCTCGGGCGGTATTTTGCAACCAGATCGTTTTACACGCAATCATTGAACCACGCGGCATAAATCCACTCAAGCATCAATCCGGAACCTCCCGTTTTGCTGGTGTAATCGAGTGCATAGAACATGCCATGTATCTTTTGTACCGCGGCCAATGATTGGATGCGCCATCCTGTTTTGGTATATAAAAAAGGAAGTTTACGTGCAGCGATTTTTTGTGCAATCAATTCAGATTTTTGACGCATACAGTACGCATACATATAACCACGAAACAGCTGATCAGACCAAAAGACGATCCAAAACTGTTCAGAATATAAGTTATGCATCGTGCGCCATAACGCATAAAAAAGTGACCCCTTTTTTTGCCACCATGCATCAAGCAAATTGAATAACGATTTATTTTCTGCTCTGATGATCCGTGGTACATACTGTTCTCTAAATGGCACTAATAGCGTTTTACCCAAGAGTGGTGCGTAGGGCAGCAACAACGCCACTTCGTACAGTGCAATGGAGCCCTCTTTTATCACCAGTGGTGCAATTTGTTTGTGTAGCCCATGAGCTACAAACCAAGAAAGACAAAATTTGTTAAAGTAGGAGACGGACATTTCGTGAGGCAGATATATCGAAGGCCCCTTCCACATTGCAATACATGAAGCTGCTTCATGACAAAAAAGGTACACACGATGGGGCCCTCTGTAGGTACCCAAATAATGCATCAATTGCGTTGCGATAGTCATATGACACTGTTCTATGTCCCATATAAAATAGGTACACCCCATACCCAAAAAGGAGTTCTCCAAAATCTCTTTGATATCAGAAAGCCCTTTGTCCTTGACTAGTACTACAATCGGTTTTTGATCTTTAAAGAAAACCATCTGCGACATCAAAGTGGGCATCTGTGCCAACAGTTGTATCGTTTGTGCAACAACTACGATAACAGATGATGTTTGTTGTATTTGGGCAAATTGAAGGGCTTCAGTTGCTGATTTCGCCATGATCTACTCTTTTGACATACTCGCAAGTCGTTTTTTGAGTGAAAATAATGGATATTTTTCTGTAATGATTGCAATATCATCAGATCGATCAGGAATGTGCATGTGAGCATCATTGCCAAGCATATCAAGCATGTCTCGCCCAAACTGCATGACATTCATAAAAAGATCCCAGGACAGTGGCCGCCTTTCCGCACCACCTTGCACCTCCATAACGGCAGATTGGGTACCTATGATATTAAAATCAGCAATAAGAGCGGAATCCTCTTTATAATCCGGATCAATCAAAAGCACATGTTCTTCCGTAACACCAATAGCAAGCGCAACTGGTCTTTGAAATAGAAATGGTTTTTTAATGCGACCACTTGAAAGCCAGTGCTCCTGTGCTCGCCACAATGCAAGACCCGCAGCATTAATAGATGCAACACGCGTACCTCCATCAGCACATAAGACATCACAGTCAATAATAATCGTTGATTCACCCAACTCTGATAAGTCAACACAAGAACGCAATGTTCTTCCAATAATACGTGATACTTCAATAGTACGCCCATCGCGGTTGCCAAGCGTATTTTCACGCGCACACCGCTCGTGAGTTGCAGTTGGGAGCAATGCATATTCTGCAGTAAGCCATCCGGCTCCCTTGCCTTTCAGAAATTTTGGTACCCCTTGCTGCAAAGTCACCGCACACAACACTTGCGTTTTGCCGAGTGAAAAAAGGACGGAGCTATCTGCTTGACTGTAAATATTATATGCAACATTGATAGGACGCATCTCATTATTTTTGCGCATTGACCTACGCTCCATAAAAAACCCCTGTCACTGCGATTAAATTATGATTTGTTTTCGATACGAAGACTAATGCGACCATTCGTTTCATCATAATCAAGCACCCGTACTTTGACTTGATCATTAACCTTATAATGACGGCTAAATGTCTTTTGTAGGTCACGCGGGATGTTCGAAACATGCACAAGACCATCGAGTCCTGGCACGAGCTCTACAAAGAGACCAAACTCTGCAATACGTCTGATTATACCATCAAAAACACTACCCACTTCAATCTGTCCTGCAAGGGTTTTAACCCAGCGTACTGCCAAATCTAAATTCGCAGAGGCGGATGCGAATATCTTCACAAGTCCATCTGGTTCAATATCGATTTGTGTACCCGTTTTTTCAACAATTTCTCGAATCACCTTACCACCACCGCCAATAACCGCCCCTATTTTGTCGGTATTGATCATAAATGAAACAACTTTAGGTACCAGATCTGAAAGTGTCGGACTCGGTTTGCTCATCACTTCAGACATTTTGCTGAGAATATACTGCCTGCCTTGTTTTGCCTGCTCAAGCGCTTTTTCGAATATTTCACGCGGGAAACCGCCCTTATGTTTAATATCCATCTGAATGGCGGTGATACCAAGATCAGTACCTACCACCTTAAAATCCATCAACCCAAAAGCATCTTCAAAACCATTAATATCGGAAAGCACAACGAATGCATTTTCATCTTTCAACAACCCCATCGCGATACCACCAACCATTTTTTTTATCGGCACCCCTGCATACATAAGTGCCATTGTCGTACCACATACCGTTGCCATTGAAGATGAACCATTAGACTCTAAAATATCTGAAATAATGCGAATGGTGTATGGAAATGATTCCTTCGCAGGCAATACATACTTAAATCCAGATGCTGCTAGATGGCCATGTCCAACTTCGCGTCGACCGGGACCCCTGAGCGGCTTCACTTCACCAACCGAAAATGGTGGAAAATTATAATGCAACATAAATGAGGATGTTTTTTCTTCCTCCTCCATTATGGATTCTATACGTTGCTCATCCTGTCCGCTACCCAATGTTGCACTCACTAATGCCTGTGTTTCACCCCGCGTAAAAAGCGCTGAGCCATGCGTAAAGGGTAAGATACCCACTTCGGTTGAAATCACCCGTATATCACTGTACCCTCTGCCATCAACCCGTTTTTTGAGCTGAAAAATATGCTTGGTGAGCAATGGTTCCAGAGCCATATCAAAAATGTAGTCGAGAACATTGTACGGGATATTCGCATCGGTAATTTCCTGCGCATGCATCTCATAGAATTGTAATTTTATCGATTGCATGTAAGCGTTGCGATCTGCCTTTTTTTCAGTGTACAGATTATTGATGTGTCCATCACTCAAGAAATTTTTAACTTTCGATTCCCATGCATTCCAATCGTAGGGAGCGGTTATTTCCGTTTTTTGTATCCCCCATGCTGCGGTTATTTCATGTTGCCATGCTACGATCTTCTTTATCGCGCTCTGCGCAGTAAATAATGCATCAACAAACTCTTGTTCAGAAATCTCTTGTGCATTACCCTCTACCATGCAAATGCCATCGGCAGTACCAGCAACCACTAAACGCGCATCGGCACGCTGTGCATCTTTATATAAGGGATTTATAACCCAGGCATTATCAATACGACATATTTCAACTGCACCGACCGGTTCAATAAATGGTATTTTCGATATGATAAGAGCAATGGAACTTGCAGTTAAAGCCATTACACCAGGATCATGTTCTTTATCAACTGAATAAACAGTAGCGATGACTTGCACTTGATCAAAAAAATGTTCGGGAAATAATGGTCTGATGGCACGATCGATAAGCCGTCCAGTGAGCACCTCGTGATCAGATGATCTTCCTTCTCGCTTGTAATAGCCACCAGGTATCTTACCTGCTGCAGAAAACTGTTCACGATAATCAACAGTTAACGGAAAAAAACCAGGGAAGTCCTTGGATTGCGCTGAGGTTACCGTTGAAAGCACAACAGTACCGCCCTTTTTAAACCATGCAGCACCATCTGCTTGTCGTGCAACTTTGCCAATTTCTACTTCATAACCAAATTCATTAAGGCGAAACGTTTTTGTCATTGCACCCTTACACTGTTTATCATTCATGCACAAAATCACTTACTTTCGAAGTCCAAGTCTTTGAATAACGTCTTTATATTTTGATTCCTTTTTTTTCGCCAAATACTTTAATAAAGCACGGCGACTACTCACCATTCTCAAGAGACCCCGCTCTGAGCTATAATCCTTATGATGCACTTTACAATGCTCCGTCAGCTCATCAATACGCTGTGTCAATATAGCAACCTGAAGCTCAGTAGATCCAGTATCTTGTTCATGCATACGAAAATCACGAATTACTACACTTTTTTGTATTTTTTTTGTTGTCATAAAAACCTCGCGTGCATCAACACTGCACATAAATAAACATGGTAGGCACGAGCGGATTTGAACCGCTGACCCTTGCTACGTCAAAGCAATGCTCTGCCACTGAGCTACGCGCCTATATCTGTATCTTTCTAAATTCCTTATTTAATATGAAGATACTTTTCTCGGAATGACTTAATCCCAGTACCTGCGGGTATTAGTTTACCAACAATTACATTTTCTTTTAAGCCATAAAGATTATCTACCTGCCCGGATATTGCTGCGTCAGCCAAAATACGAGTTGTTTCCTGGAATGAAGCCGCCGATATAAAGCTTTCAGTACCTAATGATGCTTGCGTTAATCCCATAAGAATTGGCCTCGCTTTCGCCACACGTTTTCCGTGAAGTTTCAGCATCTCATTGACTGTCTTAAAATGTAGCCTATCAATACGATCACCCACCAAAAAGTCACTATCACCTGGGTCAGTGATGCGCACCTTACGAATCATTTGACGCACAATAAGCTCTATATGACGGTCATTAATATCAATGCCCTGTAAACGGTAAATCTCTTGAATTTTGGCTACCAAGTACTTCAATACTATATCAGTGCCTAAAATGCGCAAAATATCTTGTAACACAGGCGACCCTGTTGTTATGAGGTCACCAGCATTTACCAACTCACCATTTACCACGTTCAATTGCTTGCCACGCGGCACAAAATAGTCAAAGGTTTCAGAACCAGAAACAACACTGACTTTGCGTAAACCTCTATGAAGTCCCCCGATAATTATCTCGCCATCAGTATCGGCAATAATTGCAACATCTTTTGGTGTTCGTGCCTCAAAGAGCTCTGCAATACGTGGAAGACCAGTTGCAATATCCTTAGTTTTTGAAGCCTCTTTTGGTGTTTTTAGAAGAATATCTCCAACCAACACTTTTTGACCATCAGCCACATTCAGATAACCGCCTGCTGGTAAGAAATAATAGGCAAGCTCATCACCTTGATCATCAACTATACTCAATGCTGGTTGATATTTTTCGCCCCGGGTTTCTAAAATAACACGATTTGACTGATTGGTTGCTTTTTCAAACCGCTCTTGCATGGTGATATTTTCAATAATATCCGCAAAGCGGACTGTACCTGTTTTTTCGGTCAACAACACCTTACCGGTTGGGTCCCATTCAGCAATTTTAGTGCCAGCATTCACTGAAGTACCATCCGCCATAAGCACAAATGCACCATACGGCACATCATATAAATCTAATTCGCGACCATCGGGCGACATAATCGCAATCTGTGCCTTACGACTCATTACAATACATTGTTCATCCTTACTGATAATAGTACGCATGCCACGCCATTCAACAAGACCGCTATGTTTTGTTTTTATGAATGACTGATCAGTTAGCCCCCCCGCTACCCCACCGATATGGAATGTCTTCATAGTAAGCTGTGTACCTGGTTCTCCAATCGACTGTGCTGCAACAATACCTACAGTTGAGCCTATATCAACAAAAGCCCCTCGCGATAAATCATAACCATAACAGCGGACACAAACGCCACGAATCGCCTGACAAGTGAGCACAGAACGGACCGCTACTTTATTAACAACCGCATCTGCTATAACTGCAACATCATCACGCCCAACCACATGCCCTTGCGCAAAAAGAGTCTTACCCGAAATAGCATCTTTCACATCCATTGCCAGTACACGACCATACGTACGTTGTGCCAGTGGGTAAATAACTTCACCAGATTCTTTTAGTGCTTCCAATTCTATATAACCGAGTGTTTTGCAATCTTGTATAGTAATTACAACATCTTGCGCAACATCTACCAATCGGCGTGTCAAGTAACCAGAATTTGCCGTCTTTAAAGCAGTGTCCGCCTGACCTTTGCGTGCACCGTGTGTTGAAATAAAGTATTCATACACACGCAAACCTTGTTTAAAATTCGCCTTGACTGGTGTTTCCATCATGTCACCATTCGGTTTAACCATGATACCCCGCATACCAACCAGCTGTTTTACCTGATCTTTACTGCCACGCGCCCCTGATTCAAGCATCATGAATACCGGATTAAATGGCTCTTTACCTCCGTCCTTATTTTCATATGCCTGCTTATCTTGTTCTTCCAATTGCTTATACATAATATCTGCAATTTCAGACGTTGCATTACGCCAAATACTGATGACTTTATTATATCGTTCACCGTTGGTGATAACACCATTCATATACATGTCAGTCGTTTTTTCAACTTCCCTCTCGGCACGTGTAATGATTGCATCACGCCCCATCGGGATACGTAGATCAGAAAGCGACATAGAAATACCACCGATAGTCGCATAACCATAGCCGAGCTTCTTAATCTTATCCAGGCTGACTACCGTTAAATCTTCACCAAAGCGATAATAGACCTGCTCAACGAGTTTTGCCAGATCACTCTTTTTCATAATCTTATTGACCCACGCGATGTCAGAACCATACGGCAACGCATTATACAAAAGAACACGTCCTACAGTGGCCATTACGATTTTGTCATCTTCGAGTCGCACTTTAATCCGTGAATGAAGCTCAACCTGTTTGCATTGATATGCGGCAACCACCTCAGCTGGAGAAGAAAACACTACGCCCTCACCCTTAAGCCCAAAACGGGCTTTTGTCAGATAATAAAGACCTAAAACCATCTCTTGTGATGGCACCGTCAGTGGTCTACCTGTTGCTGGAGATAAAATATTGCGCGTTGAAAGCATGAGCTGCTTTGCTTCATCCCGTGCACGTGAACTTAATGGTACATGTACAGCCATTTGATCGCCATCGAAATCAGCATTAAATGCATTACACACTAATGGATGAATGCGAATAGCCTTGCCATCAACCAAAATGGGATAGAATGCCTGAATACCAAGTCTGTGCAGTGTCGGCGCACGATTCAAAAGAACCGGTCTATCACGCACAACATCTTCTAACACATCCCAAATTTCTGGTTCTCCCTCTGCAACCATGCGCCGAGCAACACGCATATTTGGTGCAAGTTCCCGTTCCAAAAGACCTGCATATACGTATGGTTTAAACAGTTCAAGAGCCATCAATTTAGGTACACCACACTGATTAATGTTCAATTCAGGATCAACTACAATCACTGACCGACCAGAATAATCAACGCGACGCCCTAATAAATTTTGACGGAATCGACCCTGTTTGCCCCGCAACATCTCGCTCAACGATTTGAGTGGTCGACGATTCGTACCACGAACCGGCTGCCCACGACGGCCGTTATCGATTAATGCATCCACCGACTCCTGCAACATACGCTTTTCATTTTTAATAATAATAGAAGGCGCTTGAATCTCGATCAATCGTTGTAAACGAATATTTCTGTTCAATACACGTCGATACAGCTCATTAAGATCTGAGCTAGCAAATCTACCCCCCTCCAATGGCACCAAAGGACGCAGATCGGGCGGCAATACTGGCAACACATCCATGATCATCCACTCAGGACGTAACTCGCCCTGAATAAGATTTTTGAATAAACGCATACGACGCATCAATTTATGGCGTACTGCTAATGAGTTTGTTTTACCGTAATCATCATTAAGCTTGACCAATTCGGCATTAAGATCCACTGCCGACAAAATAGCACGAACCGCTTCGGCACCCATATCTGCTACAAAATCATAATCATCGGGATGATTATCAAAGTAATCATCATATTCCCCCGATGTCAGCACTGTACCACGTGAATACGGTGACTTGCCCTGATTTATTACTAAATATGCATCAAAATAAATAACTCGTTCTAAATCTTTGATCGGCATATCAAGTATAAGTCCCAGATAACTCGGAATACCCTTAAGATACCAAATATGACACACTGGTGCCACCAGATTAATATGTCCCATACGCTCACGGCGAACACGAGATTGAATAACCTCAACCCCACACTTTTCGCACGTAACACCACGATGCTTCATACGTTTATATTTACCGCAATTACATTCCCAATCTTTTACCGGTCCAAATATACGCGCACAAAAAAGCCCATCGCGCTCTGGTTTTAAGGTACGATAGTTAATAGTCTCTATTTTTTTAACTTCACCATACGAAAGAGACCGTATCTTTTGCGCCGACGCAAGCCCAATTTTAATAGCATTGAATTTGGTAATATTTATGTATTCTTTAAAACGCTGCAATATCTGATTACTCAATGACGTTCTCCTTGCTAAGCTTAAGAAGATCAACCTGCAATCCAAGGCTTTGTAGCTCTTTTATGAGGACATTAAATGATTCTGGTAGGCCTGGATCAGGCAAATCCTCACCACGAACAATAGCTTGATATGCTTTATGCCGACCCGTCACATCATCCGATTTCACGGTCAACATTTCTTGCAAAGTATATGCAGCACCATATGCCTCTAATGCCCACACCTCCATTTCACCAAGACGTTGACCACCTTGCTGTGCCTTACCACCAAGGGGCTGTTGAGTAACCAAAGAGTATGGCCCCACGGATCGTGCATGCAACTTATCATCAACCATATGATTCAGCTTGAGCATGTAAATATAACCCACCGTCACCGGCTGATCGAACAGTTCATCGGTCTTTCCATCGCGCAAGCTACAGGTACCGTTCTCTGCTAACCCCGCCTCATGCATCAGCGGACGAATGTCGGCCTCAAAATCTGCACTGTCAAATACTGGCGTCTTAAAACGTATACCATGACGCGCCGTTTCTCTACCAAGATCTAAAATGCCTTCGGTCCCATACTGTTTTTCATATGCTTTAATCAACTCAGTACCATAATAATCACTGAGATAATTTCTGACGTCAGTTGTACCACGCTTTGCTAACAATGCGTTAAGACGATTACCCAAATTACGGCCTGCGATACCAAGCACCGTTTCTAAAATTTGCCCCACGTTCATACGTGATGGAATCCCAAGCGGATTTAAAATAATATCAACGGGCGTACCATCCGCCATATATGGCATATCTTCACGACGTACGATGTTGGAAACAACACCTTTGTTACCATGACGACCTGCAACCTTATCACCTACCTGCACCGGACGTTTCATGGCAATGTATACTTTCACCACCTTGATAACACCCGACTGGAGCACATCACCTTTTTTCAGGCGATTAGCACGCTCTTCTTTAAGGCCGATCAAAATGCGTACTTGATTTTCATACGCAATACGAAGCTGCTTGAGCTTGTCATTCGTTTTTTTATCTTTTGCCTTCAAGTGCTGAATATCATCAAAACTATGTTGCATAATTTTTTCTGCAACAAAAACATCTCCCCTAGCATACTCATCAAATGAACCCACTCCTGGTATTGCACCATCAAATACTTGCGCAACTTTTTCAACAAACATGCGCCGTAGAAGTTGGATATGATGATTGAAATCACGTTCCAGAATAGCAATTTGATGCGTTACTTCTTTTTTATACCGCTTGTCCTTGCGCGCACCACCCCGCGAAAAAATCTTCACGTCAATAACAGTACCCGATACTCCTGGTGGTACTCGTAAGGAAGTATCACGTACTTCACGCGATTTTTCACCAAATATAGCACGCAATAATTTCTCTTCAGGAGAATATTGTACATCACCTTTGAGAGTAACCTTACCTACAAGGATATCTCCCGGTTTTACCCGTGTACCAATCCTCACAATCCCGTCTTCATCGAGTGTATCTAAAATTGCTTCGCTCACATTCGGTACATCGCGCGTAATCTCTTCAGGGCCCAGTTTAGTATCACGTGCATCCACCACATATTCATCAATGTGAACAGAAGTAAATACATCTTCCGAAACAAGGCGTTGATTCAAAATAATAGCATCTTCAAAATTATATCCGTGCCATGGCATATATGCCACAAGCAAATTTGCACCCAGTGCAAGCTCACCGTCTTTAATGGACTGTGCGCTCGTTAAAATATCACCCTCCTGCACAAATGCTCCATGCTGCACAATGGGTTGTTGATGAATCCAGGTACTATAACTTGAACGTTGAAATTTGCGTAAATAATAGGTGTCAATACCATGCGCAAACCAATCCTCACCACCCACTGTTGATGCTTCAGGCACACGAATTATAATCTTATCTGCAGAAACATACTCCACCGTACCCGCACGTCGTGCAACAATGATGGCACCCGATGCACGTGCAATTTCTGCTTCCATGCCCGTCGCCACAATCGGCGTGTCAGTCCGAATAAGCGGTACCGCCTGCCGTTGCATATTTGCACCCATAAGCGCACGTACTGCGTCATCATGCTCCAGAAATGGAATAAGCGCAGTTGAAACGGATACAAGCTGTTTTGGTGATAGATCAACATAATCAACTTTTTTCGCATCAACCGTCACGAAATCCCCTTCATGCCGTACTAAAATCGGTCCCTTTTCAAGGGCATGGGCACCATTTTTCAAAATATCGGCCTGTGCGATGTAGTGCGATACTTCATCAAATGCATCGAAACAGACCACTTCGTCTTTTATCTTTCCATTGACGACCGGCCTATAGACCGTTTCAATAAATCCTAAATCATTCACTACTGCATAGGTCGCAAGGGATGAAATCAAACCAACAGTCTGACCTTCCGGCGTTTCGATAGGACAAATACGTCCATAATGGGAGATATGCACATCACGAATCTCAAACGTAGCACGATCCTTCATGACGCCGCCGGGCCCAAGGGCAGAAAGTCGGCGTTTGTGTGCAATTTCAGATAATGGGTTAGTTTGATCCATAAATTGAGACAACTGACCGAGACCAAAAAATTCACGAATCACCGCACCAAGTGGCTTGACGTTCAAAAAATCTTGTGGCATCAATGCGCTGTGTACCTCTTGCATACGACAACGCTCACGCACAATACGCTCAATCCTCATAAAACCAAGATAGATTTGGTTATTGAGCAACTCACCCACAAGCCGCACACGGCGGTTCCCTAAATGATCAATATCATCCAATTCACCTTCACCAAGTTCTCGCAAATTAACTAAATAACGGATAGTCGAAACGATATCTTCCTTAGTCAAGACTGTCACATCTGCACCAGTCTTAAGACCAAGCTTACGATTAATGCGAATACGGCCAACACGCGTTAAATCGTACAATCGAGAGTTAAACAAGAGGTCATATAAACGCTCACGTACTTCTTTGAGTGAGACACTGTCTCCAGGCCATATTTTTGCATGAAGCTCGCGGAACGCATCTTCTTCGGAATGACACTTATCTTGCACCAATGTTGCTGAAATAGTCGGTCTGAATACATAACCAGAGGATTTCAAAATCTCCATTGAAAAATTGGAAAATGATGTGAGCATGCCGACGTGATCTTCGGTAATAATTTCACCTTGCTCCAAAATTACTTCGCCAGTTGACGGATTGACAATATCTACTGCCGCAACACGATTTAATAGATTTTGTAGCCCTAGTATCAAACGATCGATATGTGCCGCTTTTAGTACGCCGATTAGATCAGCGGTAATGCGCTGGCCCACATATTTTTTTTCAAGTAGTTCTGGCAGCATTCCCCGCTCGATACGATTGCCAATCACATGATTGTCGAGCTTTGTGAATATCACACCTCGATCACAATGGACCAGTTCAGTATCATAGAATAGTGACAGTATAGTGGATCGTGCATACCCTAACGCTTGCAAAAATGTAGTCAGTAAAATCTTTTTCTTTTTGTCGATACGCACATACAAAATATCACTGCTATCAAATTCAAAGTCCATCCAGGAGCCACGCATCGGAATTATACGCGCAAGAAAATAGGGCTTGCCCCGATAATCTTTAACTTTTTTACTTTGTGAAAACACAACACCAGGGGACCGGTGTAACTGGCTTACCACTACACGATCAACACCATTAATAAGAAACGTACCAAGGCTACCCAATCGGTAGCGACCATCCTTTTCATAGAGATCACTCATCACCGGTAAATCTGCAAAAAATATGTCCTGCTCTTTGATATCGCGAACTATTTTTTTGCCTTCCTCGTCTTTTGCCCAATTGATCAGCTGCATCTTGATCTTGAGTGGCATCGAAAAAGTTTGCCCGCTTGCGCGACATTCATCAAGGGTCATATCAAGCTGTACCTTAACCCGCGACAGACAATTATCACACGCTTTATAACGTGCAGTTCTTTTTGCACAGTATGGACAAATAATGCCGTCTTTTAAGTAGGAACAACCAGATTTTTTACATGCAGCACATGACCAATTATATCTATTTTCTATCCCTCTTAATTGGCCACACGTACAATTCCAATTGCCAATTTCATAACTGACATATGAGAGCGAAATTTTATCTTCGTACTCTATTGGAAAAACATCGTGCAAAACCTTTTCCAACCCTATCTGCTGCCGATCCTCTGGCAAATAGTCCAACTGAACAAAATCATTAAACGATTTCGACTGGACTTCTATCAGATTTGGCACAGAAACGATATCTTTTATCTTACCAAACACTTTCCGAATGACCTGCGCGCCCATTTCCGTATTCGCCATCAAGATGCTCCCTATTATCGCTTTTTACAAAGCAATGATTAACCCCCATTTGCGAAACAACAAGCTATCGTTCCCGATAGCTTGTAATCCACGTGACATTTATTTTACGTATAAAATCAAAAAACAGCGCTACGAAAGTTCAACTTTCGCGCCCATCGCTTCTAGCTCTTCTTTGATTTTCTTTGCATCATCTTTTGAAACAGACTCAGCAATTACCGTTGGAGCATTTTCTACCGCAGCCTTTGCGTCAGTCAAATTCAACGAAGGCAAAACCTTACGCAATGCTTTAATAGCATCGATCTTCTTCGGACCGCCATCTTTGAGAGTTACTTTATACTGAGATTTTTCTTCTTGAGCCACTGCTACTGGCGCTGTCGCCATCGCCGCAGACCCGGATACCGCCACTGGCACTGCTGCAGAGACCCCAAATGCTTCTTCAAGACCCTTTACAAGATCTGCAACCTCAATAAGGGTCATCCCTTTGATCTGTTCTATGATATCACCCGTTTTGACTGCCATGAGAACTCCACTAAAAAATTAAAAGGTATACATTCAACTATAATACTAAATACAAATTTTGCTACTATTTTTTTTCTTCTATTTGTTTTAAAACCAATACCGGTTTCGTAATCAACACACGCAATACACCCGCCAATCGCGCGATCGGCGCCCGCAATGTGCCACACAATTGGCCCAACAGTTGCTCACGAGATGGCAACGATGCTATACGTACCACATCATCTTTACCAAACACCTGCGTATCAAATGCGCCCGCCACTATGGTCAGCGCGGCATGATTCTGAGAAAAATCATGGAGCACCTTTGCGACCGCCGAAGCTTCTTTATCAGCAAATACAATACCGATCTGGTCTTGCAAATGGGATTTATACCGATTAAAAAAATCTTCGTCACGCTGCTCAACCGCCTTTTTTATCAAACGGGCCTTGGCAACCTTAAACTCGCCGCCAACCTTACGCAAATCACTGCGCAATGCATGCAGTTGCGTAACGGTCATCCCGCGATATCCAACCACAAACGTCGCAGGAATGCGTGAGATTTTATCATACAATTGAGCAATAACTGCTTCTTTTTGTTGTCTATTCATAGCATTTCCTTACGAACGCGTAAATTCGTCAGTGTTGACAAAAATACCAGGACCCATCGTCGACGAAACAGAAACTCGTTTGAGGTATTTCCCCTTTGCTGCTGCCGGCTTTGCCGCAAACACTGCCTTCAAAAGCGCATTAAAGTTATCGTGAAGACTGGTTACTGCAAAGGAAACTTTCCCGATAGAAAAGTGCACGATACTCTGTTTATCATTCTTAAAAAAAGATTTGCCGCGCTTGAGATCGCTGACTACATCGGCCACATCAAAGGTAACTGTGCCGACTTTCTTGTTCGGTAATAACCCGCGTGGTCCTAAAATTTTAGCTAGTCTACCGACAGCTCCCATTACATCGGGAGTTGCAACTGCATATTCAAAATCAAGCCAGCCATCTTCGATCTTTTTGATCAGATCATCACTACCCACTTCATCAGCACCTGCTTTGAGCGCCTGTTCTACGTATTCACCTTTGGCAAATACTATCACGCGCACCTTTTTACCTGCGCCATGAGGCAGAATAACCGATCCGCGGACTACTTGATCACCTTTGACCGCATTGATGCCCAAATTGAGGCTGACATCAACCGATTCATCGAACTTGGCATATGCAAGCGATTTAACTTTTTCGAGTGCTTTGTCGATCAAAATTGGGTTATGCCGATCACCCGCTTTTTCGAGCGCTGCTATATATTTTTTACCGTGTTTTGCCATACTCTGAAACTCCATTGTTAATCAACAACTTCTATACCCATACTGCGTGCACTGCCGGCGATCGTTTTTTTCGCCTGTTCAAGCTGATGCGCATTCAGATCTGGCATTTTCACTTTTGCTATTTCTTCCACATCGTTCCACGTGATACGTCCGATGATTTCTTGGGGACGCGGAGACCCCTTGGAAATTTTTGCTCTTTTCTTGATCAACTCAGAGGCCGGTGGTGTCTTAAGCACCATTGAGAAGGTTTTATCTTTGTAGATTGTAATTTCTACCGGTACTGTTTCACCCTTGCGATTGGCAGTTTGTGCATTAAATAGTTTGCAAAACTCCATAATATTCACCTGATGTTGACCAAGTGATGAACCGACTGGCGGAGCCGGCGTTGCCGCACCACCCTGTATCTGTAACTTAACTCGTGCTTTAATCTCTTTTGCCATAAACTTAATCCATCTTTACTTAACGGCTTACTTGCTGGAAGGTCAATTCGACCGGAGTCATCCTGCCGAAAATACTTACCATCACCGTAAGCTTTTCACTTTCTTCGTGTACTTTATCAATAATACCAACAAACCCAGTGAACGGCCCTTCCGTTATTTCTACTTCGCTGCCCACTACAAAATCTGATTTCGGTGCTGCCACAGCTATTTCGCCTGTAACCTGCAACAACATTCTATCGATCTCTTTTTTGCTCAGGGAAACTGGTTCTTTACCCCCTAAAAAACGAAGCACACGCGGAGTATCAGCTACCAGACGCATCACCTCTGGGCTCATCTCAGCCTCCACCAGCACATATCCAGGAAACAGCTGCTGATCCTTTTCATCAACCATTGCAAAAAACGGTTTGGACTTTGCCGAAGGAACCAGAACTTGTCCAAAGATTTCTTGTAATTGCTTTTCTTGAATACGCTTTTCTATGTCCGCCTTAACGCGCTCTTCACTACCGGCAAACACTTGTATAACGTACCATCGTTTCATCGGAACAACTCCATATCCCCTCAACGCGGGTTATACCAAGCAAAAATAAATTGGGCCAACCGAGTAAATCCAAGGTCCAAAAGACCCAAGTAAATTGCAAAAAATGCCATCACGAGAAGCACGACAATGAGGGCACCTGCAAATTCATCAAAACGGGGCCATATAACACGCCCCAACTCACTTTTTACTTCTTTTAAAAACTGAACAGCTTGTTTTACTGCCATGATTTCCTGCTTTCCGCACTCACTATTAACAGATTAAAGCTACTTTTAGTTTGGCAGGCCAGGAGGGATTCGAACCCCCAACCCGCAGATTTGGAGTCTGCCGCTCTACCGTTAGAGCTACTGGCCTGTACGGCACATGCACATAACCGGTACGTACATACCTCCAATGATATACGTATATTTCCATAAATTTGGGAGGATCCTTGGAGCCCGCGACCGGGTTTGAACCGGTGACCTCTTCCTTACCATGGAAGTGCTCTACCAACTGAGCTACGTGGGCACTGCACACTTGACTTTTGCTAGAGCTACCATTAGAGAATACGAGAATTTCTCCAAAAAAACAACTCTGATTACCAAAAATCTCTCGTAATCACACAAGCACTTTTAATATACCCGGCCCTACTTCGCTCTTGCAGAGCTACGAAGGGCTCCATACTGCGCCAACGGGCCCTCTTTATTTATGTCAATCCATTAAAAAGATGGCCATGCCATACGAAGCCTTGGCGAAGTATGGAGCTGGTGACAGGATTCGAACCTGCGACCTACTGATTACAAATCAGTTGCTCTACCAACTGAGCTACACCAGCATTATGAGAGGTGGCCGTGCCATACGAAGCTCGCTTGCGAGCGTAGTATGGAGCGGGAAACGGGGCTCGAACCCGCAACCTACAGCTTGGAAGGCTGTCGCTCTAGCCAATTGAGCTACTCCCGCCTACGCGTCTCACTTCGTTCGCTTGCTTCGGCGGGCAGGCCCGCCAATGAAGTATAATGTCAAAAGTAGGAAGACTAATTAAAGTCCGTCTTCGCCTTCGCAAAGCCTCGGCTTCGGTCGGACAGTCTTCGCTTCAGTTTTCAAACATCAATTTGCTCTTGCTTCTCCATCTGCCGGCGGCAGCCAGACGAAGCTGCGTAGCAGCGAAGACTGGTGGTGAGGGTAGGATTCGAACCTACGAAGGCTGCGCCAACGGATTTACAGTCCGTCCCCTTTGACCGCTCGGGAACCTCACCAAAAAGAGAGACAGTGCATATGGAATCATGAATCACGGTGATTGTCAAGAATTTGGTGTACTTCAGCATGGCAACTCGAGCAGCCCATGCCCACCAAAAGATTGTTCTGCAACTGCTTAAAGGTGCGATCCCCGCGCGCTATTGCCGCCTTAATATCTGCGTGCGTAACACCCATGCAGACGCAAACAACATAATCGGGTTTATATTCGAGGGGGCTTTTCGGTTCCATGGGCAGTTTCCACCATTTCTATTGTCACTGTTCTTTGGTCTATATGCGCACCATAATCGAGGGTAACCATGCACACCGGGTATGGCAAGAGGGGCATGATAATCGCAGGCCATTCGATCAGAATCAGCGCATGCGGGTCATGCAAATAATCAGAAAAACCGAGCGATTCAAAGGCCTCTTGTGTACGCAGCCGATATAAATCAAAGTGATAGACCGGGCACCCCTGTGCAGTGCTGTAGGCAGCAACATAGGTGAAGGTGGGGCTCACGATAGGTCCCATCACGCCAAGTTGTCGCAAGAATGTTCGAATAAGGGTTGTTTTGCCGGCACCAATCGGCCCTTGAAAGAGCATCACCCGCGTATGCTCAGCCACAGCACAAAGCTGCGCCGCAACCGCTTCAACCTCTGTGGGGGTATATGTTTTTGTCATCGCATCCATGGCACACACCTTATAATTTGCGTATCACCGCTTCAAGCCGCCGCTCTAATTTAGTTTTTTTACCGTCTTTTAGCGTATCATGAAGCGATTCCGTCGTCTCTGATTTGGCAACACCGCGCATAGGTGATGTGTGCATAAGCGTATCAAGCTCTTCGTTTGTTTCAGTTGATGTTTTATGGATTTCTGACTGTGCCGTTTTATGCGTTGCGGTACTCATTCCCTTTTCTCGCACGCGGCTCATAAAAAAAGCAGGGTCGACCGATATGATCGACTGCTGCTCTGCCACTGCATTGAGCTGACGATCGTTCGAAATAAGCACCAGCTCATCTTTATGATAACGAGGCAACAATTTTTTGATCACATCATCTGCGGTCTGCCGCGCACCCGCATAATGAATGGCCATGCCGCGGCGTACCATCTCATACGGATAGAGCCCTTCGCCGCCATCGAAGACTATGATAATCTCGTGCCCTGTGTAGCGACTGTAGCGAGCCATGCGTGCTAAAAATGCATCGACCTGTTGTGCAGTCGGCACACTGCCAGTACCATACCGAATCAGATTATGACCATCGATTAAAAGCTTCATACTTAAATTACGCCTCCATATTCTATTGATAAATAGGCAAGAATGCCGTATTGTAACTAAGGTATTGTCCAGTATAACAGATATGGGTGAGCGATGGCAGAACTCGTTCAGTTGAGGCAGCGCATCAAGACTGTAGAGGCTATTCGAAAGATAACTCATGCCATGCGACTTGTATCAATGTCAAATCACGCGCACGTGAGCCGCAACTATAGTGTCATACAGCAATATCATGCAGCACTGAGCACTATTCTAGAGCAACTGGCCCATGCATATCCTGAAATATCAGCAACACCATCTGAAACAACAAATCATAATACCCAAACATTGATTATTGTCATCGGTTCCGAAAAAGGGCTTTGTGGATCATTCAATACTAATCTTTTTGTACTACTTGCCACACATATGCAAAAAAAAATAACCGATTCATCTCTCATAGCAGTAGGTAAAAAAGCAACCGACTTTATACAAGAACGATATGCATCGTCGTGCATTGCATCCTTTGCGCACCTTTCGGTCTCGACCGCACAGGCAATTGCACATGCCATTACTGAGCGCATATACGCCGCACAATCCCGATATACCCACGTGATAGTATTCAGCAATGCAATGAAAAGTTTTTTTGTGCAATTTCCCCGCATCATAACCCTGATCCCCAAACAAACAGAAACTAATCATGCACCATCATTTTCCGCTGATTATATATGGGATGTAGATCCGATCGATCTTTTAACACAGCTGAACAAACAGTACACAACCAGTGCACTGACAACACTGCTCATCGAATCACTACTCGCAGAGCATGCAGCACGGTTTATTTCTATGGATAGCTCAACCCGCAATGCAGAAAAAATCCTTGAAACAACACAACTGAAATATAATAAACTGCGTCAAGCAAAAATAACTAAAGAGATTATAGAGCTAGCCGATTCATTCTGAAGCATTATAAGCGTAATACCTCAGCATGCACCGATTGCGGTGCACCAAAACCTTTTTCGATACGAATCGATGCACCAAGCCGCGCAAGAGTTTTTTCCAGCGACGTATAGCCACGCCGCCAGTGATGCACCCCATGAATATAGGTGGTTCCCTGCGCCACAAACCCCGCAAGTACAAGCGCAAATGACGCACGAATATCTGAGGCGATAACTTCAGCGCCGTGCAATTGTGCATCTCCGTGCATGATCGCCTTGCTTGGCGTTTCAGCATGGGCACGTGCTCCCATTTTGCACAGCTCCGGAATATGTTGCAGTCGATTTTCAAATACCGTCTCTTCTATAACACTCATACCACGCGCCACAAGCTGCGCGACTGACATTGGTGCTTGTAGATCGGTCGGAAATCCGGGGTATGGAGCCGTTTTTATCGACACTGCCGTTGGGTTAATTGATGCTTTACATGAAAGACCTTTACCTCCCATGCCTATTTCAACGATGTGCCCCATTTCTTCCAACTTCGCCAGAAATAAATCCATCGTGTAGGGCCGCGCATTTGGCAACGATATACTACCGCCCGTGGTCACGGTGGCAAGCATGAGCGACCCCGCTTCGAGCCGATCGGGCATCACCGTGTATGACACCGGATGCAATGCAGCACCGCCATCAATATGAATCGTTGCAGGCACTTCAACAGTAATTGCAGCCCCCATCGCTTGCAGCAGTTGTATCAGGTCGGTCACTTCCGGTTCAAACGCAGCATTGATGATCGTGGTACGCCCCCGTGCCCCCAACGCTGCCAAAATAGTATTTTCTGTTGCACCAACACTTGGGTACTCAAGCGTAATGCGCGCTGCTTTGAGCTGCTCCGTATGTGCAGCAATCATATCGTCTTCTTCCGTGACCGTAACACCCATTTTGCGAAACGCTTTTAAATGAAAATCGATCGGCCGCTTGCCAATCGCATCACCACCGGGCAAACCCAATGTGGCATGACCAACCCGCGCGAGCAACGAACCCATAACCAAAATTGAAGCACGCATTTGTTGCATAAGATGGGCCGGTATGCGTACTGATGAGACCGTTGTTGCATCGACTGTAAGCGTATGCGTTTCTGCATTATAAGAAGCGGCGACACCCAACACTTCAAGCACTTTTATCATAATATGAACATCGGCAATATTGGGCACATTATAGAGCTGCGAAACACCCCGCGGTAGCAACAACGCCGCCATCATGACAAGTGTTGCATTTTTAGCGCCATGTAATAACACTTCACCAGAAAGTGGCCCCGACTGTTCGACGACAATAATTTCTTGCATGCACCATCCTCAGAAATATCTTCTTGTTTTTTTGATGCATGCAGTCTACACAAAACGTATCGAGAAATAAATGGACTGTTATTGACACTTGTTGACATGGCATCAAGGCGTGTCATACTCTTTGGCAATAATTACCACAAACAGAAATGGCAACTATGATACACATTGCTCTCTTTTTTCTTGCAATCACATACACCGCCACCGCTTTTTCAATGGATGCTCAATTTACGATTACTGGTACAATGCAACACGCACCAACATTACTCAATAGAATTGGCATTGGCGCACCACAACCAGAATCTTGGGAATTTTCAATTCATGGGGAAATCTTAAAAGAGTTTCAAACCTTGAAAGATGTAGCAGATGAACATCCATATCAGGCAATACCACTTACTCAGCTGTGTTGTACGTTTCCCATCTTCAAAAATTTATGTGCTCTTGCATGCAGCACAGATAAACTTGTCGACGTTAATACATTTATCACATCAAAAAAGAGTGCTCACCAGCACATAGAAGCTGCTGATTATCTGGGCGCTTCAAATGTTGTGATGGAAAAATTGTTGTCATCCCATTGTGTACAAAAAGAACTGGAAAATTTGTTACCGACAGTAGATCTCGATGCTGAAATGGATGCACAACCTCTTCTTGCCAAAAGCCTCATCAAAACCATACAAAAAACAAAATCGGAAGAGTTTAAGGAAAGGTATCATTCAGCATTTTATAATTGTTTATACAGTTCAAGCAGTTGGCGTAGCACTGATGAACAATTTCCAGCATCTTCTGAGGCAAGATTTGAAAGCACTGCTCACCACGTAGGGCGCATAGCAGTAATTACAGGTAAAGGGCAACAACAAATCTCAGCAATTATAAAGAAATGGCACACAAGTATTTCTTACAAGATCTACAACAGCATATTTACCAAGGAAAAGCTCGATAACTTTTATACACAATACACTGAACCAACACACTTCAAGCCACGCAAGCTTTGCAAAGTAGATGAATCCGTAAAACAATATAATAACATCTATGTACCAGACTCCGGTTCCTTTGCAATTATCCTTACATTAAATGCAAGAACCCATATGCCCTTCGCAGCTCATATATTGCAATATGCTCTTGCTTATGGTGAAAGGCTCATATCTATAGCAGATGAGATCAATATCGATGATACATCAGGTAATATTAATTTTTCTATATCAAAAAAACACAATTTTGAACTCGTTGACCTTAAAGCTCTCAATTTGCTGCGCGATCATCACATAAAATTAGGGGCTGTCCTAGATAATTGAATGTTAAAATTCTGATTTTGCCCATTTGATCAACATTTTCAATTGTTCCTTCGGTGATGAAAAATTGAAACGCCATTCGCACTCCTTTAAAAACAGTCT